>Ga0154020_10004070_pt1 | contig 17450 bp, 7 predicted proteins | sample Klosneuvirus_201_FD_109709 | JGI IMG/M metagenome (GOLD analysis project Ga0154020, IMG submission 109709) | Active sludge microbial communities from wastewater, Klosterneuburg, Austria - Klosneuvirus_20160825_MG | ecosystem: Engineered > WWTP > Aerobic digester > Activated sludge | place...
CCCCAAGGCCGTCCGCCTCGACCACCTGCTTCGTGACCACGGAACGCGGCTCACCGTCACGCAGCGCCTGCAGCTGGTGCGCGACATCGCCGAGACGCTGAAGTACGCCCACTCCAAGCGCCTATACCACCGCGCGCTCGGCCCACAGAGCATCCTGGTCCAGAACGTCGAGAGCGGCAACTTCCAGCTGCGGCTGATGAACTGGCAGACGGCATCGCGCAACGCAGGCGACTCCGCCTCGCCCGACACCGTCCACCGCACCACCGGCACCCGGCATGTGGAGGACTACGTCGAGGACCCGGGCCTGGTCTACCTCGCGCCCGAAACCACCCGCGCCGATCCGGCCCACGGGCCCAGCCTCGACGTGTTCTCGCTCGGCTGCATCGCGTTCCACGTCTTCAGCGGGCAAGCGCCGGCCGACTCCGTGCTCGACCTGCAGGAAAAGCTGCGCGTCGGCCAGGGCCTGAACCTGTCGGACGTGATGGACGGCTGCGGCGCCCATCAGCAAGAGCTGGTGCACGTGGCCACCTGCCCCGAGGTACTGGCCCGCTACGACACCATCCGTGGCTTTCTCGACGAGCTGGATGCCGTTGAAGACGAGTTGACCACGCCCGACCCTGAAGCCACGGTCGACCCCAGCGTCGCCCGCGAGCGAGACCGTCTGGAAGGTGGCTTCACCGTCATCAAGCGCATGGGCCGCGGCTCGTCCAGCGACGCGCTGCTGGTGCGTGAAGACGGCAGCGACGAGGAACTGGTCCTCAAGGTGGCGCTGGACGTGGCGCACAACGATCGCCTCATCGCCGAAGGCGAGGTGCTGGCCAAGCTGCACCACCACAACATCGTGGCCCACCGCCGCACGCTCAGCGTGGCCGGCCGCACGGCGCTGCTGTTGAAGACGGCGGGCGACAAGACGCTGGCAGAGACGCTGAAGGAAGTGCGTGAGCAGGGTCGCCTGTCGCTGGACATGCTGCAGCGCTTTGGCGAAGAACTCATCGAGGCGGTGAACCACCTCGAAGCCGAAGGCGTGGCTCACCGCGACATCAAGCCAGAGAACATCGGCATCAGCCGCAACCGCACGGGCAAGCTGCAGCTCGTGCTGTTCGACTTTTCGCTGTGCCGCACGCCGGCCGACAACATCACCGCCGGCACGCACCCGTACCTCGACCCCTTCCTGTCGCTGCGCAAGCCCCCGCGCTGGGACCTTTACGCCGAGCGCTTTGCCGTCGCTGTCACGCTCTACGAGATGGCCGTCGGCCAGCCGCCTGTGTGGGGCGACGGGCAGACCTCGCCCGAGATGCTGGACGTGGAAGCCACCATCGAAAGCGATGTGTTCGACCCCGTCACGCGCGAAGGCTTCACGGCCTTCTTCGCCAAGGCGTTGAAGCGCGACTACAGCCAGCGCTTCGACAACGCCGAGGAGATGCTGCGCCATTGGCGGGCCATCTTTGCGGCGCGCAAGACGGTGCACCCGGGCGAAGGGGGCGCCGAGAGCGAGATGGCCGCCATTGCGCTGGCGGCCACGCCCTTCAGCACCATGGCCGAACTCGGCTACAGCCTGGAAGCACAGGTGGTTCTGGAACGCATGGGCATCCAGAACGCCCGCGGCCTGCTGGCCGTCGATCGCATCACGTTCCGCTTTCTGCGCAGCGTGGGCGACAAGGTGCGCAAGGAAATTCGCCTCAAGGCCAAGGAGCTGGCCCGCCTGCGGCCCGACCTCACGCAAGGCCGCAGCACCGCCCACGACAGCGACGAAGACGCTTCAGCCGCCGTCAGCGTCAACGAGCTGGCCGCGCAACTGCTGCCGCGCCGGCCCGCCGGTGACGACCGGCCTGAGGAAGCCGCCCTTGCCCACTACCTGGGCCTGGACGATGCGGTGACACCCGGCGCCTGGCCCACCGTTGGCGACGCAGCCCAGGCCTGCGAGGTAGACCGTGCGGTGCTCACCACCGCGCTGATCAAGGCCCGCGAGCGCTGGCTGCGCAACACCGCCTTCACCGAACTGCGCCAGCAGCTGGAAACTCTGCTCCGAAGCCAAGGCCAGGTGATGAGCGTCCACGAGGCAGCGCTCGCCCTGCTCTCGCTGCGCGGCTGCGCCGAGCAGGACGATGCCGAACGCCTGCGACAGGCCAGCGCCGTGCTCCGTGCCGCGATCGAGGCCGAGTCGCACTTGGACCAACCTCGCTTCGAGGCCTTCGACCACGCGCCAGTCACGCTCATCGCCACGGGCGCGGCCTGGGCTGACTACGCTCGCCAGCTCGGCAAGACAGCGGACGAGTGCGCACAGTCCGATCCGTTGATGCCTCCTGAACGCGTGTTCAAGCTGCTGGAGTGCATCACGGCACCGGCTGCAGCCGGTGCGTCTTCGTCACCGGCACTGCCTGCAACGCGCCTGCTGCGTCTGGCAGCTTCCGCCTCGCGCAAGGCAGCCCTATCCAGCCGGCAGGAGATCTACCCGCGCGGCATGTCGGCGCTACAGGCGCTGAAGGCCTCCATCAACGCTCTGGTGGGCGCCACGCTCAGCCCGTCGGCGCTACAGGCCCGTGTGCGCGGTCGCTACCCCGAGGCCACGCCCCTGCCCGGCCGCCCTGAGCTGGACCGCTTGCTGGAAGAGGCCAGTGCTCCCCTGCATTGGGACCCCACAGCGGCTGACGGCTCCGGCGCCTACCGGTCGGCCACGCTTGGCAGCGGACAGACAGCGGGCACGTCTACGCACACGGCCCGCTGGCCAACCCAGTTGACCTCGCCCCCTGGCGAAGCGTCCGACCCTGACCAAGCGTTGGTGGTTGAAGAGAGGCTGCAGCGCAGCCTGCGCCAAGGCGGACTGCTCGTGCTGACCTGCCCGGTCCGTATGGGCCGGCACGCCGACGCCGAGCTGATGCGCCGGTTCGGCGGCACCCGAGGTCTGCAACGCGTCAGCGTCGATGCCCTTCTGCTCGCCGAGTTGAAGGCACAAGCCACCGCTGCCCACGTGGACTGGAACGTGGTGCTGCGCGCCGACGCCGCCGACAAGGGCAGCCGTGACTGGTCCAACCTGATGCGCCTGGTGCAACGCGCATTGCCCGCCCTGCGCACCGCGCTGCTGCAAGGCACCACCCCCGTGCTGATGGTCAGTGCCGGTCTGCTGGCCCGTTATGACCTGATGGCCCTCATCACCGAGATCGAAGCTGCCGCCGGCCGCCCGGGGCAGACCCCCAGCGTCTGGCTGCTGCTGCCCACCGCCTACCAAGGCCTGCCGGTGATCGACGGCGTGGCCGTGCCGCTGGTCAACAACATCCACAACACGCAGACGCTGGCCTTGCCGCAGGCGTGGATCGAGAACCAGCACCGCGCCGGCGTGAGCGCCTGACAGGCAGCGCCCGAGCGTGAGCACAGAAAACAGAAACCCAGGGAAGCAGAACACGTGATCGATGCCAAACAACTGCTCGTCGACCTGACGCGCCAGCTCAAGGGCCTGGAGGCCGACCTGCGCCAGCGCATCGCTGAGCAACCCGACGTGGACAGCAGCTTGCGCCGAGAGTGGAAGGCCGCGCTCGACGCCAAGCGTTGCGCCGAAACGTTCGAAACCTGGGCCGACCAGGTCATCACCCAGGCCGGCGTGCACTGGCTGCTGAGCTGCGTTTTCCTGCGCTTCATCGAGGACAACCAACTCGTCGACCGCCCCTGGCTCTCCGGCACGCCCGACTCAGGCCGCCTGGCGCTGGCCCGCGACCGGCATGAGGCCTACTTCCGCGCGAATCCGCTGCAAAGTGACCGCGACTACCTGCTGGCCGCGTTCCGCGAGGCGGGCATGCTGCCCGGCCTGCGCACCTTCTTCGACGAAGCGCACAACCCTGTCTTCCGCCTCGGCATCAGCGGCGACGCGGCGATGGCGCTGCGACATTTCTGGCAGCAGGTGAACACCGACACCGGCCTGCTGCTGCGCGACTTCACCGACCCGGCCTGGAACACCCGCTTCCTAGGCGACCTGTACCAGGACCTGAGCGAGGCCACCCGCAAGCGCTATGCGCTGCTGCAGACGCCCGAGTTCGTCGAGGAGTTCATCCTCGATCGCACGCTCACGCCGGCCATTCGCACGTTCGGGTTCCGCGAGGCGCGGATGATCGACCCAACCTGCGGCTCGGGCCACTTTCTGCTCGGCGGCTTTGCTCGGCTGGTGGACCAGTGGCAGCGCAATGAGCCAGGGCGCAATGCGCGCGACATCGCGCAGAAGGCGCTAGATGCCGTCGCTGGTGTGGACCTGAACCCGTTTGCTGTGGCCATCAGCCGCTTTCGGCTGCTGATAGCAGCACTGCAAGCCTCGGGCATTGACCGCCTGTCCGAGGCGCCCAGCTTTCGCATACAAGTTGCCATCGGCGACAGCCTGCTGCACGGCCGCCGCTTTGGTCTGGCTGGGCAAACCGCTGTACGAAGCGAACAGCTATTCGACGAGCGGCAAGCCCATGCCGACGAAGGTCTGGAACACTCCTACGCAACCGAAGACTTAGCGCTGGTGCAGCGGATCCTTGGCCGGCAATATCACGCGGTGGTGGGCAATCCACCATACATCGTCGTAAAAGACGCGGCGCTGAACGCCGCCTATCGCCGGCGCTACGCAAGTTGCCACATGAAGTACTCGTTGGGCTGCCCGTTCACCGAGCGGTTCTTCGAGCTGGCACTGACGGGCGAGCGTTTCAGTTCGGCTGGCTTCGTGGGCCTGATCACGACCAATAGTTTCATGAAGCGCGAGTTCGGCTGCAGACTTATCGAGGACGTTCTACCGCGGCTGGATCTCACCCACGTGATCGACACCGCAGGCGCCTACATTCCTGGGCACGGCACGCCCACCGTCATTCTGCTGGGCTCCCATCGGCCGCCACATGACGAGCTGAACTCGCCGAGCAACACAGTGCGCGCCGTTATGGGCATCAAAGGTGAACCAAGCACACCCGATGACCCGTCACAAGGCCTAGTTTGGCGCGCCATCTGCGACCAAATTGACCATGCGGGAACGGACAGCGAGTTTGTCAGTGTGGTCGACGTAGCGCGCAGGACACTTGGAAAGCATCCCTGGAGCGTCGTCGGCGGCGGTGCCGGAGATCTTAGAGAGACCCTCGAATCCAGCACGTCTGTTCGCCTAGGCAAAGTTAGTGAGTCAATTGGCTTTATGTCCATCACTGGCGAGGATGACTTTTTCCTCCAGCCAGCACATATTGCACGACGACTTGGCTTACCTACTCGCCCATTTGTTTCGGGAGACGTTATCCGCGACTGGTTTCCTAACGACGCATCAACGATTGCGTTTCCCTACCTTGCCCGCGACACGGACTATGTCCCACCATCAATGTCGATCGGCACGGGATGCTATGCGGTCTTGGCTTGGCAATCACGCACTGTACTGCGATCGCGAGTGATGTTTGGAAAGACGATCGAACAGCATGGGTACAGATGGGACCAGTACATGCAATTCATTAAACCGAGAATTGCCGCGTCTCATCTAATCTCCTTTGCATTCGTCGCGACCCACAATCACTTTGCACTTGACCGCGGCGGCAAGGTTTTCAATCGCACTGCTCCAGTCATTAAATTGCCAGGCGAAAGCAGCGAGGCGGATCATCTTGGCTTGCTCGGACTACTCAATTCCTCGTCGGTCTGCTTCTGGCTGAAGCAGGTAAGTCAAAACCGCGGAAGTACAGTTGATCAGAAGGGCGCCCGACAACGAACCGCTGCATTCGAAGACTTCTATGAGCTAGGAGCGGGAATAGTTGCTGATGTACCGATCTCAGAATCGCGACCGATTGAACTGGCTCAGAAGCTTGATTCGTTGGCGCGAGCGATGGCTGCGCTAGACCCGCGCAGGATGCTGCAGCGCTCATCATCGGCGACGCGAGCCGCTTTGGACACAGCCCGCGACGAAGGCGCCCACCTCCGGCACCAAATGATTGCCGCCCAGGAGGAGCTGGACTGGCGTTGCTATCGGCTGTATGGGCTGCTGCCCAAAGGCCGTGCGGAAGCGGATTTTGAATCCGCCGCCCCACCGGAACTCAATCTGGGAGAGCGGGCTTTCGAAATCGTGTTGGCTCGCCGCCTGGCCGCTGGAGGCGAAGCCACTACCTGGTTTGAGCGCCACGGCAGCACGCCCATCACCGAGCTGCCTGCGCGCTGGCCCGCAGACTACCGCGCCGTCGTCGAGCGCCGTATCGCGCTGATCGAGTCCGACCGAAACATCGGCCTGATCGAGCGTCCCGAGTTCAAGCGGCGCTGGAACACTCCGGCCTGGGACGATCTGGAGAAGGCGGCGCTGCGCGAATGGCTGCTCGACCGCCTGGAACAACCGGCCTTCTGGCCCGTGAGCGCTGGCACGGCCCCGCAGCTCACGTCCACAGCCAAGCTGGCCGAGCGGGCGCAGGCCGACGCCGACTTCATTCAGGTGGCCGCGCTCTACGCCCGCCACGCCGATTTCGATGCCGCCCAACTGGTGGCGGAATTGGTAGCCAGCGAAGCCGTGCCACTGCTGGCCGTTCAACGCTACACCGACGACGGCCTGCGCAAGCGCGCCCAGTGGCAAGACACCTGGGCCCTGCAGCGCCGCGAGGACGCCATCGATGCCGAGATCGACCGACAGGAAGAAGCGCGGCGCCAGGAACTCATGGCCATCGTCACCAAGGCAGCGGACCGCGCGCAGCCCGACGCGGACGCATTGGCCTGGGTGCGCCAGGAACTGGACAAGACCTTCATCCCCCTGCGCAAGGACCGCAAGGCGCGCGAGATCGGTCCCATCCCCGTGCCGCCCAAGTACAAGAGCACAGACTTCCTGAAGGCCGACTTCTGGCGCCTGCGGGGCGGCCTGGACGTACCCAAGGAACGCTTCGTCAGCTTCCCCGGTGCCGAGCGCGGCGCAGACGGCAGCCTGGTCATCGCCTGGGCTGGCTGGAACCACCTGCAACTGGCCACCGCGCTGGCCGGCTACTACGGCGAGATGAAGGACAACGAAGGTTGGGAGCCCGCCCGCCTGCAACCCCTGCTGGCCGGCCTGCTGGAGCTGGTGCCCTGGCTGGAGCAGTGGCACAACGAGATCGACCCCGAGTTCGGGCAGCGCATGGGCACCTACTACCGCGGCTTCGTGACCGAGGACGCGCGGGCGCTGGGGTTCACGCTGGATGACTTGCGGGCGTGGAAGCCCGCAGTGGTGGCCACGAAGCGCGGGCGAAAACGCGCGGCCTGAAGACGGTTGTCAGGGAGCAAAAACAATGTCTGAGATCGCCACACCACCGCCCGCCAAGGCCCCGCCGCTGTTCAGCCTGGACCTGAAGGAGAACGGCGGGCTCTTCGCGCCGACAAGCCTGAGTGAGATCAGCTCGTGGATCCAGAACGAGGTGAACTTCTGGTCCTGGCTGAACGGCAGTCGCGCCGGTGGCAATCATGATCAAGGCATCAGGCAGGCCATCAATCAGCTCAATCAAGCGCAGAACACCGTCAACCAGGCTCCGCAGTACAAGGACTCGAACCCGCAGCACTATCAGAACCAGCTTGAAGGCATCCGCACCCAGCTGGAAGAGGCATTTCTTCGACAGCGGCTGCCGCACAGCTCAACGCCGCTGGCCAAGCGCATCGAGGACTACCGCAAAGAGGCTGGCGACCACCCGGCGAGCTTTTTCGCGTCGGTCTTCGTGCCACCGCAGCAGGGCCATCACTTCCAGCCTCAAGAGCTGGTCGGTTGGCGCGGGCTGGTCGAAGGGCTGATCGAGCGCTATGGCTTGGCCACCGCGCCTGCGAAGGGGCGCAAGCAGGCGGCTGACCAGTCCTTCGAGCAGCTTCGTGTGAAGGCCGAAGCACTACTCGGCGACAAGACCACGGCTTACGACGCGCTGCATCGGGGCTACAGCGAACTGGCAGAGGCCATCAAGACGGCGGCGGACCAGCAGAAAACAGACTTTGACGCTGCCCAAACGAAGCGTGACGGCGACTTCGGCAAGCTGGTGGACGAGCACAAGCAGCAGATGGAGGCCCTGCGTCGTACCTATGAGGAGGCGATCGCGCTACGCGCACCGGTCTCCTACTGGGAAGGCAAGCGCCAGGCTCACACCACCCAAGCCAAGTGGACCGGCGGCATCTCGTTTGCGGCCATCGCCGGAGCGGCCGTCGGCCTGGGTTGGATGATCCACGACCTGGTTCGACCAAGTGGGACAGGCACCGCGCCTGAGACATGGCGCCTGGCGCTGTTGGTGATGGTTGGTGTCTTCACCGTGTGGGGAATTCGCCTGATCGTCCGCATGTTCCTCAGCCACCTCCACCTGGCGACGGATGCGGCCGAGCGCGTGGTGATGACCCAGACCTACCTCTCTTTGCTCGACGGGAAGCACCTGCCGAACGACGAAGACCGGAAGTTGATCCTCCAGGCCCTGTTCCGTCCGACATCGGACGGCATCGTCAAGGACGAGGGGGTGCCGTTCTCCTTGGCGGAGGCGCTGACCAGGCGTGGGAAGCCGTGAAGTACGCCTGTCTTAGGGATCTTCACCCAGACCACAGGGATTTATCACGGTGATAAACTTCCCTTCCGATCTGTGGGCTGTCGATCCGACATCCATCACGCCGTTCAACCCAGCCAAGCCACGCCAGAGGCAGATCCACGGCGGGCCGCTGATCAACCTGGGGGCGCTTCAGGCGCTGCTGAAGAGTGGCAGCTTCGATACCGACCAGCTCTGGCTTGCGACGGACAAGTGCGTCCGTGACCTCCAGAACGAGCGTTGGAGCGCCGAGGACGTGCTCTACATGCTGGTCAACCTGGTCGCCGGCGAGGACTACGACAGTTCCGAGTGGTGCCAGGTCAAGGGTGGCCGCATGGTGCCGTGCGACGTCTTCAAGACGTACTACGACGCCGAGCGGAAGAGCCGGAATACCAAGGCTCTGCCGGTTTACATCAAGATCTCGATCGACGACGACGGTCTGGTGACCATTGCCCTCGTGTCCTGTCATGCGTAAGAACGCTGGAACGGAATCCAACATCATGAAGACCGAATCGCCCCTTCTGCCCCGCTGCCCGGTGTGCCGCAAGGGTCAGCTGCACGCTAGCGTTCGCACAGAGGTCTTTCATCCGCACGGCAAGGACGTTGCTGTCGAGTTGCTCGTGTCGCGCTGCGACAACTGCGGCGAGGAGACTACCCGCGCGTCACAGCATGACGAAAACCTGCGTCGCCTGGCTGCGCGCAAGGCAGAGTACGACGGGCTGCTGATGGGCGAGGAGATCGTGGCGCTGCGCAAGCGCTTCGGCCTGACGCAGCAGGCAGCGTCAGCGATCTTCGGCAAGGGAAAGATCGCGTTCTCGCGCTACGAGAACGAGGTGACCTACCCCGACGAAAGCACCACTTTGATGCTGCGCATGGCCATCGAGAAGCCGGACACCCTGAAGTGGCTAGCTGATCAGGCCGGCGTGCCCGTGCCGCTGTGGCAGGAGCGTTGCGAAGATCGCCGTCTGTCTATCCGCAGGGTGCCGAGTGCGCCGACCAACCTGCGCGTGCTGGAGCGCCTGGACTTCACTGCCCCGAACCCGACGCCCGAGAAGGCGACGGCAGGCTGGCACGAGGTTCAGCAAGACGGACGCACCAAGGTCGAGGTCTACAAGGCAGAACTCGTGCCGGTGCGGGAGGCCGCATGAAGCCGAGTCCGATTCAGCTGCTTCGCCTGACGTTTAAGCACGTCAACGTAGCCTTGGATCCGGTGCATTTGCCGCCAGAGATTCCGAATCCGCTGGAAGCGGTGTTCACCTTCGATGGCGTCAGCATCCACACGGAAGTGGGGATAGGCGAAGCCGTGCCACAGGATAACGGCCAGCTGTACTTCCTCGAACTCACAGTCGTCGTCGACAACCTGACGCAGCCCGAAGCGGTGAACCAGAAATATTCGCCGTACACGATCGACATTGCCACCGAGGGTGTAGTTCTCGTTCCCAATGGCGCGGAGAAGCTAGGCCCCCCTGAAGACCTTGCCATCGTCAACGGCACGAGCCTGTTGTGGTCTGCCATTCGAGAACAGGTGTTGTCGCTCACGGCACGAATGCGCGCCGGGCCAGTGATGCTGCCGACGGTGCATTTCCACGACCTGAAGCAGAAGCCAGCGCAAGAGCCGGCTGCGGCGGCAGCCGAACCGCCTTCGGCGCCTCGGGGCGCGCCGGCGAAACGCCCTACCCTGAAGCGCACGCGCTGATTCCGCCCGCAAGCGACAACAAAATCCGGGAGGCCGCGCACATGGCGCTGTTGAAAGACCTGATCGAGATTCCAGAGCGTGTCCATCAAGGCGACTTCGTTCTGAAGCTGTCCGAAGGCGTGACCCACGCCGACCAGACGCTGCGCGACTATGTGGTAACGCCGCAGCTGGTAGATGCCTTTGGCAACGCCCTGGGCTTCATCCAGCAGGCGGTGCAAACGGGCAGCAGCAAGGCGGCCTACCTGCACGGCAGCTTCGGCTCCGGCAAGAGCCACTTCATGGCCGTGCTGAACCTGCTGCTGTCGGGCAACACGCAGGCCCGTGCCACACCCGAGCTGGCCGACGTGGTGGCTCGCAATGGCTGGACGACCGGCCGCAAGTTCCTGCTGGTGCCGTACCACATGGTCGGCGCTCGTGACATGGAAAGCGCCGTTCTCGGCCAGTACGCGGAGTTCGTGCGCAAGCTGCACCCGACGGCGCCGGTGCCGGGCTTCTACCTTGCCGAGGGGCTGTTCAAGGACGCGCGCGAGTTGCGCACCCGCATGGGCGATGCATCGTTCTTTGCCAAGCTGAATGAAGGTGCCCAGCAGCAAGGTGGTGGTGGCGGCGGCTGGGGCTCGTTCGACAGCGGCTGGGCTGCCGCCAGCTTCGAGGCCGCCATGCTCGAAGCGCCCAACGGCGAGGAGCGCTCGCGCCTGGTGGGCGACCTGATCGGCCAGTTCTTCTCGGCCTACCGCACGCTGGCCGGCAGCGGCGAGTCGTTCGTGTCCCTCGATGATGGCTTGAGCATCATGAGCCGGCACGCTCGTGACCTGGGCTACGACGCCGTCATCCTGTTCCTGGACGAGCTGGTGCTTTGGCTGGCCAGCCATGCGGCCGATGTCAACTTCGTCAGCCGCGAGGGCACCAAGCTGGTCAAGCTGGTAGAGGCGACCAATGCCGACAGGCCCATCCCGCTGGTGAGCTTTGTCGCGCGTCAGCGCGACCTGCGCGACCTGGTGGGTGAGAACCTGGCCGGCGTTGTGCAGGTGCAGTTCAGCGACGTGCTGAAGCACTGGGAAGCGCGCTTCCACCGCATCACGCTGGAAGACCGCAACCTGCCCGCCATCGCCGAAAAGCGCGTGCTGCGGCCGGTGAGCGAGGCCGCGCGCCAGACCCTGCAGGCGTCGTTCGACGAGACCCTCAAGCTTCGCAAGGATGTACAGGACACGCTGCTGACCACGACGGCCGACCGGGAGATGTTCCGCAAGGTCTACCCGTTCAGCCCGGCGCTGGTGCAGACCTTGATCGCCGTGTCGGCCGCGCTTCAGCGCGAGCGCACTGCGTTGAAGCTGATGCTGCAGTTGCTGGTGGACCGGCGGCATGACCTGGAACTGGGACAGCTGATCCCGGTGGGCGACCTGTACGACGCCATCGCCGAAGGCGATGAGCCGTTCTCCGAAGGCATGCGCCTGCACTTCGAGAATGCGAAGCGCCTGTACACCCAGCGTCTGCTCCCGATGCTGGAGCGCCAGCACGGCGTGACCTGGGAAGCGATCAAGCTAGGACAGGCCGACGCTGCGCTGGCCAAGAACCTGCGCAACGACGCGCGGCTGTTGAAGACCCTGCTGCTCAGCGCGCTGGTTCCGGAGGTGGAGTCGCTCAAGGCACTCACGGGCCCACGCCTGGCAGCGCTGAACCACGGCACCTTCAAGTCCCCCATTCAAGGGCGCGAAGGCGCGGACATCCTGCGCAAGTGCCGCGACTGGGCGGGTGAGATCGGCGAGATCAAGATCACCGATGACCTGCAGCCGGTGATCTCGATCCAGGTGACCGGCGTCGACATCGAACCCATCCTGCGAGCGGCCGAGATCAACGACAACGCGGGCAACAAACGCAAGCGCATCCGCAAGGCGTTGTTCGACGAGCTGGGCATTCCAGACGACGGCGGCCTGTTCACCACCTACGAGTTCACCTGGCGCGGTACCAAGCGCGAGGTGGAGCTCCTGTACGAAAACGTGCGGGAGATGACCGACGACCGCCTGCGTGGACGCAGCGGAGCGTGGACGGTGGTGCTGGACTTCCCGTTCGACGAAGACGCGGGCAAGGGCCCGGCCGATGACCTGGCACGCCTGCGCGACTACCGCGGTGGCGACACGCGCACGCTGGCCTGGCTGCCTTCGTTCCTGAGCAACAAGGCACTGGCCGATCTGGGCCGCCTCGTGGTGCTGGACTACATCCTGCAGGGCGACCGCTTCGACAACTATGCGGCGCACCTGTCGTTCGTGGACCGGGTGCAAGCCAAGGCATTGGCGAAGAACCAGCTCGACCAGCTGCGCATCAAGCTGCGCTCGCAGCTGGAGGTGGCCTATGGCATCAGCACCGAGCCGCGGGACGCCATCACCAACCCGCTGACGGCGGACCAGCAGTTCATCTCGCTGGACCCGACGCTGCAGCCTCGGCCGCCGGTCGGCGCCGACTTCCGGTCCGCATTCGAGAGCCTGCTGGGGCAGCTGTTCGCGCACCAGTACCCGGCGCATCCGGAGTTCGAGACGGAAATCAAGGCCAGCGTCGTCAAGAAGGTGTGGCCAGAGGTTCAGAAGGCCATCGAGGCGCCAGGGCAGCGCGGCCTGGTGCAAGACGCGTCCACGCGCAAGTTGGTGCGCGCCGTGGTCAACCCAAGTCAGATCGGCCAGATGGGCGAGACCCATCTGTTGATCGAGCCGCACTGGCAGGCACGCTTCGCGCAGAGCCATGCACGTGATGGCGGCGGCGTCATCACGGTGGGCAAGCTGCGCCAGTGGATCGACTCGCCGGCACCGATGGGCCTGCCGCTGGAACTGCAGAACCTGATCATCCTGACCTACGCGGCCACGACGAACCGCCGCTTTGTGCTGCGCGGCGGCCCCTTCGAGCCCAGCATCGACAGCCTGCCCGACGAGTTGGAGCTGCGCGAGCAGGCCTTGCCCGATTCCACCCATTGGCAAACAGCGGTGCAGCGCGCGTCCAGCCTGTTCGGCCTGACGCCTGCCCAGGTGCTGAACGCGGCGAATGTGGGCCGCTTGGTGGACGACGTGAAACACGCGGCGACGCAGAAGCGCGATGCCACGGCGCGGCTGGTGGCCCAGGTGCGTGACCGGTCAGGGCGCTACGCGGCAGGCGTTGCCGGTGCGCGCCAGCAGTCCGCAGAGTCTGCGCAGGCACTGCTGGCGTCGCTCGCCCAGGCGGCAGAGGCCGATGTGGTGGCCACGCTCGCCGCAGCCGCCCTGCACACATCGGACGCTGCGGTCGGCCGCACCCTGGGCCAAGCCCAGGCGTGTGCCGACGCGCTGACAAGTGCCCGGTGGGAGATGTTCGACGCGATGCGCGACCTTCAGGACCATCGGCGCGACGCCGCTGCGTCGGTGCTGAGTCGCCTGAGCGAGGTGCTGACCAGTGACGAGCATGTGGTGCCATTGAAGGCGCGGCTCGACGAGCTGGAACGCGATGCGATGCGCCTGCTGACGGCTGCCGCGCCACCAGCTGCTCCTGCCCCTATGCCCACGCCAGTTGGCGTGACGCCGGCCCCGGCACCGGTGGCGCTGCCACCGGCGCCGGCCGCGATGGGCCCGGAGGTGATTGAGGAGAAGCAGCAGCTTCACCTGAGCGGGGCCGCCGCTGCCGCTGCGCTGGACGACCTCAAGGCCCGTCTCGCGAAAGATCAGGATCTGGAACTGACGCTGAGCTGGCGTCTGCAGCGCAAGGGCACGCAGCTGTGAGTTTGTCGACGCCTCAGATCACGGCGCAGCTCGACCGGGTGCTGAGCAGCGATCCAACCGCGGTCGCGGTCGCGATTCGTGCTGCATCGAAGCAGCCGTGGCCCGATTCGCTGACCCAGCGTGGGCGCCACTTCGCGCTGCGCTGGTGCGAATCGTCGCTGGCCATCCGCGAAGCGTTGTGCGAGAACGAGCGCGACGGTGGCAGCGCGACGGGGCTCGTCGTGATCACGCCTTTGGCCACCCACGAGGTGGCTGAAGACATCGCCGCCCGACTGGCACGAGGCCGCGTCTACCAGCCCGAAGGCTGGGACATCGTGCGCCAGCTGTTCCAGGCCAAGGAGACCGATGCGCGGCTCGGTCGCTACGCATGGATGCCGCAGGCGTTGATCGACGGCGCCGCACAGGGCCCCTACACGCCGGTGGCCAACGGCTTCCTGGACTTGGAGACCGCGTGGCGCGAGGTGCTGCAGCGCTTCCTGGGACTACCGTCGGCCAGGCCCGACGCCGTGGCCTTGATGCAATGGTGTACCCAGCCGGGATCGGATGCCGCACTGAAGCTCCTGCCCGCCGCAACGCGTGCGGACATCACCCGCTGGTTGGGCGATGCCGCGGGCACGGCGGGCAGCATGGTGCTGGCCTGCGTGGAGGCAGGGCGAACCGTCGATTCGCTGGCCCTGGGGCTGGTGTGCAGCGTGATCTACGCTGCAGCGGGTGAAGGCCAGGCTGCACTCGGGCAGGCGGCCGTTCGCCTTGAGCGCTACGTGGGTGACAGGCACGTCGGCATCCTTGAAGGACGAGCCTGGTCACAAGCGGCTGAACAGGCCGTGCGTGCGACAGGGCCGGAGGCCATGCGCGGCACGCTGGACCGAGCCGACAGCCTGCTCAACGAGTTGCGTATCGCCGAGTACGCGCACCTCAGCGACCTGTTGCCCGCTTCCCTGGATCAGCGCATTCGGTCCTTTGCCGAGGCGTTGGACGCCCATGTGGCAACACCAAACGCGACGCAACTGACCCAGGTGGAGCATGCGGCCGACGCCGTTCTGAGGCATGCGTTGGCCGCCCTTCAACAGCAGCGCATGGACCGCGTGGAGATGGCGCGGCGCCTGGCACGCTGGCTGATGCTGCCGCCACCGACGGCCGCCAACCTTGCGGGTGGTCTGGGGTGGCAAGCCGACGAGGGTGCGTTTGTCGACTGGGCGAGATTCAGGCTGCTCGGCGGTGACGAGCTGAATGAACTGTCCGATGCCTATGGGGCTCTTCGCTCTGCGGTGATCGCGCGCAGGAACGTCTTCGATCAGCCCTTCTCTCAGGCACTGCTGCAGTGGAACTCGCAGGCCGCAGGTGCTGATGGTCGCGTGGTCCCAGTCGAATCAGTTCTCGACCGGGTGATCGGCCCCATTGCTGCCAGCCAGCCTGTGCTGTTGCTGGTGATGGATGGCCTGAGTGCCAGCATCTACCGTGAGCTGTTCTCGCGCATCAACAGTCTCGGATGGGTCGAGATGGTGCCGGCCGATGTCGGCCGCCCGTTGATCGGCCTGGCGGCGTTGCCAACGGTGACGGAAGTGAGCCGCACGAGCCTGCTGTGTGGCCGCCTTGCGCTGGGCACCGCGGCCAACGAGAAAACCGGGTTCGCCACCCACACGGCATTGCTGTCGCAAAGCCGCAGTGAACTGCCGCCGCGCCTGTTCCACAAGGGCGACCTGGCTGACTCAACGAACCTGGCGCAGGAGGTACGCGCGTCGATTACCAACCCGCAGCAGAAGGTCGTGGGCGTGGTCTACAACGCCGTGGATGACCACCTGAGCGGGCCGGATCAGCTCCATCAACGCTGGACGCTCGAAGACCTGAAGCTGTTGATGCCGCTGCTGCGCGAAGCGCGCGAGGCTCGACGGGTTGTCGTGATCACGGCGGACCACGGGCACCTGCTGGAGGATGGCACCACACAGATCAACGGCAGTTCGACGCCCGACAAGCTCAGCGACCGTTGGCGCGCCGGCAGCGATGCACGCGCCCCACACGAAGTGGCTTACAGCGGCGGCCGTGTCGTGACCGCAGACATCTCGAAGGCCGTGGTGTGCCTGTGGGGCGAGAGTACGCGGTATGCAGGCAGGAAGAACGGATACCACGGTGGCGTCTCGCCGCAAGAGGTGACGGTGCCACTGAACGTGATCGTGCCCCTGGGCATGAGCCTGGCGGGGTGGCAACTGGCACCACCGGCACAACCCGAGTGGTGGGCGCTGCCGCACCTCGCGCCAGTTGCTGCCCCGGCCGTTGCGCCTACACCTGCGCCGCGTCGTAAGACCCCGGCGCCAGCGGTTGCCCAAACCTCGTTGTTTGAGCCGCAAGATGCTCCGCCGCCGTCGAAGGCGCCCCAGGCAGAAGACGACTGGATCGGTGCCCTGCTGGTCAGCGCAATCTACGCGTCTCAGAAGCAGCTTGCCGCTCGCGTGGCACTGCCCGACGACAAGATGCGGCTGCTGCTGGTGTCGCTGTCGGAACGGGGTGGCAAGCTCACGCGCGCCGCACTGGCACAGCGCCTGGCCTTGCCAGAAGTTCGCCTGGGAGGACTGCTGAGTGCCGTGCGTCGCATGCTCAATGTCGACCAGGCGCCCGTACTGACCGTGGATGAATCAGCAGGCACCGTTGAACTGAATCGGGCGCTGTTGCTGCAGCAGTTTCGCGTCCCAACGCAGGGAGCGCCGCGATGATCAGTGAGGCTCGACGCGAAGACATCCTGGGCGCCCTCCGGCGCGGAACGGTGCCCAGCAGCGGACTCGACGCACTGGCCGTGGGCATCGAGACGTTTGCGCCAACCTTGGACGAAGAGCTGGCCGCCGTGGCGGCCGGCCGGGGCGGCTTCAAGGCGGTACGAGGGGAATACGGCACCGGCAAGACCTTCTTCGGCCGCTGGTTGCAGGAGCGCGCCCGGGCCCGCGGCTTTGCCGCCAGCGAGGTTCAAATCAATGAAACCGAGACACCACTGCACAAGCTGGAGACGGTGTATCGCCGGCTGGTCGAGCGCTTGGGTACCGCAGACACCGGCGTCGGCGCTTTTCGCGGCGTGATCGACGGATGGTTCTACGCGCTGGAGCAGGACGTGCTGGCCGATGAGTCGGTAGACGCCTCCAACGCCGATGAGCTGCTGGCCCGGACCGACGCCCTGATGGAGGCACGGCTGGCCACCATCAACAGAGCGGCACCAGCCTTCTCGGCGGTGCTGCGCACCTATCGCAGAGCCGTGGCCGACGGCGACTCGATGTTGGCTGACGGCCTGATCAGTTGGCTTGCTGGCCAGCCCAACGTGGCCGCCAGCGTGAAACGCGCAGCGGGCATCAAGGGCGGCCTGGACCACTTCGGCGCCACGAACTTCATCGTCGGCCTGTTGACGATCTTGCGCGACAGCGGTTTCGCAGGCTTGGCGCTGGTGCTGGACGAGGTGGAGACCCTTCAGCGCATGCGCACCGACACGCGCGAGAAGGGCCTGAACGCGCTGCGGCAGTGGATCGATGAGATCGACGCCGGGCGCTACCCGGG
>Ga0154020_10004071_pt1 | contig 17447 bp, 16 predicted proteins | sample Klosneuvirus_201_FD_109709 | JGI IMG/M metagenome (GOLD analysis project Ga0154020, IMG submission 109709) | Active sludge microbial communities from wastewater, Klosterneuburg, Austria - Klosneuvirus_20160825_MG | ecosystem: Engineered > WWTP > Aerobic digester > Activated sludge | place...
CCAGGTGTTTCCTGTAGATACCCCGGGGTTAAGGGCATTTATACCTAACGCTTTTAAAAATTCCATGGTTGGTTTATTTTATGTTGAATATTTGCGGATGCAAGTTAGTGAAATGCGGGGGAAGTAAGATACGGGATGCAGGATAGAAGATGCAGGATTCGGGATACAAGATTCGGGATACAAGCTTTTTTACCAAGCAATATATTTCAGGCTTAACATGCCCGTATCCTGTATCCCGCATCTTGTATCCTTTCAATACTGTTCCTTCTCATTAGGGAAATCACTGCTTTTTACGTCCTTTATATATTGCTGAACTGCCGAAGTTACCTGCTCATTCATATTGAGGTATTGTCTTAAGAACCTTGGTTTAAATTCTGTGTTTATGCCAAGCATGTCGTGCATTACCAAAACCTGCCCGTCGCAATCGCCACCGGCACCAATTCCAATGGTAGGAATATGCAGGCTTTCGGATACAATTTTAGCCAGGCTGGCCGGAATTTTTTCTAAAACAATGGCAAAGCAACCGGCTTCCTGTAAAAGCAAGGCATCTTTTTTTAATTTCTCAGCTTCAATTTCTTCTTTTGCCCTAACGGTGTAAGTCCCGAATTTATAAATGCTTTGTGGGGTTAATCCCAGGTGCCCCATAACGGGTATGCCTGTACTGATTATTCTTTTTACTGAATCAACAATTTCTTCGCCGCCTTCCATTTTCACAGAATGTCCGCCTGTTTCTTTCATGATGCGGATGGCAGAATTCAACGCTTCTTTTGAATTGCCCTGGTAAGAACCAAAGGGAAGATCAACAACAACCAAACAACGGTTGATCCCTCTTACTACCGAACTGGCATGATAGATCATTTGTTCCAGCGTAATGGGAAGTGTAGTTTCATGTCCGGCCATCACATTGCTGGCGCTGTCGCCAACCAGGATGATGTCAATTCCTGCTGCATCAAAGATCTGTGCAAAAGAAAAATCATACGCCGTTATCATAGATATCTTTTCACCGGCGCTTTTCATTTTCTGAATGGTGTTGGTAGTGATCTTTTTAATTTCTTTATTTACAGACATACAAAAGAGTTTATTGGTTAATTGTCAATTCGTTTATTTGTTGCGGAATATAAGCGAAAGGGGAGATGGCTCTGCGTTAGAATAAAACAAATCCGGGGTGATCGCTTGAGAATGTAAATGTAAGAAAAAAAGGGAAAGGCTGTTAGCTATTAGTAATAAGCTGTTAGTCTGATTATTTGAATTCGAGCATCATAATTTTTAAAGAAACCAGGTTATTGAGCGTAAACAACTAAAAGCTAATAACAAACAGCTAACAACTAATGGCTAAAAACTAACAACTTAAAAACTCATAACCTGTTTCTCCTTCACCTCTTCCCACAAATGCTGTATCAAACCATCTGCCAGACCGATCTTGGGAATGAAAATTTGTTCAGCATTGGCCCAGCGCATCACATTTATATATATCTGCAGGGCAGGAACAATTACGTCAGCACGGTCTTCACGCAGGTTGTATTTTAAAATCCGGTCTTCCAGGGAAGTTGCTTCCAGTTCGCGGTAATAATCCCTCAGCAATTCCAGTGGTAGTGGTTTCCCGTCTTTCTTTTTGCTTAAAGAGAATATTTTATTGATGTTTCCACCACTTCCAATGGCCACCACTTCCTTGTGCCCTTTGGTTACTGATTTGATGGCATCTTTCATTTCATTCCATTCATCTTCAGTTACCTTATTTTTTAAAAGCCTGATGGTTCCTATATTGTATGATTTTTTGAAAACCAGTATACCATTGCTGAAAAAAGACAATTCTGTACTGCCACCGCCCACATCTATATACATGTAACTATGATCCTTGTCCATATTTTCGGCCACATGGTTTTCATATACAAGGTTGGCTTCCATATCTCCGGAAATAACTTCGATGTTGATACCGGTACGTTCTTTCACCTGCCGGATGATGTCATTTGCATTGGATGCATCCCTCATGGCACTGGTTGCACATGCTTTCACTGCATCTACCTGGTAAGCTTTCATCAGGTGCTGGTAAGCGATCATCGTCTGCATAAACATTTCAGTTTTTCGGGCAGAGATCACGCTGTTTTCAAAAACATCAAAACCCAGCCTGAGTGGTACCCTGATGAGGTTCATTTTTGTAAAAACAGGTTTATTATTTATTCCGTTTGTTACTTCAGTGATGAGCAGCCTTGCTGCGTTACTTCCAATATCTATTGCTGCCAGTTTCAAAAGCAAATTATTTTAAACACAAATTACATGAATTGAATGAATATAATTTGTATTACTGTTATTAATAAGATTTATATAACTGTGTGAAATGCTTTTAATTGAGGATGTATATTTTTTTAAAACAGATAATACCATAAACTAACCCTGGAAATTGATTTATCAGGCATACCTGTTCAGGTTAAGAAACATCGCCGGCAGGCGCTGTAGTTATTTGTTTATCTATATAGTGAAGGAAGTTATAAATTTCAACCTGCGACCTTATTTTGATTTTATTCCGGGAATTGATGTATTGGTTTTTAAGTTCATTGTCAAGAACCCTTGCTTTTACATTATCATTAAGCTGGATATCAATCAGGTCTTTTAATTGTTTTTGTATATCTTTTTCAAGAATCGGGCAGGCAGCTTCAATGCGGTGATCAATGTTTCGTACCATCCAGTCGGCAGAAGATATGTAAACTTTTTCCTTCCCATTGTTGTGAAAGATCATTACCCTGGCATGTTCCAGGTACTCATCTATAATACTGATGGCTTTTACCGGAATTTTAAATTTTTTATTTTCTGTATACATGCAAAAGATACCACGAATGACCATTTTCAATTCAACGCCGGCTTTGGCCGCTTCGTGTAATTTTTCGATCAGCATTTCATCACTGAGTGAATTTAACTTTAAAGTTATGGATGCTGGTTTTTTGCTCTTTGCTGCCTTGATCTCTTTGTTGATAAAAAGCAGGAAAAGCCTTCTCATGTGCACCGGGCTTACGATAAGTGTTTTACAGGATTTTAATATGGATTCTCTTGTTTTGGGGCTTTCAAGGTAGGTGAATATGCGGTTTACATCAGCCATGATATTTCTGTCGGATGTAAGCAGGCAATGGTCGCCATAAAGCAATGCAGTTTTTTCATTCAGGTTGCCTGTACTTACAAAACCATAATGTGTAGTAACATTGTTTACCCTTTTTTTTATGAGGCAAAGTTTAGCATGTACTTTCATATCGGGAACGCCAATAAGAACCCGTACGCCCGCTTCTTCCAGTTCATTCTTCCATTCCAGGTTGGCCTCTTCGTCGAACCTGGCTTTTAGTTCAAGCATTACCGTTACCTGTTTGCCGTTTCTAACAGCATTGGTTAATGCGTTGATGATCTTTGACCTGGAGGCGAGCCGGTAACAGGTTACCTTAATACTTACCACATCGGGGTCAATGGCAGCTTCACGCAACAGGTCAATTACACTATCAAATGAATGATAAGGAAAATGAAGCATTACGTCTTTTTCCAGTACAATATTGGTTACACTGTTTGTATGTTTTAAAGCGGGGTGTGTAAATGGTTTTTTCCTGCTGTTCTTTTGTTTAAACACAGCAGCCGGAAAGTTGATAAAGTCTTTAAAATTATGGATGCGTCCGCCTGCAATGATATTGTCTTTGTGCGAAAGCCCCAGTCTTTTAATTAAGTAAGTGAGCAGCCCCGGGTCAATATCCTTATCATATACCAACCTCACCGGTTTTCCTTTTTTCCTGTTCTTCAAACCCTTTTCAATTTTCTGTATAAGTGAAGTTGACAGGTCATTGTCGATGTCTATTTCTGCATCCCTGGTAAGTTTAATGGTATGTGCAGCAAAACGGTCATAGCCAAAAAATGAAAAAATATTGGGCAGGCAAAAACGGATGATATCTTCCAGCAAAATGATTGCATGTTCATTTATTTTAGAAGGCAATATCACAAAACGGGGGAGACTTCGTGTTGGAACAGAAACCAGTGCAAATTTCTGTGGTATGCTCCTGTCAGATTTAGACAACTTGCAGGCAAGGTAAATTGATTTGTCGTTCAATACCGGAAAACCCTGTATGCTTTCTATCATCAACGGAACGATATAACTCCTTACTTCTTCATTGAAATACTGTATTACAAATTTTTGCTGCGTAACATTCAGTTTTCTGTCATCAACGAGGATAATATTTTCTTTTTTGAGTTCTTTAGATATATCTTTCCAGATGCGGTCAAAAGAAAGTTGCTGTGTAACAACCTTATCCTGAATTTCTTCCAGTATACTTTCGGGTTTTAATTCAAGGTGCATTTTTGCTTTACTGCCAAGTTCTATCATACGCTTAAGCGCAGCAACCCTTACCCTGAAGAATTCATCCATATTATTGGAGAATATTCCCAGGAATTTTATGCGTTCTTTTAGCGGTACCGATTCATCCGCAGCCTCCTGCAGTACCCTGCTGTTAAATGCCAGCCAACTAATGTCTCTGATGATCGTTTTCCGTTTTAGCAAAGCAGGTTTTTTTGGTGAGGTTGTTGGGTAGTGGGGGATTTATGAAGTTTGATGTTTGATGTTTGAAGTTTGATGTTTGATGTTTGATGTTTGATGTTTGATGTTTGATGTTTGATCGAAATAGAACTGATGATAAAATTATTTGTTTCTGGTAATATTGATTTTCTTTCAATATTAAATTAAAGTGAAATTTTAGCCGTTTTGCATTTTTTCTATGATTTTTGTGGTTGATATACCTGCTACCATATCTGCAAGAATTACTTCACCACCATTTGCTATCACTTCTTTTGCGCCGGCGATTTGTTCTATTGTATAATCTCCGCCTTTTACCAGTACATCCGGTAGGATTTTTTTTATAAGTTCCAGCGGTGTGTCTTCTTCAAAAATTGTTACAGCATCTACCATAACCATGGATGCTAATATAAGAGCCCTGGCATTTTCATTGTTAACAGGGCGTGAACTGCCTTTTAATCGCTTAACCGAAGCGTCACTGTTTAAACCAACTATTAGTATTTCTGCATATCCGGCAGCCTGGGCGAGAGAAGCTATATGCCCTTCATGCAGTATGTCAAAAACACCGTTGGTAAAAACGATCCGTTTGTTTTTAAGTCTCCATCTTTTTATTTCCTGTTCAAGGGCTGATAAGCTGTATATCTTCGATGGAATCGAACTTACTGATTTCATTTTTTTTATTTTTATTCATATAAGGCAACAGAAGTAATGCTAACAATCCCGTAAAAATTACAATCCCGGTTGCAATACCCCACATCAGCCAGCCAAAGGCAATACCCAATGCAGAAGAAATGCCATAAATCAGAAGGGTTTCTTTAATGAAAATGGGAAAAGACCCAATGCCGCCTGGTGTTACAATCATTGCCAGTGCAGAAAGTGTAAGTACTGAAAATGCGGCCTCAATGCTCAGGTGTGCAGTTCCTTTCATGGCGTAGAATGCAACGTAAATCTCCAACAGGTACAAGGTCCAGATGAGAAAAGTATGAAAAATAAAAGCCCGCCTGTGTTTTAAGTTCTTTATTGATTTAAATCCTTCCAGGATGCCCCATAAGAAATTTTTCAAACCCAGAATAAACCTGTTTTCCGGGAATCTCTTAAATATAATTTTCAACAGGATAATGCCTGAAATAAATACGGCTAATACTATCAATAATTTTGCCCACAAGGGAATACCTGTTGTTACGGAAAGCTTTAAAAACTGTGTTTTAACAAATCCACCCACTATATCCAGTTGTATGATCACGGTGATTCCTATAAATATTAAAAAACAAACCATGTCAAATGCCCTTTCAACAATGATGGTTCCAACCAGTTTGTCAACCTTTAATTTTTCATACCGTGCAAGAAAAGTACACTTTAAAATTTCTCCCAGCCTGGGAAAGGCTGCATTGGCAAAATAACCAATAAGCGTAACTGCAAATACATTCTTTAAGGCAGGATTATAATTCAATGGTTCCATAAGCAGTTTCCAGCGCATGGCCCGGCTTAGGTGACTGATAACAGTCATAACGGCAACGGGTAGAATGAGCCAGTAATTGGCTTCTTTCAATGCATCCAGAAATGCAGTTTTCTGTTCAGGCGTTAGTGATTTTAATTGCCACCAAACAAGGAAAATACCTGCACCTAGGAAAAAAACATATTGTAATATTGAAAAAAATCGTTTACGCATAATCGGGTACAAGGTACAAATCGTTTTTGTTTTTAGTATCAGAAAACAAGTGAAATAGTTTAATGATTGTGAATGATCATGGTAAAAATATTTAGTAAACGAATCATTGAACTTCTAACAACAAAAACAGCGTTTAACCTGAAATACCTCATATTATTTTTCCAGCACCATATTATCAATTAGCCGGATATCATCGAGGTAGGCTGCTACCAATACCACAACTTTTTCGTGGCCATCCCATGTAATGATCGGTTTTAGTGAGCTTGCAGCAGAAATTTCAACATAATCAACGCGGAATCCTGCATTTGACAATTTATTAACTGCTTTTTGTTTAATATGCCCGATTTCACTTTTACTTAATTCTATTTTTACCATCAGCATCGTTTCATAAATATGAACGGCGAGTTTACGTTGTTCAGGGTTAAGCCTGAGGTTCCTGCTGCTCATCGCCAGTCCGTCTGGTTCACGCAGGGTTGGGCAAATGATAATTTTACAGTCGTATTTTTTTAATTCAACCAGTTTGGTGATTACCATGCATTGCTGGTAATCTTTCTGGCCAATGTATAATTTATCAGGTATTACGATTTCCAGTAACCTGTCAACCACCTGGCAAACACCCTGGAAGTGTCCCGGCCTGTATTCTCCTTCAAGCAAAGTTTCAAGGTAACCCAGGTTGTAATGCTTTAATTCAATGCCTGGGTGGTAAATCTCATCTACTTCAGGGAGAAATAATACATCACAGCCCCATTTTTCAAGCATATCAATATCTTTTTCAATGGTTTTAGGGTATTTTTTAAAATCATCCGGGTTATTGAATTGAGTTGGGTTTATAAATATGCTGCAAATGGTAAGACTGTTCTCCCTGCGGGAATTTTCAATAAGTGAAATATGTCCTTCGTGCAGGGCACCCATAGTAGGTACAAATCCCACGGATAAACCATTTCCTTTCTCTTTATTAACCAGTAATGTAAGTTCAGCTGCAGATTTTAAAAGTTTCATTTTATCAATTTAGGGGTGTTCAAAGGCTTGACCAATAACAATTTCAATAAAAACCAGTACCTTTGCACTCCGTTTAAAAAAACTATTAGTGCAATTAACCAAGCGCAAATGTCAACAAAGAAAAGAATTTTATTCATAGCCAACGAAATGTCGCCTTACCTGGAGATGACAGAATTTTCTGAGATCGTTAATAAACTGGCTGTATTATCAAATGACAGTAACCTGGAAGTGAGGTGTATTATGCCCAGGTTTGGTGTAATTAATGAGCGAAGGCACCGGTTACATGAAGTAGTAAGGCTTTCGGGAATTAATGTATCTATTGACAACGACGATTACCCATTGGTTATAAAGGTTGCATCACTTCCAAATGCACGCCTGCAGGTTTATTTCCTTGACAATGAAGATTTTTTCAAGCGGAAATCAGTATTTGCAGATGAAAAGGATGTTTGGTTTGAAGATAATGGGCTCAGAACAGTGCTATTTTGTAAAGGAGCTCTTGAAACGGTAAAGAAATTCGGATGGCCTCCGGATATTATTCACTGTAGTGGCTGGATGACCGGGTTGATTCCCATGTTTATCAAGTCGGCATATAAAAAAGAACCTGTTTTTGGCAACAGCAAAGTTATATATACCATCGGGCAAACAACTTTTAAAGAAAAACTGGGAGCCGACTTTTTAAAACTGGCAACTATTAATGACCATGTAACCAAAAAAGAACTGGAAGCATATAAGGAAATAAACAATGTTGGGATGTTCAGGGGTGGAGCAACTTATGCGGACGCCATTACTTTCGGAGCTGAAAATATTGATAAGAAACTGTTGGAGGAATTCTCAAAAGTAAAGGGTAAGAAAGTGTTGAAATATAATGCAGAAAGTGATTTAACAGACTATTTACAATTATATAACGACCTTGCTAAATAGAAAATAACCAACCCATTTCTTAAAAATCAATCTTGTGCACAGAAGAATTTTATCTTTATTCCTAATCGGTTTTATTGGCATTGTATTCATCAACTGGGGCTGTACAAAATTAGACACCACCAATCTTGGAAGTGATCTGTTACCTATAGTTGACAATGTAAACACTTTTGCAGATACTTTTTTTATAAACGCCCAGCAAAAGGAGTATGAGGATACCACTTATGTTGTAAACTCCGATGACCATGCACTGGGGTATATCAGCAATGATCCGCTATTTGGTAAAACTACAGCCAATGTTTACCTGCAATTGAAACCCAATACATTTCCTTTTGCATTTGGCAACAAAGATTCTTTAATAGGATTGGGCTTGGATTCTGTAGTGTTGTGCCTTTTTTACAAGGGATACTGGGGTGACAGCAATGTAATTCAAACGCTACAAGTGAGCGAGGTAGTTGATAATGAATTTAAGGATTCCTTATTCAAGAACTGGAGGGTAACTGCAACGCCACCTAATACTGGATCAGTAGTGAGCCCACCGGTGAATATTGATATCCGGCGCCTTGGCGATTATATGCGATATGCAAATATAAAAGATTCTGTAAGAAGCCAGATCAGGATAAAACTGAATGCAGATTATGCTTCAAGGTTATTTAACAGCGACAGTACATCTTCAGGTTCGGGGAACCATGCATTTTTCAGCGATTCTGTTTTCCGTAAAGAGTTTAACGGCCTTGCAGTTAAAGCAATAGGTGCAGGTAATGCACTGATGTATGTGAACCTGGCAGATACCAATACCAAACTGGAAGTTCATTTCAGGGTAAAAAATGCCGGGAAAATAGATACTATATATAAATCATTTAAGTTAAGTACTAATGATTTTGGCGTTTCCGTACGCAAGTCGAGTACTGCAAACTATATAAACCGCGATAAGTCGGGGTCGCCGTCATCAATTCCAAACGGCAATGAGATATACCTGCAAACGCAACCTGGCACATATGCCAGTCTTACAATTCCTCAGTTATCCGGTTATAGCAACCGGATAATACACAGGGCAGAGATCATTATTGAGCAAATACCGGATAACCCTTATTATGACAGTGCTTTTGTGGCACCCAATTATTTATATCTCGATCTGAAGGATACAGTAAACGTAACACCGGTACTTTATAAACCAATTTATTACGACCTTAATCCAAATACATTCTATGATCCCGATTACAATACGGGATTACCTTATTTTCCTACCGGTGGAACAGATTTTAGTTATTTTGGTGGTTATGCACAACGGAAGCCAGGACCGTTAGGAGGAAGTATTATTTATTATAACATTAATATTAGCAGGTATATACAAAGAATGCTGATCAGCCAGGGTGCAAATTATGAAATGAGGCTTTTCCCTGCGTTCGACTTTCATTATCCACAATATTCAACAGCGTACCTGCCATTTAACAATAGTGTGGCACTCGGAAGGGTACGTGTAGGAAGTGGCACAAACCCCAATTATACCATGCGTTTGCGAATTATTTATTCACCGATAAAATAGTAATACACATCATTTTTCAAAGTCCTTCTGTATGTGAACAGAAGGACTTTGTTGTTTAATGTATACACCCTTATCTTTGCACTCTTAAAAAAATAACATGCCTTATTTATTTACATCAGAATCAGTTAGTGAAGGACACCCGGATAAAGTTGCAGACCAGATCAGCGATGCACTTATCGATAATTTTTTAGCTTTTGACCCCAACAGCAAAGTTGCCTGTGAAACCCTGGTAACAACCGGGCAGGTGATACTTGCTGGAGAAGTAAAAAGTAAAGCTTACCTGGATGTTCAGGAAATAGCACGCGGTGTGATCCGTAAGATAGGATACATAGTTAGTGATTATATGTTTGAAGCCAATTCATGTGGTATTTTATCTGCCATTCATGAACAATCTGCTGATATCAACCAGGGTGTAGACCGTAAAAAGAAAGAAGAACAAGGCGCCGGAGACCAGGGAATGATGTTTGGCTATGCAACCAATGAAACAGATAATTTTATGCCGTTGGCACTGGATCTTGCTCATTACATACTGATTGAACTGGCTGCCATACGCAGGGAGAAGAAGCAAATTAAATATTTACGCCCGGATGCAAAAAGCCAGGTTACGCTGGAATATGATGACAACAATAAACCGGTTCGGATAGACGCAATTGTGGTTTCAACACAGCACGATGAGTTTTTAACAGGAACTGATGAGCAGACACTGGCTAAGATCAAAAAAGATATCATTAATATCGTTATACCAAGGGTAAAAGCGAAATATCCCAAATACAGCCATTTGTTCAATAACAAGATAAAATATCATATCAACCCAACCGGTAAATTTGTAATCGGTGGCCCGCATGGCGATACAGGATTAACCGGCCGTAAGATCATTGTAGATACTTATGGTGGCAAAGGCGCCCATGGTGGTGGTGCATTCAGTGGAAAAGACCCAAGCAAGGTTGACCGTTCTGCAGCATATGCAACACGCCATATAGCCAAAAACCTTGTTGCAGCCGGTTTGTGTGATGAAGTACTTGTTCAGGTTAGTTATGCAATTGGTGTAGCTCAGCCAACCAGTATCAATGTAGTTACTTACGGTACTGCCAAAGTGAAAATGAGTGATGGTGAAATTGCTAAAAAAGTAATGAGTATGCCATGTTTTGATATGCGACCTTATTTTATTGAGCAGCGCCTGAAATTACGCAATCCGATGTACAGTGAAACTGCAGCTTATGGTCATATGGGCCGTAAGAACGAAACAGTTGAAAAAACATTTACATCTCCGGATGGTAAGACCATCAAAAGGAAAGTAGAATTGTTTACATGGGAAAAACTGGATGCGGTTAAAGAAGTGAAAAAAGTTTTTGGTTTAAAATAATTAATGTAACAGAAAAATTAAAAGAGTTTACACCTTTCTAAAAGGTGTAAACTCTTTTAATTTAAATGCTAACTTTAAAAAGTGAAAAATTTCAGACACCAGCACCAGCGCCCCAAAAAAAATACCCTTGTAATTGGCAGGGAAGCCATTATCAAATCTATGAAAGAAGGGAAGGCACTCGACAGGATCTACCTGCAGTCAACTGTTCACGGGCCGTTGATAGATGAAATAAAGGCTTTGGCAGCGGCAAACATGGTCCCCATCAATAAAGTGCCGGTTGAAAAACTAAACAATTTCAATGTGAGCAATCACGAAGGCTGTATAGCACAGATTTCAAAAATTCAATACCAGGACCTGCAGGATATTATATCTTTCATTGTTGACAAAGGGGGGGTGCCTTTATTTCTCATGCTTGACGGTATTACAGATATCAGGAATATTGGTGGAATTGCCCGAAGTGCATTTTGTTTTGGAGTGAATGCGATCATCATCCCGGATAAAGGAGTGGGGGCTTTGAATGAGGACGCCATATTGACTTCTGCAGGGGCTTTGGAACAGATTGCCGTATGCCGGGTTAACAGCTTGATGAAAGCAGTTGATGATCTTCACATGAATGGCATAAAAGTGTATGCAACTGAGATGAGAGCAACCAAAAAGATTTTCGAATGCAATTTCACAGAACCCTGTGCCATCATTATGGGAGGAGAGGAGCATGGTGTTTACCCTGCATTGATGAAAATTTGTGATGATCAGTTCCGGATACCAATGACTGCTGAATTTGATTCACTGAATGTGTCTGTATCAACCGGGATTGTATTGTATGAAGTGATGAAACAAAGAAATTGATCTTAACTAAGTGGCCGGTTCAGTTATTTCTAATTAAACTATAGGTTATATTAGTTCCTCCTGTTGAAATGATCTCACGTTTAATAATTCCTGTTCCTTTAGCCCAATACGTTAAAGTTTTTTTGTAAAGCGGATTGGAAATATCCAGGCCATTCTCCCAAACAGCTAATAATACATTTAAATAAGACCTGCCTTCAACTACAATATTTAAAGCAGGCTGGTCGCTGTGAGATAAATAAAAAAGGGAGCTGTTGTCTGCTTCCTGCAATTGTAATGCAGCAGTATCTGATGAAAAATATGAGAATGGAATATCTGCAATACCATAAAGCCATTCAGTTGAAGTTGTGCCGTTGAATTTAGAAAGCTTTAACCTGAATCTTTCATGGTAATACGCTGGTATAATGATCATTGAACCCGGGGTTTTGGGTGTTAATATAGAATTTAAAAAGCTTTCTGTTACCACAACAGAATCCAGGATTGCATTTACAGAATTCTTATAAATGAAATATTTACCCTCAGTTAGTTTTACATATTCTAAAGCTTTATCAGAAAATGAAAGGGAAATTACAGGCGGCTCAGAATCGCTGCTTTTTTTACAGGATAATTCACTTACTGTTACAGAAACAATGAACAATGTAATGAGGAATTTAGTAAAAGCTGTCATGTTTTATAATTTAATAATAAAATGATATTTATTATTTGAATCGTACCCTGTATGCGAGTGATAGTTTTATGTAAAAATTGTCATTCACTTTGTTGTTGTAAGTTGAAATGTCTTTTATTCCTGTACTTATCTTCCGAAAAAGAGAATGTCCTCCTTCTAAATTTAGTACTATATTTTTAGTAAAATAGGTATCAAGGTAAATACCCAATTGGTTTTCATCAATACGCCAATATCCAAGAGCTTTCCCGTAAGAATTAGTGATAGCCCTGAAATTAGCACCGTAATAGAATGTTTGGTTGATTTTATGCTCAAAAGTAAGGTTGCCGGGTAAAACACCAAATAAAATATTTTTTTGGTTGATATTCCACATAATCCCTGCAAGGGGCATTATAAAAACACCGAAACATTCATTGTTGATATAAACACCCAGTTTCCAGGTTAATTTTTCAGATCTTTTGTAACTGGCTATCATTGCTCCACCCACCTGTAAGAATCCATTTTTACGTAAACTGCTGTCATTCATTCTGATGATACCAGTTGCCAGGATATTCCACCTGTTACCTGGTAAAGATTTGGATAATGTAACGGGTAAGCCTACACTATAAAAATCTCTTCGATTGTTATTACTAACATGTGATGTCCATTTTTCAAAGAACGGGCTGAAAATGAGTGCATCTTTTTTGTTTTTAAACTGAATTGGGATATTGGTTCCTGCGCCAAAAAATAGGAGTTTGTTAGCATTTTTATTTTGATTAAATATTCCGGTATCCGGGCTAAATGAATACTTTAGGTTTATTATATCCAGGTAAGGTTGTGCTTTTGCTTTATTTGATATTATTAGCAGCAGTGTAAAAAAGGAAATGGCTAATAAAGAGATTTTCAAACAGTTCCTTAAAAGAAATGCTGTTATAATTTTAACCTGGTTCATAATGATAAATATACTTTTTATTACTTTCCTGTTTGCAGTTGATTTTTCTTACTATTGCTTAATACAGTTGTTTTACTGTTAGTAATCGTTGATGCCAAGCTCAGTTTTTTAATCTCAGCATCCTCATAATTAAGTTGTTGGCACTTAGAACTTGAAGTTGCCATATTAATAAACATAACAATTGAAATACTGATCATGATCCTGAAAAAGTAATAAATAATATCGAATCCATTTTAGCTATCAGTAATGAAATGTTACTTTTTCCGAATCTTTTAAGCAGTAGAAATAAAATGCAGTTTTCTTGATCGCTACTATTAAATTTCGGGAAATAGTGTTATCCATATTGTATCAATAACAATGTTTCCGTTGTATTATTAGTTATTGTTTCTTTTTTTATAATTCCAATTCCCTTTACCCAGAAATATGATATTTTTTTGTAGTTGGCATCTGTTGGATTTAGCCCCTTCGTTGAAGTAAACCTATGTATATTCCTGTATGTTTTTCCCTCAAAATTCATGACAGGTATAAATCCATATATTCCACTGGTATCTGAAGCAAATGGATAAAAGAAACAATTAGTAACTGCTGGCCCTTCGTAAAAACTAAATTTTGAATTGTCAACAATCAGACCTATTAAACCACTTGTGTTGTAACTAATTGCATTTCCGGAGAACCAGTTTTCAATAGTATTTCCTGTTATTTTTGAAAGGAGTAACCTATAGGTTTCATAATAGTAACCATCTTCCCAGAAATAAACTGGAGACATATATTGTGTTTCAACCTTACTTTCTGTAACTTTTACGTTGCTGGTTATGCCTGTTGCAGAGTCTTTATAGATAAAAAATCTATTTAATGGGAGATTTATGTATTCCAATCCTTCATTGAATTTGTAAGTCTTTTTTTCATTAGAAGTGTTTACCTCAACCTTTGCACAGGAACTAAGTAAAATTATGATTGAAAAAAAGTAGTAACTAAAGTTGTGTTTCATAATTGTTGTTTTGAATATTTTAAGTGATAAACTGTAAAAACATTTGAATAAAAGTTTTATTTTCTGATGGAAAATGCCAATGAAAAACCTGGTATATCCGGCGAACCATTAGGTATACCAAATCCGGTTTTTTGACTTCGTAGTGCAACCCGGGCCTTATGTTTATAAACTCCTCCGGTTATGAAACATGGAATGCTGGCAATTACAAATCCACCACCAATCACACCCAGTATACCTGTCCATACTTCTTTATCGGAAGGCCCAAAATCCCAGGTGCCAGATGGTGTTTTTTCTTTTCCACTTCCTACTAGAAGTGCAGCGCCAATAATAACAGTTCCTGCAACTGCTAACGTCCAGGCAGTATTATTTTGATGCTTACTTTTTGCCAAATAATATGCAGCATTTTTTATAGTTGTATCGTTTCCTCTGAAAAATATTACACGGCCTGGTGATGGCGGCATAAGTATATTTTCGGCATGATCAATTATTAATACCGTTGAGAGAGCAGTTGGATTTATTGTTTTATAGGATTGTGCTTTTGCAGATATGATGTATACAAACAGGATGAAAATTATAGAAAAATATTTCATGGTTCTTGTTTTGATGATTAATAAATTATTTGTAGTTCAAAGCTATTATGAAGAATAACAGATACATAATTGATAAAAAAGGCAGTATTAGTTTTAGAGGCAAATATTGCTTTCAGGATATAAATAAGGAAATGTTTTAGCATATTTTGCCAAAACTGCCAATAATGTTATCTTTCTAAGCAGATATTACTAAACTTCGGATACTTATTACGCAATAATTACTAAACAAAGTCTATCATGGAGACTAATGCAGTGCAACAATTATTTTTCCAGCATATAAAATCTGCCCTTCCTCCACATTTAACTTTGGTAGATGAAATTGCTGAGCATTTGAATATTAGTAATGATAGTGCTTACCGGCGAATAAGGGGTGAAAAGGCAATGAACTTCGAAGAAATACAGAAATTATGCAGGCATTATAAGGTTTCACTTGACCAGATTTTACACTTACAAAGCGAGGCATTGGTATTTACCGGCAGGGTAAATCATGAATCTTCTACAACATTTGAAGACTACCTGGAAAGTGTTCATCGTAACCTGACTATTATTAATAGTTTTGAGCACAAGCATTTGTATTTCCTGATGAAAGACATACCTCCATTTGTTCATTTCCAGGTTCCCGAATTATCAGCATTTAAGTTCTATTTCTGGATGAAGTCGATTCTTCATTATGATAACATGCAAAAAGTGAAATTTTCCCTCGATGATCCTATTTATGATAAGTTTCATGTATTGAGTAAAAAAGTGATTGAAGCATATAATAAATTGCCAACAACTGAGATATGGAATGTGGAAAGTATCAATAGTACGATCAGGCAGATAGAATTTTTTCGTGATTCTGGTTTGTATAAAAGTAATGCGGATGTAAAACTACTGTACGAAAAGCTGGAAGAACTGATTAATCATATAGAAAGGCAGGCAGAGACCGGGCTTAAATTTAATATAGGAACAGAACCGGACTCCAATTCGGCACCTTACCGGCTTTTTGTGAATGAGTTTGTAACACTTGATAATACGTTGCTGGCAGAAATGAACAATGTAAAGATTACGTTTATTAATCACAGTGTTTTATATTTTGTTGCAACCCGTGATGAACAATTTAACAGGGCATCTTTTACATTCCTGGATAACCTGATGAAAAAGTCAACACTAATCAGTGAAGTTGGGGAAAAAGACAGGGTTCGTTTTTTTAAATTATTGCGTGATAAAATCCAGGCAAGGAAAAATTCCTTGAAATAATACTGTTAAATTTGCAAATGATTAATTTTTCTCAAAAGCAGATTAAGCTGGTAGAATGCCCAAGAGATGCTATGCAGGGCTGGCCTTATTTTATACCTACTGTTAAAAAAGTAGCATACATTAATGAATTGTTGAAAGTTGGTTTTGATATAATTGATTTTGGAAGTTTTGTAAGCCCAAAAGCGATTCCTCAAATGGCGGATACTATTGATGTAGTAAAAGGGCTTAAATTTGAGAATAGTAAAACAAAATTGTTGGCAATTATAGCCAATGTTCGTGGGGCAACTGATGCTGTTGTTCATGACGAGATCACTTATCTCGGATTTCCATTTTCTATTTCTGAAACATTTCAGCAGCGAAATACAAATTCATCAATACTAAGTTCTTTTGAAACAGTTAGTGAGATTCAGAATTTGTGTATTAAAAATCAGAAGCAGTTGGTTGTTTACATTTCCATGGGTTTTGGTAATCCTTACGGAGATGAGTATAATGAAAGTATTGTTTTATATTGGGTTGAGAAATTGGCTGATCTTGATATAAAGATTGTTTCACTGGCAGATACCGTTGGGTTAGCAAATCCGACACAGGTAAGTTCTGTGTTGAATAAACTGATACCTGCATTTCCATCAATTGAGATTGGGGTTCATTTACATTCGGCACCACATAACAGGGAAGTGAAACTGGAAGCTGCTTTACAGGCAGGGTGTTTGCGGTTTGATTCAGCAATAAAGGGAATTGGAGGTTGTCCAATGGCTGGCGATGATTTGGTGGGTAATATGGATACAGAGGAAATGATCAATTATTTTAACAAGAGCGGCATTACGATTAGTATTGATATGCAACAATTAAATAAATGCAGCAAACTGGCTTCAGAAATTTTTATCTGAACAGACAAATCCTGAAAACCTAATGATGGAATTTCACGCAGAATTATTTCCGAAATCAGTTCCTGTAAAAATTAATCACCAGCAAAAAATGATGCTGGTTGGATCTTGTTTTACTGAACAGATTGGTAATAAGTTAAGTCAGCATAAGTTTAATGTACTTGAAAATCCGAATGGGATTTTATTCAACCCCGTTAGTATTGCCAAAGCAATGGAATCGTATGTTTCCGGTAAAATGTTTACAGATGCTGAATTATTTTATCACAGTGAATTATGGGG
>Ga0154020_10004073_pt1 | contig 17444 bp, 21 predicted proteins | sample Klosneuvirus_201_FD_109709 | JGI IMG/M metagenome (GOLD analysis project Ga0154020, IMG submission 109709) | Active sludge microbial communities from wastewater, Klosterneuburg, Austria - Klosneuvirus_20160825_MG | ecosystem: Engineered > WWTP > Aerobic digester > Activated sludge | place...
ACTACTTCTGGCATATTATAATTATACTGTAAATTAATTTTTAATAAAGTTTTCCACTTTATCTAACTTAGACTTACTTATTTTTGGTTCATTATGTGTACCAGAAATAACAATTAAGGTATCACGACTTAATTGAGAATCCTCTAAAATTTTATATGCATGATTAATATTGATCATTTCGTCTTCATGACTATGAATAATAAGTAAAGGTATATGAAATTTAATTCTTTTTATATATTGAATATTATTAAATTTTGCTTCCATAAAATATTTGACAGAAGGATGTAATATCTCACATGCTAAGGTTTTGATATTATAGAATCCAGCCTCAATAATGATACCCTTTGGATTATCCATTTTGTTCTTTAATAAGTATTGTCCCAACCAAAGAACCATTGAACAACCTAACGAACTACCGTACAAAACAATATTTTCTGGCTTATATCCTAGCATAGTATTGGCATACACCCATATAGTAAATATATCGATATGTAATCCTTTTTCGGAAGGTTTTCCAGTACTTAAACCATAACCACGGTAATCAAAAGTTAATACCGATCCAAAATTTCCAAGTTTCTTGACAATATCAAGTCGATTATATATATTTCCACCATTACCATGTGCATATATAATTAACTTATCATTTAACTTGTCATGATGATATAATGCATCTAACGTTTCATTGTCTGGTGTTTTGATTTTATGCGGAACAATTGGACAGTTTGGATGCATGTAGAACAGTAACATATTTATTTTTTGAATATCTTCTTCATTGTCTATCTTGGAAGGCTGAAAAATATATTTCTTTTCGATATGATTGATTAATTTCTTCATACAAATAAAGAGTAATATTATAAATATTATGTAGAGTATATTTTTTATATTCATATATATATACAAGAGGAATATATATGAATACTTTTATCCGAAATAATTTTACACAAAATAATTTTGGCGTAACAGTATATTCACAAAATATGCCTGCTGAAAAATTTGTGTATCAAAATAAAAATTTTTTAAAACTGCCAAAAAACAGTGTTTATAGCATACAAGTAACTAATAATAATAATGTTAAAGCTGATGTCTATATTACATTGAATAATAAAAAATTAGGTGTTTGGCGAATCAATCCCTATAGCAAAATTACATTAGATAATAATAACAATCATTTAGATTTTATTCTTACACATGATAATACTGATTTCAAGTTAGTTTTTAAACCAGAGAAATTTAGTTCTTATGAACCTCCAGCGAATCAAGTACAATTATGTGAAAATAGTATGATGTATTGTAAAAAATATACGGATTCATTTGTAGCATCTGAACAAATGAGTCGGCCTTGTTTAATGAATTCAGATAAATACGACGAATATATTGCTATGACATTGGCTCCTGGTTTACGTAAAAAAGAACCTATTAAAGATAAAATAGTTAAACCATTAGAAGATATAGATACAACACATATTGAAACTATAGAATTTAGTTTAATGATGACAGGAACTGTTTATCTTGAAAAACCATCATTTCAAAATATTAAATATACAAGCAGATATATTTATCCATAAGTTCATTTTATGTATTTTTTTATAATAATACATATTAAATGACAGAAGGAATATTTAGTAATTTAATAGAAAAAATGAGGGATCTTAAAAATACGAAAGAAATTATGTGGTATGATAAGAATGAAATCGATATTACTAAATTTTTAAGTGCATATAAATCATCAAATATATACGACAATTTGGATATAGATTTCACATCGTATGAAAATTGTGAGATCAGTGGTATTTTTGATGTAGACAAATATATTATTATCGCGGACGATCTTAATACATTATATATTAGTATTGGACAATGTCATCCATTATTTTGGTATGTGTTTATCAACATGGATGAATTGTTGAATTCATTCGATAATATTTATGAAATTTATAGTCATCCAAATGTGTTACAATATACTAATAATATTAAAGGATTTATCGGCAATGAGGAAATGTTAGAATTGAATATTCACGACATTGAAAATCATTTACTGTTAAATTCTTATACAGACAAAATGATTTGGGGATCATTATGGAAACAACATCCTTATAGAAATGAGTATGAATCAGGTAATACATCACATATTGATAGTATTATATACACGGGACAAGCTATGAGACAAAATGAATACGAATATACAGTAAGTGTGTTAACAGAATATTCTAAATCAGAAATAAAAATTATTCATTTTGATGAAGCTTACATCATAAATGTTCGATATAATCCAATTAAATCTTCAAAAAATACAATTATTAATGAATTATTTAAGAGAAACTATCCAGAAGATTTACCAATAGATATCATTATTGCTATTATAAATTTTCCATTTATTACATATAATAAATTAATCAATATGAGACCTTTTTCAATGTTCCATTTCTATATTTTGTTGAATTTAGTCGAAAACGATGGAAAAAAAACGGAATTATACGAGGATTTACAAAAAATTATTGATGATACAAATAATCAAACTGATCAAGAAGTAAAAGATGAAATAAAATCATTCATTGATCATAAAATCATTCATTGATCATAAAAGCAAATTGTAAATATTTGTATTAACAATGGAGTTGTGCATATCTTTTGGACTTTTAGAATGCAATGTATTCATTATATTACAGGTTATTTTTAGAAAAATTGATTTAATTATTTTATTCATAATATTACTATCATATTAAAATATTTATATGACAGAAATTGAAGAGGATAGTACTGATAATATTGATAATACAGAAAATTTTGTCACAGTGTCAGAATTAACCGAACTGATCAAAAATGTTTTGAAAGTAAATTTTGATAAAACAATACATGTAATTGGAGAAGTATCTAATTACAAATTATCAAAAAATAATATATTTTTTACATTAAAAGACGAAGAATCTACAATTAGTGTGGCAATGTGGAATTATAATGTAAAAAAAGACAAGGTTGTATTTCAAAATGGAAGCAAAATAAAAGTATATGGTAAGATAACCGTATATAGCAAATCAGGAACATATAATTTAACTGCATATCGGATTGAATTATTGGGAGTTGGAGATTTGTATCAGGAATACATGACTCTTAAAAAACAATATCTTGATTTAGGATATTTTGATGAAACTAAAAAGAAACAATTGCCTACAATTATTAATAAAGTAGGAATTATTACCGCTCAGGATGGCGCAGCATTACAGGATTTCTTATATGTGCTTAAAAAAAATAATTATTGTGGCGAAGTTTATATTAAGAATAGTATAGTTCAGGGTAAAGATTGTCCAAAAAATATAGTTGATAATTTAAAAGAATTAGATCAAATGAATTTTGATGTTATTGTCGTGGCAAGAGGCGGTGGTTCATTTGAAGATTTATTTGGATTTTCGCATAAAGATGTCATTGACACAATACATAATATGAAAACATGTACAGTCTCCGCTATTGGTCATGAAATTGATTTTATGTTATCGGATTTCGTTGCGGATATTCGCGCACCAACACCATCTATAGCTGGAGAAATAATTTCTAGCAAAAAAGAGACAATATATGATCAAGTAGAAATAGAGGCGATGAGTCACCGACTTCGAAACATCCTTAATACAAGATTAACATTATTAACTTATGAAGTTGCAAGCATCAAACCAAATTCACCTGGTGATATTATGAATAAATTTTCATATAATATTGAATCACTTAAAATGGGTATTATTAATACAATTAATAATAAAATTAATCATCTAGATTCTGAACTTAACAATCTTACATTAATATTCAATAAAGTGGACAATCCAACTGAAATATTATCAAAAGGATATTGCCTGGTCTATTCAAAAACTAATCTCAAAGGACCTCAAAATATAATTAAAATAGAGACATTAGAACAGTTTAAAGAATTAGAACCTAAAAAATTGAAGATAAAATTTTTAGATGGTTATGCCATTGTAGAATTAAAGAATATTAACCCACAATATGGCAAGTGAAAGTTCAGAGGAACATAAAACTATTGAAGAAAGAATCGCAAAGCTAAAACAAGATACTGAAAAGTATGATAAATTAGAAGATACCGTTAAAATACAACAAAGCGAACAATATAACCAAATGATTGTGGAGAAGGAAGCATGTGAAGAACTATTAACAAAATATAAAAATATGTTAACGACTGATAGTAAGAAGAAAAAAATAACAGTATGTGATGACAAAACATTTAATAAATATATGGAACAAGTTCACGAAATTAAACAAAAATTAGAACAAAATATTCCATTAGATGAATTAGTAGAATTATATGTTAAATTTAATGATGCAAAGATCCAAATTGATGTTTATCTTAATAGTAAGAAAATGGTGGTTAAGACATTATAACTTTTTTATTTATTTCACTAGCTCATTATAAAAAAGTTGTTTCGTTACCTCAATAACTCTTTTATAATTTCACATAGCTCATTATAAAAAAGTTGTTTCGTTAACCTCAATAACTCTTTTATAATTTCACATAGCTCATTATAAAAAAGTTGTTTCATTGCCTCAATAACTCTTTTATAATTTCACATAGCTCATTATAAAAAAGTTGATATACTTTAAATATACATCCTAAAAAAGATATATAAGGAATAACTACTAAAATATAATATATGCTAAGTCAAAAATGGGTAAGAGGAAAGAATCTAAGAGTTCTTAATACTGTCATTAAACCTGCAAACCTTTCTGGTATGAAGGTTAAAAGCATGACAAAACAGACTACCCAAACAATATATCAAAAAAATAATACGATTGATAATTATTATAAACCCATTATCAATAAAGTAAATAAGGCATCACAATCAATAAAAAGATCTAGAATAGTATATGAAGAAGATCAAATTAGTGAGTCAGACGAAATGAATATAGATGATACAACATCAGTATCAACAGATTCACAACAAGACTCAGATTTTGGATGGGATGAATTTAACACATTGTCACCAATTGAAAATGTAGATGTAAACAGTGATAATAAAGATTTATGGGTTTCGGCAACAAAATCTGCAAATTATTTACTTAATGACACACTTCTTGATTGGTTAATACTTTATTATGATAAATTTGGATATAATGAATTTCCAAACGGAAATTATACATATACAGTAAAACAACACCGAAAACAAGACCGAAAACAAGAAATGGAAGAAGAAAAGAAGGAATTATCCTTAATATTACAAGGAGGTTTAGAATTCGAAGCATTGGTTAATAAGGAAATAGAAACTAAATATCCAAATGATGTTAAAAGAGTTGTAGAAAGATATGTTAATATGAATGATTATCAAAAGACGCTTGAATATATGAAAGCGGGTGTACCAATTATCATACAAGCTGCTGTTTATAACTTCAACAATAAAACATTTGGCGTTATTGATCTTTTAATTAGGAGTGATTTTGTTAACAAAATATTTAATTCAAAAGTTCTAACATCAACAGAAGAACACTTAAAAGCACCATTATTGAATGGAAATTATCACTATATTGTTATTGATATCAAATGGTCTGGTATGCATATTCGTTCGAACGAACCAACTTTAAGAAACAAATCTCGTTTTAAAGCATATAAAGGTCAATTGGCAATCTATAATGCAGGAATAGGACAGATGCAAGGATATACTCCACAAAAAGCATATATTTTAGCAAAATCATGGAAACGCGAATATACAAGAAACAAACAAACTTTTACAGAACATGGTTATGATTGTTTTGATCGTTTAGGTGTGATTGATTTTACTGGTTATGATCATTATATTCTTAAAGAAACACATGAAGCAATTCAATGGATACGAAATACACGTATAAACGGACAAAAATGGAGTTGTATTAATCCAATTATTCCTGAACTTTATCCAAATATGAATAATAGATACGATGCTCCATTTCATTCTGTTAAAAAGGATTTAGCAGAATTAAATAAAGAATTAACACAAATAACACATGTTGAGGTAAAACATCGAAAACATGCACACACTTTGGGTATAAAATCATGGGATAATCCAAAATGTACTGCAAAAAATATGGGGTTTAAAGGTGGTAAATTAATGAAATTAGTTGATCGAATATTGAAAGTACAACAAGGAGAAAAAATAATTAGTCCAGATAAAATTAAAAGTAATGATTATAATTGGAAAAATGAATCTCCATGTGATTATTATATGGATTATGAAGACGCGCAACCAGAATTAAATATAAAGAATATGAATGTCCGCAATTCAGAACCTGGTCCCAAATTAACTTTTATGATTGGATTGGTCTATCGTGAAAATGATGAAATGAAATATAAATGTTTTTTGGCCAATCAGTTAACAATTGAAGAAGAAAAAAGGATATATCTGGAAAAGATAAATTTTATTACTCAAAAAACAATTGAATATAACAGACAACATAACACAAATTACAAACCACGTATTTTCCATTGGTCACAAGCCGAACCAATAAATTTTAAGTCATTTAGTCGTCGCTATAATCATAATTATGATGAATGGTTTAATAGTGTTATTTGGGTGGACATGCATAAAATATTTAAAAATGATAAAAATGAATACGAAGATGCAATTATCGTGAAAGACGCTTTAGGATTTAGTTTGAAAAAAGTAAATAATGCCATGTTCCAACACGGTATGGTAGAAACACAATGGCCAACATCTGGTCCTGGAGATGGTCTTGGTGCTATGTCTATGGCAATAAAATATTACTCTTATAAACAAAATCATCAAAGAGATTTAAGTTTGGATGAATCATTTAATCGCGAGATGCAATCTATTATTGATTATAATGAAGTTGATTGTCGTGCTGTTTATGAAATTGTGAATTATTTGAGGAAAAACCACTAAAGTATTAAGCAAATTTATTTATTATCAACAAGTTAATAAATAATTTAATTTTTAAGTAAATTGGTTTATTTATCCATGTAAAGGGTAAAGGGTAAAGGGTCACAAACTAAACATTTAATAATATTGATATATTATGGCTTTTTATTAAAAAATTGATATTCAAACTTAATTAATTCCTTTCATAATAACATTAGTAATATTAATTATGGACGATACTTCCAAAGAACAAGAAATTCCACAAGAATTATACTTTCCGAAAACAATTGCCTACAAAGCATGGGAACAATATTTAGGTAGATATCTTTCGCACCAAGAAAAGTTTATTCTTGAAGGTTATCGGGCTGAAAAATATATGAATCAAATGTTAGATGATTTATATAGACAATGTATTAAGAAGAAAATTTATTATGTTCCATTACTCACAAATTTAGATGGTAATTGTCTGTTTGAATCACTCCTCTATCATAAAATCGGATCATCGGTTGAACAATTAAGACGAACATTGGCATTAATTATGTATTTATATAAATCATATAAAGGATTTTTCCCAAATAGAGAAGAATCGTTGGAAGAAATGTTTGTACCTTATAATTGTGTAGAATATGTCGTATGTAAAAAGAAGGTTGATGGAGAAATACAAAAAGATTTTTACAAATATACATATAATGTTATGTGTCAGGATTTATCAAATAATCATAGTTGGACACGATTAAATACTCAATTAGTTTTAATGGTACTCTCATATATTTATAAATTAGAATTTGTTATTATTACAAATCGCGATGCAAACAAACATGAAGATGATAATGTTATGATTATTAATACAAATGCAAGTAATCAAGTGGATGTTAGAAAAATATATCTTGGAATATTAGGCGAATCTCATTATGTCCCGTTAGATATTCTTGGGAATGACGAAGAATTAGAATCACTTTATTATAATGATGCCAAAACATTATTAATAAAATGGGCAACGGATATTGAAAAGAAGAAAATAGACAATTTTTTGAATACAAATAAAGAACCTAATATGCAAGTTGATCAGTCTGCATTTATTGATGTTAACTGGATGAGTAGTGATGAAAATGAGAAATATACTGTTCTTTTCTAGGTTTATAGAAAAGTTGAAATAATAAACATTTGAAACATCAGATTTATTTATTAGCTTATCATATAATCACAGTTGAAGATGTCGTACAAACAGTCAAAGCGTCAGTTGAGGAGGCAGTTGAAGTCGAAGCAGACTTCGGAAAATCAAGGTCCATTTAATATTATTAAGGGTGATTCTTATGTTTATGATCACAGCATTCGTGGTCTTGTTGACAAAATGATTCTCCAGAAGTTGGAACAGGATAGTTCTTGCTTGCAGCCTTTTCCTTACAAACACATGTGCTGTCTTTTATCAGGGATATCAAAACAGTGGGAAAAAGGTGTCTATGGGAGAGAACTCTACGCGGGAGGCACGTAATGGATGTTGTTACGGACTTCATGCTGAAATGGATGCAATTAGAAAACTACCACCTATTCCTTTGAAAGCAAAGAAAAAAAAAATTAATTTGGTAGTTATTCGTGTTGATCGATTTGGTAATCTTCGTAATTCGGGTCCGTGTTTTAAATGTATTCAATATATGCAACGACTTAACACTACTACTTCTTACAAAATTGAAAATGTATACTATTCAAATCAAGATGGTAATATAATAATGGCAAAACTTTCTGAACTAGTTGATCAAGAAAATAAACATATTTCTTATGCCTTTAGACAAAAAGCAAGTCGTGTTCAGGAATGATATTTATTTATTTCATCTAGTTATATATACTAATGGTTGGTGGTGGACTGATGCAATTAGTAGCATACGGTGCTCATGATGCATATTTAACTGGAACCCCCCAAATAACTTTTTTAAAAATGATCTATAGACAACATACTAAAACATCAAATGATATGAAAAATCATATTAATGATATTGACGATATTGATGATATTAATGATATTGATGATAATGATAATAATTATAATAAGATTGTTAAATATAATTCATATGATTTGATATGGGATAATACATTTTTATTATATATTAATATCAATAATGAAGAAGTAATTATTAATGAAGAAGGTATAGTTACAATTATTATTTAATAACTTTTTCACAAAATGTATTGTTCCTTAAAAAAATTGAATTCTAATTAATAAACATAATATTCTTATATTTATTAACCATTCTACATTACTCCATGAAACTCATTCTTCAAACAGTTGATAAAACAACATTCGAAGTAGAGGTTCCAGATGATGGAACCTTACAAGATCTACGTAATCAAATTTCTGCAGTTAAAAATCATCCAGTGGACCAATTAAAACTTATATATAATGGTTCTATTTTGAATGATAATGCGAAAAAATTAACAGAATATAAACTGGTTGATGGTACAAAATTAGTTGTGCTTTTACAAAAGGCAAAGGTTGAGACCAAACAATCTGCTAAACCAGAAGAACCAAAAGTTCCTATGGAACAAAAACCTGTTGATCAAACAACAGAACCTGAAGCTAATCAAAATGAACAACCTTCGCAAAATATGGTTGGACAATTTGCTAATCTTGTACAACAAGATCCAGAGGCATTCATGCAACTACTCATGAATGATCCATTTATTAGTCAGATTGCTCAACAGAATCCGCAGTTTTTCGCGCAGGTTATTAGTGATCCTAATTTTATAAATAATCTTGTACAAGTAGAACCTACCGAAGAAGATACCATGTATGAAAAATTTTTTGAAGGTGAAATTAAACTAACTGATGATCAAAAGAAAGATGTTAATGAAATTGTTGCAATGGGATTTCCTTTTGAAGATGTTATTCAATATTATGTAGCATATGATAATAATAAAGAAATGGCTCTTAATGCCTTATTTAATGAAAAGTTTGGTGACTAAAGTCCTCAAAGTTAACAGATGATTCATACACTTCACTAAATCTATTAGTTGCGGTATCAACTTCATCTTCTTGAATATTTTGTTTATTTTGTTTATTTTGTTTATTTTCTGATAATTCCTTAGTTATATGTTGCGATTGTTTTAAATTTGGTGTTTTAATTTGGTCAGTTGTTAAAAAGAAACTGAATTCAATATCTGCATCTAATTCATGCATTGAAATGAACCCATCTATTGCGGGTTTTCTTTTCATATAATTACAAATCATATCATAAGCCGGTTTTGTACCTCCATATTTCATAATATTATCAATCATTTCTTGACCTATTGAAGAATGTAATTGTTTTCCTTTTATTTTTTCATTATACATATCAGATGATAAAACACGACTCCAAATTGAACAATAATATTGCGATTCGTTATTACATAAATTTTGAATTAGTTCAACTGGTAATAATACGTTTGGATTAATATTAATTGTATATTTTTCATCTTGATTGCGATTTGTCATAATTTCATTGTGTAATTGTTGGTATATGGTTGTTAGAAGATTATTAAGGTTATTATTTTTGTCTTCTTCTTTTAACAATTGTTCACATGACTCAATAAATTTGTCTGATGAATAAATTAATTGATCTAATAATGCAATCATAATATGTCTTTTATAATAAATTGCTAAATCCAAATTTTTTAATTTAATTATTTTTTCGATTATATTATCAGATAATGGTTGTTTAGTCTTATAATGACATGATAATTGTTTAATAATATTTTTTTCCCAACATAAGAGATCTAATAATTGTGCTGGTGTCTCAATAAAATCATTTTCTACATTGATACCACTTAATATAATATATTTTGTTTTACCAAAAATATGATGCATAACATGACCCATCTCGTGAAAAATCGATATCACTTCTGGAAAAGTTAATAAACTGTTATCAAAAGACGAACTAAGTACGATTACAGGAATCCTATATTTTTTATTGGAATAAGGATACATACAAGATGGTTGTATACAAAAACATCTGGTTTGTTTATATTTACCTTTTCTAGCTTGAGTATCTAAATATAAATGTCCAATTTTTTGGTCATTTTGAAGAATCAAATACATTATCACCGATTTATCCCAAACAGAATTGGGATCTATTTTTACTTTTTTAAATTGTATTCCAAAAATTTGTTCATACAATCGGAATATTTGTTGTAAAACATGAGAAAATTCGAAATATTCCCTTAAAATTTGTTCATTAACTCCATAATCTTGTTTCCATTTAGTAATATAATATTGAATATCCCAACTATTAATTTTATGACTATTATATTTAGAAGCAATTTTGTTAATAGTATCAATTTCTTTAATGTAACGCGTGTCAAGTTTATGCAATAACTCAGTTAAGAAGTTTTTAATATTTTCTGAATGTTTTGTCATATTAATTTGTGAATTATAGTCGCTATAACACGAATACGATAATATTTTAGCATGTTTGTCTCTTAATGCTATTAGTTTGCATATATAATTAACAATTTCTTTATACCGATTTGAATATTCCGATTCTATTCTTTTTCTTATATTTGGATCATCAATGTATTTCATAAAAATATTATAGTTTGTCTTATTCAATACAGGATATTCATTTTTAAACATATTCAAAATGTGATTAGGTACACCTTTCATTTCTTCTTGAGATAATTTAATAATATCATTTTCTGCACGACTATTAAATTTAATGATTGCATTTTCAAATTTTGAAATTTCATGATCTATTTTTAATAAAACATCTCTTCTATCTTTGGAAAGTTTTATTCCTTGTCTTTCATAATTTAAAATAATTTTATCAATAAATATTATATCTTCATTTGTCAAAATTTGTTTATTATATATGTATTTTTTGACTTCCAATAATTTATTATAAATATCATCACGTAAATTTAACTCGTTCAAATAGTTAGATAATGACAAATCTGCCATAAAACTAGCATTTCTAATATTTTCATTTGGACTAACATATTGTAAAAAACCACATATAGAATGAAAAACCTGGAAACTATTAACATCATCTGCTAAATATTCTAGAAAATGGTGAATATCTTCATCCTTATTAATTTTAATTTTACTTATCTCATTATTAATTTCTGTTGATTTCTTAATAAGCATATGTGTTTTATTCGTAATTTCGTCAGCAGTTACATTTATAGTCAGTAAGTTATTATTATGCATCCGTTATATATTAATTAAAAATTATAATATTTTCTATCTTTTGAATGCGCATCCAAAAAAATTGATTTCATAAAAATAAACAAATATAGTCTATATTATTTAATTATCTATTTATGTTTACACTATGCAGCAAATGTCACAAGAACAGTAATATACCATGTCATATGGCTTGTGGACACCTGTTTTGCTTTATATGTTTGAATGATAATTCTACCTGTATATTATGTCAAACAAATACTGGTTTTATGCCAAATAATCTCCCAGGAACAATTAAATATCTATGGGTATATGCATCAAATCATCCAGGAATGTGGTGGTGTTATGATAACATTAGTAATGAACTTATTGAACAATTATATCAAAAAAAAATAAATTCAATTGATACAAATGATGGCGATAAAATTAAATTTGTATTATCCAAAAAGGCAGAAATACAACCAATACAACCAATACAACCAATACAACCAATACAAATTAATATACCGCAATTTTCATCCGTCAATTTTATGAAAGATTCAAATGACTCAAATCTTGTTGTTAATTTTTCTGATGATAATTTAATAAGTAACAATAATCAACCACAAGACCAATTATCTTCTATAATTAAAATAGAAAACCAATATTATGAAATTGATTTGAACAAGATGTATCAGTATAATATGGTGGATAAAAATAAGAAACGTAGAATTAAACGAATAGAAGTCCCCGATAATATATCTAAAGGAAATATGCCAGGGATAAAAAGTTATTTAAGTGATGAAAATATATTAGGTATATCTGGTAAATTATTCAACTTGAAATAAAAATTGATAGAAATTCTATATAAAAATATATTAGTTTATTACAACATAATATTATTATGGATATACAGAAGATTTATAAATGCTCAATTACCGGATATTTTATTGAATTTATTCTAAAAAACGAATGTGCTTATGTTAATACTATAATGACTGATTATTTTAATCTCAAGGCTTTTTTTGTTTTACTCAGAAATGCGATTGATAGTTTAATAAAATTAAATATTAAAACTATTCGACAAACTGTATCTCATGAAGAATGGGAATTATATTTAAGCGGTAAAACATCGTGGAGAATTATTCCTTATAAAACTACAATGGATATTCATGAAATTGAATGCGATATCAATGACTTTTTACAGAATTATGGTGTTGGTATTGGTATTTTAGAGTAGTCATAAGAGGATAATTGAGGATAATTGAGGGTAATTGAGGGTAATTGAGGGTAATTGAGGGTATAAAATTATAAAAAAATTGAAAAAATATAATTATACTTAAAGAAGTATTAGATATATATTTATATGACTGATAATATTCAAGATCCAGAGAAAAAAGAAGAAGAATTGATCATCAATAACTTTGATGATATGCAATTAAAAACCAACTTGCTAAGAGGAATCTATGGCTACGGTTTTGAAAAACCGTCACTGATTCAATCAAAAGCAATACCGTACATTATGTCAGGAAAAGATTTAATTGCACAATCTCAAGCAGGTACAGGTAAAACAGGAGCATTTGTTATTAGTGCTTTTCAAAAAATAGATGAGAGTGTAAAAGGTACTCAGGCAATTATTCTTGCACATACTCGCGAATTAGCTCAACAAATTTATGAAGTTAGTAAAAATTTGGGACAATACACTAATATTAAGACTGTTTTATGTATAGGTGGCCAAAATATTCAGCAGACACAATCTGAATTAAGTAATGAAACGTCCCTTGTTATTGGCACACCTGGACGTATTATTGATCTAATTAAACGCCGTATTATCTCAACACGACTGATTCGAATCCTCATTATTGATGAAGCAGATGAAATGTTGTCATATAGTTTTCAAGAGCAGATCAAAACAATTATAAAATATATATCAGATAAAGCACAAGTATGCTTATTTTCAGCCACTTTGTCGGAACCAGTATTAGAATTAACAAAGCACTTCATGAATGAACCACATAATATTTTAATCAAACCAGAAAAATTAACTTTGGATGGTGTTAAACAATTTTATATAGATACAGATTCAGAACTATGGAAATTTGAAACCCTTTGTGATATATATAATATTCTTTCTGTAAGTCAAACTATCATATATGTTAATACAATTAAAAGAAGCATAGAATTAAAAAAGCAATTAGAAGAAAAACGTTTCACTGTTTCACTAATTCACAGTGATATGCCAATTGATGAAAGAATTAAAATAATGAAAGATTTTCGTAGCGGTTCATCAAGAATTTTGATTTCAACTGATTTACTAGCAAGAGGTATTGATATACAACAAATATCAATTGTTATTAATTATGATTTTCCAAGAGGAAAGAATTTTAAGGAATCATATATTCATCGTATCGGAAGAAGTGGAAGATTTGGTAAAAAAGGTATTGCGATTAATTTGTTAACAAAACACGATGTTTATGGTGTTTCTGAGCTAAAAGATTATTATAAAACAAATATTGAACCAATGCCAGAGAATGTACAAGACTTTCTATAAGCTTTAAAAATTGATTTATTAAAATTATATATAATATAACATTTGTATTAAATATATATTATGTCGATTGTTTATTGTGTGTATACAGTGTATCCAAATGATGATGGATGGCCTGATTATAGTCTATTTAGTATTTGTACTACTATGGACAAATGTAATGAACTAATAAATAAATATAAACCATTAAAATGTTCGAAACCAATTCATTCATCTATGAATGAATCAAATAATTACACATATATTGGAAATCGTGAAGATTGTAATCATAACTATTTATATGGATTTGGTGGTTATATTATTGAAGAAACTGAACTCGATAAACCATTAATTTAAACAAAAATTTGATAAAATTACTTAAAGTTCCGTTTAATTTATATTTTTTATTTATAAAGATATAATATTATGAGTGTTGAACCATTCACCGTTGATAATGCTGGAAATACCTGTTATATTGATTCGCTTTTAATGGGATTATTCTATCATAATACCCATATTGAAAGACTATTAAATAAAGACATTAAAAATACTCTTGGCTTATATATCCAGGAATATATTAAAGAAAATTTTATTAATCTAGTAAGAAAAAATAAATCTGTAGTAGCAAGTGATATGGAAATGTTTCGTATTCTTGTTTTTCAGGCTGGCTGGCGTAAAAATAGTAATTTACCAGACGAAGAAATGAATCAACAAGATGTCAATGAATTTTATATATTTTTAATGGATATATTAGAAAATGATAAAATAGAAATAATTCGTCGCACTATTACAGAGGGTATGGTTTCTGATAACGATGTCGGTATAAAAGAATTATTACCATTTATACCTCTATCATTACCTGAAAATGATACTAAAATAACAGTTAAGGAAATGATCCATAATTGGTTATATAATAATGTTATTGATGTTACTAGAAAAGTAGATTCGGATAAAGAAAAAATGATTAAGGGGTTGGCTACATTTAATTTGATTAATATGCCTCAAATTATTGCATTGTCTATTAATCGATTTAATAATATTGGAATACGTATAGATACATCTGTAATTATTCAAAAAAAAATATGTATTAATACATCAGAATGGGTATTTCACGCCGCAATATGTCATAGAGGTAATTCATTAACATCTGGACATTATTATACATTAATATCTGTGAATAACACTAAATGGTATATGTTTAATGATATGGATGTTCCTTGTATGAAAGAGGTAGGCATGGATGATCCAGATGTTACAAATCTTATCAAACAAGAATGTGTTTTTTTAATTTACCGTTTATTATGAAAAAGTTGATATATTATTCCAATGTTACTTATTTTACTATATAAAATAATTATCAATGCCGAAAATAACAAGGACTCGTTGTAATCAATTGATTCATTCAAATAAAAAATGGAGGAAATGTAGGAACACTGTTCGTTGTGAAGGCAAATGTTATAAACACTTTCAACCATCTGTAATTGAAAATGGACAATGTTGTTTTTGTCAAGGAGAATGCAATCCATGTAGTCAGGCTTGCGGACGCTGTGCAAGAGATTTAACAATGCAAATGTTGGGATGGAAATAATCTATTCCAAAAAAAATTGATATATATATATAATTATTTTATTGTCTTAGCTATCCATAATTAATAATCATATCATGACTACACTTAATCCTACATGTAAAAAAAGAATTATGGGTGATCTAAAGCTTCTTGCAAAGAATCCACCTGAGTATATTGATGTTTGTCCAGATGAAACCAATTTACTAATTTGGAATTTTCTCATTAAAGGTCCTCCAGATAGTCCTTATGAAGGTGGATATTACATTGGTCAAATTCTTCATTCTCCAAATTATCCTTTTTCGCCACCAGATTACCTTATGTTGACACCAAGTGGACGTTTTATGGTAAATAAAAAAATATGTTTGACAAACTCGGGATTTCACACAAGTGATTGGAGTCCAATGTGGAATATTCATTCATTACTAATGGGGTTTTTGTCTAATATGTTGGAAGAGGGTGATATACATGACGTATCACATCTTAATGATCCTGTGCCAATTAAAAAGAAATTTGCTAAAGAATCATTAGAATACAATAAAAAGCATCAACCTCAACTAAATAAATTATTTACGCGGTTTTTAGACGAAAATGGTAATCCTAAGACCAATACGGAACCTGTAAAAGAACCTGTAAAAGAACCTGTAAAAGAACCTGTAAAAGAACAAGTGGAAGAACCTGTAAAAGAACCTGTAAAAGAACCTGTAAAAGAACAAGTGGAAGAACCTGTAAAAGAACCTGTAAAAGAATCAGTGGAAGAACCAGTGGAAGAACCAGTGGAAGAACCAGTGGAAGAACCAGTGGAAGAACCAGTGGAAGAACATGTGGAAGAACCAATACCGAAACAAAAATCTTTTAAAAGGGATATAATAAAGAATGCGATAATTGATATTGAAAAAATTATAAACGAGCCAATTGATACATCAGAATTTGAAAAAGAATATTTTGACAAACTTCAACAAGAATATGATGAACTAGTATCTAAAAAATAATTTCATTTTTTTTATAATATTCACATAATATATAGAAATAATGTTTGAAGATTTACAAGCAAAAATCAATCCAATGATAGTTATATTAGCTGCTTTTATAATTGTATTATGTTTGTTCGTATCATATAGAGAACCATTTACTGATAGTGGTTTAGCAATATCAAATGATTATTGTACAAGATTAGCAGATGTTTATTATCGTCCAGATGATTCATTAAATCGCGATGATTATAGAAATAAAATTTGTGGTGGAATTAGAAGAGAAATAGTTGATAAACCAACTGGTAATTATTACACAGTTGATGGTCAAATTATTTAAACATTTTTATTGTTTCTCTTCATCAATAATTTTTTATTCATTTCGCATTGCTCATTCAAAAAA
>Ga0154020_10004074_pt1 | contig 17443 bp, 12 predicted proteins | sample Klosneuvirus_201_FD_109709 | JGI IMG/M metagenome (GOLD analysis project Ga0154020, IMG submission 109709) | Active sludge microbial communities from wastewater, Klosterneuburg, Austria - Klosneuvirus_20160825_MG | ecosystem: Engineered > WWTP > Aerobic digester > Activated sludge | place...
AGTGCGGCGATTGCCTGCTCGGGCACGGTGACGCTCGAGTGCGCTCTCTTCAACGTGCCGCACCTGATTCTGTACCGATCGTCATGGATGTCATATGGCATCTTTAAAGGTGTGATTCGCATACCGTATATTGGGATGGTCAACGTGCTGGCCGGGCGTTTTATCGTGCAGGAGTTTCTGCAGCACCGCCTGACGGCGGTGAATATCGCGTCTGAACTGCACCGCATACTGTCTGACGAAGCCTACCGCAAGAAGCAGCAGGGCGAACTCAAACAGATCGCCCAACGCCTCACGGCGTACGAGCCCGCGCGACAAGCTGCAAAGTTATTGCTCAGCAAGTCATAGACAGCTGAGGATAAATTAAGCGGGGATGAGTTTCACGCGGAGACGCCGAGGCCGCGGAGGGTTGGAAATGCGAGCAAAGAACCCCGGATTTGTTATCGGTCTCCGCGTCGCCGCGCTTCCGCGTGAAAATTCCCTTCCCCCACCTGATTTATCCCGCGGCTATCTTTAGCCTACGGGAGCAAAAATGTCTAATAGTTCAATCCGGTTTATACGAAGATAGAACTATGAAAGCCTCAGTTCTGTTTTCGTTTGTGTTATTCCTGGTGGCCTGCCGCGCCCCCCAGGTGAGATCTAATACCGGCGACAATGGTCAAGCCAAGTCCGACGATCCGGTGCTGCAAGACGGCGTCGTGATGGAAGACAAGGCTGCGCCGATTATCAGCGAAGGTTTTGCTTCGTGGTATGGTAAAGAGCTGCAGGGCCGTCCGACGGCCAGCGGTGAGATGTTCGATATGCAGAAAATGACCGCTGCGCACCGCGATTTCCCGATGAATTCGCTGGTGTTGGTGAAAAACACCGAAAACGGCAAAAAGGCGATGGTCAAGATCAATGATCGCGGGCCGTATGTCGATGGCCGTATCATCGACGTGAGCTATGCTGCGGCACGCGAGCTGGGTTTTGCTGAAAAGGGCACGACCAAGGTGCAGCTCGAACTCGTGCAGGCCGGCGAAGATAATTTCCTCGCAAAAGCGGGCGTCGCCAAAAAATCCAAACGTAAGGGTGGCAAAGCCGACGCCGACGAAGAAATCATAGAGCCGGCTGATCCTGATTCGGCAACCGACGAAGACGACAGCAAGATCAAATCTGCTGGTAATAAAGAGAAACTGCAATTCCTTGATGGGAAAAAACCCAAAGGGTATACCGTGCAGGTCGGCGCGTTCAAGAAAAAAGTCAACGCCGAACGCCACCGCGACGAAATTCTCGAAGCGTATCCTGAAAAGAGTTTCATCGCCACCAACGGCAAATGGCACTTTGTCTGCATTGGCGACTTTAAATCGCGCAAAAAAGCCAAAGATTTTCTGAAAAAGCTCGACGAAGACGGCGTTCAGGTCATGTACCGCGGCAAAGTCAGCTAGCAGTTTCCTGAAAAAGGAAACTGCGGGCAGTCTGCGGAAACCGAAAAAACGAAAAGCAGCAGAGTGACTTGCCGGGCAAGTCACGGAGCGCTTTAGCAGCGGTTTGCCCGTAACTTTTCGTAGAAAAGTCTAGGGCGAATCGCGAGGCTTTGCGCTTTTTCGGGAGTTTTTCCGCAGACTGTTAGCTAAGGCAATTCCCTTCGAGGCGCCCCCTCGAAGGGAAATTTGCTTAAAATTTTGCATCTTTTGCCGGTATGATATCCTGCCGATAATTGTCTGTACACACGAGTCAAACTATGCTCAGATGGCGAAAATCCCCCGATTCTCAGGCTCACTCAGGCAACAGTATGCAGGTACGCCCGCCGTGGATTCAGAAAATTGTTGCTGAAGGTATTGCGAAACCCGCAGTACACGAAGAGCAGGCCTTCCGCAGCCGGTTGGCTGAGAAACTCGCGGCGATGAAAGATGTAGCGCCGGCTGAGGCACCCCGGCGTGAGCCTGTACCCGTGGCGCGCGTTGCCGGCGCGACGACCGATAGCTCTACAACTTTGTCGGGCGGTGATTTTGCCTTTCACCTCGCGCCTTTGAATGCCATTATACCCGAGCGCCACGATGAACCGCGCTTTTTCCATACACCGCAGCCGAATTTTGCCGCGGCGCCCGTGAATATGCATGCTGCCGAACCGCGGTTTACGCCGCCGCAGCCAGAGCCGCAGAGCAACCCATTGCCGGTGAGCGCTGACTACAGTTATATCATCGATGCAAAGGCCGAAGCACAGAGCGCGCCTGTAAGCTATGAGCTGTCGCATTCGACTGTCGCTTATGAGCGCGGCGATGCATTCGACCTCGAACAGTTATTCGACGAAGTGGGTGCGGCAAGCGGCCGCGCGTGGAACCCGCCCGCAGAAGCTCTCGAGCCGCTTTTGGGTGAAGTGCCTGAGAACGAAGAGTTCGTGCTCAACCCGCGGGTGAGTAAGACCGGCAAAACGATCGATGCTGAAGACAATGAATGGTTGCCAACCCCGACAGAAATCCGCAGCGCTGAGGAGGAAATTGCCGCAGCTGTGGTTAAGCCTGAAGCTGAGGCGGCACCGGCAATGGAAAAGCCGCGCAAGAGCAACGCGTCGAATTCAGCAGCGCGCATCAGTGATGAGCCGCTCGTGCGCGAAACAGATAATCGCCGGCCCGCAAAACCCATCATGCAAAATGCGGCCGACAGGGCTTCGATCACTCCGGTGCTCACGGTCAACCGCCAGCGCGAAATCTTATTTCCGCTGTTGAAGACGCAAAAACATGCGCTGGAATTTGCCAACCCGGCAGAAGCGCAGCATGTGATCGCAAAACTTGAAGAGACGCTGGACCAATTTTCCATCGAAGGCCGTGTGGTCGGCATTCAGCGTGGCCCGATCATCACGCGCTACGAACTCAAGATGGCAGCCGGCATCAAGGTGAACCGCATTCTCGCGCTGACCGACGAGCTCGCGATGGCGCTCGAAGCGATGCGCGTGCGCATCGAAGCACCGATTCCCGGGCGATCTACGGTCGGTATTGAAATTCCCAACAAGCAGCGCGTGAAGGTGCTGCTGGGTGATATACTGAATGATGTGGGTTACAAAGAGTTTGGCGGCGAGTTGCCGTTGCCGCTCGGCCGCGATATTGCCGGTAACCTGTTGCTCGAAGATCTCACCCGCATGCCGCATCTGCTCATCGCCGGAGCTACCGGTTCGGGAAAATCCGTTGCCGTGAATTCTTTTATTTCGAGCCTGATTCTGCACAAGACTCCCGAAGAGGTGCGCTTTCTGCTCGTTGACCCGAAGCTCGTCGAGCTCTCAGGCTATAACGACATACCTCATCTTTTGCACCCGGTGATCACGGAGCCCAATAAGGCGATCCTTGCGCTCAATTGGGCGGTCGAAGAAATGGAACGCCGCTACGAAGACCTGGCCGATATGAGCACGCGCGACATCCGCTCGTACAATGAAAAAGTGCGCTCACAGAAGGCAAATCCTGATACGCCGATCATGCCCTACATTGTCGTGCTTATCGATGAGCTCGGCGATTTGATGATGGTGGCGGGAAAAGAAGTCGAGTCGTCGATTATCCGCCTCGCGCAAAAAGCGCGTGCCGTCGGTATTCATCTCATTCTCGCCACGCAGCGGCCGTCGGTGGATGTCATTACCGCGCTCATCAAGGCCAACTGCCCTGCGCGCATCGCCTTGCAGGTCGCGCAGAAAACCGATTCGCGCACGATTCTCGACGGCAATGGCGCTGAGCAGCTTTTGGGGCAGGGCGACATGTTGTTCCGCCATCCGTCAAAGGCGCAGTTGATTCGCGCGCAGGTGCCGCTGATCGAAGACAACGAAGTTGAGGATGTCGTAGCCTACGCAAAAAAAATTGCGAAACCGGTATATATTACCCTTGAAGATCCTAAAGGTAAATTGGGTGAGCTCGAAGCCGGCGACGAAGAACTCTTTGAAGAAGCCTGGCAGATTATTGTTGAGAGCCAGAAGGCTTCGGCCAGTTATCTGCAGCGCCGCCTGCGCATTGGTTACAACAAGGCTGCGCGCCTCATTGAAGCCTTTGAAGCGCGGGGTATGATCGGGCCGCAAATCGGTTCAAAACCCCGCGAAATTATCGGAGGGACGGGGCAAGGTACCGACCATGCCAGATTCTGAAGTATCCACCCGATAAGGCAGCTTTGTTTGACCGCCGCTGAGGCATTTGGAGAGTAGGTTAATGCTTGAAAAGTTGAAGTCGTTTTTCCGCCGCAACGAAGACCGGAAAAAATATTCCGGCGAATTTCTCGCGAGTATGGATGCCCAGCTCAAAGGGTTTTTGCGAATCGGCGCACTGATATCCTCCGTGGCATGGCTGGAGTTTGCCCTGAAAACAGACGCTTTGTTGCATCCCGAATTCCCGGAACTGCGTTACTTCCGTTTCGGTCTGACAGCAATCGGACTCACGATTTTTCTGGCGTCTTTTATCAAGCCATTTGGCAGGATTGCAGCTGACTCTCTCAAGTTTTTGGTTTTTTACATAATGATTTCCTGTTCTTTTTTTACCGGACGCATCGCCGATGATCCAAACTACGTTTCCGGCCTGCAGATTGTGGTAATGATTCCAATCGCCGCACCCGTGCGATTCCGTATTTTCATGCTGATGGTTGCAACTTCGGGTGCAATGTTTCTGACTTCAGTGTTGATTTATAATCCGCCTTTGACGACCGCGGCAACCCGTTATTCCATGAACAATCTCGTTATTTCTTATGTGATAGCCATTGCCTTTTCCTATATAATGGATCGCATTCGTTTCGATTCTTTCATGAAAACCAAAAAAATCGAACTAAAGAATATCGAGATCGAAGCGCAGATCAAGCGCATCAACGAACTCAAAACGCAGCAAGACGGGGATTATTTTCTCACCTCTCAGCTATTGCATCCCCTGGCGATGAATGATGCTGTGCCGTCGCGCATTCGTGTAGAATTTCTCACAGAGCAAAAAAAGAAATTTCAGTTCAAACACTGGCAGTCAGAAATCGGCGGGGATATCAGTTCGTCGAACACGGTTTATTTGCGCAATAAGAAATATGTCGCGTTCATGAATGGCGATGCGATGGGTAAGTCGATTCAGGGTGCAGGTGGTGCGCTCGTTCTCGGCACGGTTTTTAAATCATTTTTGCACCGCACGCAGAACGACGAGTTAAGCCGGTTTATGTTTCCTGAGCAATGGCTGAGAGATTGTTACGAAGAATTACACCACGTGATGATTTCTTTTGACGGGCGCATGCTGGTGTCTGCGGTTATCGGACTCATCGACGAAGAAAGCGGCTATCTGTATTATATCAACGCGGAACATCCATGGATTGCCATTTTGCGCAACGGCGAAGCGAGTTTTATTGAAGAGGAACTGACGCTGCGCAAGCTGGGGATGCCTGAAAACGACGAATTATTCCGTGTGAAAACCTATCGTCTCATCAAAGGCGACCAGATTTTCATCGGTTCGGACGGTCGCGATGATATATCACTCGGCCGCGACGATGCCGGAAATTCGATGATCAACCAGGATGAAACGCTGTTTCTGCGCATACTCGAGCTCACCGGCGGGGATCTTGTGCGTTTCAGGGAAGAGCTCGTACATAAAGGTGACATCACCGATGACCTTTCGCTGGTACGCATTCTCTATGAAGGATCAGGGCATGAACCCGTCAGCCGGGCCGATCTGTCCGTCATTCGCAAGCATGCCGTGAATAAAGATTATGCGGGCGCAGTCGCCGAACTGGATCGTCTGTATGCGGAAAATCCGCATGATCCGAAGGTCGTCTATGAACTGGCGCTGTTAAATTCCCGACTCAAAAATTTTCCCCGTGCCGCCGCACTGGGCGAAGAATACTGCAACTATGATCCGTCTGATTTAGGCATGATTTATCTCACCTCGCGTTCACTGAAGTATTGTGCCGGGGCGGACAAAAGCCTGCTCAAGCGGGCCGCCGATTACGGCGAGCGGCTGATTCTGCGCGAACCGATGAGTTTTCACGGAATCGTCAATTTGTCGGACATTTACCGCCGCCTCGAAAAAAAGGACAAGGCTGAAAGGCTGCTCCGCAAAGCCGAGGCTTTTGATCCCGAGAACAAGGCTGTACAGAAGTTGAAAGCACTGATGGTATAATGCGGTCTGGAATCTAACTCCGCTGCCTTTTCGGCGGCAGCAATTGATTTGACGCACGCGCATTCAGTCTGAATTACCCGCCATGGAAAAGCGGAAGCTTCTGTATGTTTTACCTGTCGTTGTGCTGGCCTTGCTTTGGTTGTTCTGGCCTGAAACCGACGAAGACAAAAAGCTCAAATCGATGAAAGACCAGGCGCGTCGCGCCGCGCTGGCGGCGAATCCGCAATCGGGAGAGCATCGGGAGTTTATCGAGCAGAATAAGAAACTTTTTGTAGAAGAGAATATGTATACATTCAGCCAGATCATGGAGATGGCGCGCACCGGGCGGCTTTCTCTGGTGGCGGAGCTGTGGCGACTGAGAACCAAATGCGGAGTCGGGTCCGACGGTTCCGACAAAGACGGCGCTGCTCCGCCGCAGATGAATTTCGACGAATGCAATATCCGTATTGAGAATTTTTTGCGCCAGCAGTATCCGCCTCCCGATAACGAAAAAATGGTTTCATTGTTCAGAGGGTATCTGCGCTACGAAGATGCCATGCGCCGTTTTAACGTACCGGATAACACCCCTATTGTCGAACGGCTGGAACTCATTAAGAAAAAGCGCCGGGAATTCTTCAGTGACGCGGACGCACAACTGATTTTTGGCTTTGAAGAAACGCGGTCATCCACTCAGGAAGCGCTGAATGACTTTGTAAAATCTTCCGCGGACATGCCGGCCGATCAGCGAGTAAAAAAGTTCTACGAAATGCGCAAAAATATGCTGGGCGATTATAATGCCGCGGTGAATGAAACCGAACCTGCCTATACGCGTTATGAAACCGAGGTGATGCTGCGTTCCGATGAAATGGAGCGTAGTAAAAATTCCGCGGTGCAAACCCAGGCACTGCGCGAAAAATATTTTGGCGCCGAAGGGGCCAAACGCATGGCGCAGGTTGACCGCGAAATCCAGCAGGAAAGGCAGAAAATCGCCGAATACGAAGCGGCTGCGCAGAAACTGGCGCGCGACATGGCAAATCTTCCGGAAGCCGAACGCAACGCAAAGCTGGCGGAGTTGCGCGTTGGCATTCTGGGCAAAGAAGAAGCCGATGCGTATGAGCGGCGCATGCAGTACGAAGAGTACCTGCGCACGAACCACCTGAAGTAACCGGTTTGCCGCTCCGGAAATTTCTTCTGCAGCAGACGGCGTGGGCAATCGCCCATGCCCTGTGTCTCATCTTCGCCCTCGCACCGTTTAATATCTGGCCGCTGGCGTTTATCGCGACCTTCACCGTCTTTATGGCGGCCAGACGGCTTGAGTCCGAAAGTTTTCGCCGTGTATTGGCGGCTGGGGCGATCTTTGCCGCTGCAGTCACTTTTATCACATTCGGCTGGATCGTCGCCACGATTCACCGTTATACCGGGCAGAGCGTGGTCACGACGGCGCTCCTTAGCCTTGCGTATGCTTTGCTCTGCCAGCTGAAAATCGTCCTGTTCTTCATCGTCTACCGTTATGTGTTCCGTAAGGCACGATTTTCTTTCATCGAATCGCTCGCCCTGTCGGCAGCTCTGGCGGTCTGCGATGCTTTTGTGCCCGAACTTTTTCCGTGGAGCTGGGGCAATGCGCTTGCGGCCGGGCAATACCTGCGGCAGTGGGCGTCGGTAGGGTCAGTGTATCTGCTGAGTTTTATTGCGGCTTTAGGCGGTGCGGTGTTTGCGACTATTTTTTCTGCGGAGAGAAATATTGTTTGGAAACACCGTTTATGGACGGTAAAAGGCCATGCGGCGGCTCTCTGCCTCGCCCTGATTGCAGGTGCGGTGTTCTACTATTGGCCGGTCACGCGGCGCGGCATGCTCGGCGTGGTTGCAGTGCAGACCAATATTGGCGCCGCGCCAGAGGCAAGACGCAGTGACGCCGATTTTGCCGCCGATGCCATCAACCGGCTGTTTAATCAATCCCTCGAAGGTTTAATTTTACGCGGACGGACAGACCTGATTCTGTGGGGCGAAGCTTCGATGCCATTCCATTCGTCGGCGAGCGAAGCGGAAAATCAGGCGATCTACTCGCCGACCTTCGACGCAGTGCCCGAATATCTGCACCGCATATCCGGTGCGGCAATTCTTTATCAGGATCTGCACTACCGGAAAAAAAATCTGCACGCGCGGCTGGTGTCGCGCCCTCTACCGCTAATAGAACCTTCAGACTACCTGAAACGCCGTCTCGTACCGTGGGGCGAATACCTGCCGCTCGAAAAACTGCTGCCACCGATGCGCAGCGCCTTTCCCGAAGCGGGCAGGCTCACTCCCGGAAATGCCGGCAACGAGATTAGCGTGCGCTACGCCGGAATGCCCGCCTTCAGGGCTGATAAAGAACGGCTGAAAGACGATCTTGCCCTGATGTCGGTGCCCGGAAAAATCCGTAACCGTTATCCCTCGCCGCAATATACCGGGCAGGTGACGATCAAACCCCTGCTGTGTTACGAGGCGCTGTTTCCTGCTGACAGTCGCATCGAAGACGCCCATCTGATTGTGAATCTCGCGAGCGATGCCTGGTTTGGCGACGGCATCGAAGGCGAACAGCACGCGAGCGCCGTAGCCCTGCGCGCTGTTGAAAACGGAGTGCCGATGCTGCGGGCGGCGATGAGTGGTGTGAGCTTTATGGTTGATGCACGCGGCGAAGATTTTGTGAGCCGCAGCGGGCAGGGCCGGCCGGCGATTTTACATGCGGATGTTCCGCTCGAGTCGCGCAAGACTGTATTCCGAAGATTCGGCATGGCGGCATTCTACGCGCTGATGGCCGCGTTCCTGTGGCCCTATCTGCTCGAGCGGTGGTTCAGCCGCCGGGCCTGAGTGCGTATTGCAGAAAGTAGATCATCGCACCTTCGTCACGGTGCAGCTGTTCGAAAAAACTCCGCGGTCGCCCGGGTAGTTCTGAGCGCGCCATATACCGGCCCTGCGTGTTTTTCCATGCGTGGGATTTTTCGAGTACCGCCGCCGCTTCACGCGTATAGGCATAGTCGTCTGTCGCAAATGTGAGCTTTGCTTCTTTGCGGCAGATGCGTGCGAGTTCTGCCGTGAGTTCGGGTGAAATAAAACGGTGTTTGTGGTGCCGCGCTTTTGGCCATGGGTCGGGAAAGTTGATCAGGATCTCGTCAAATTGACCAGCGGCAAAGATGCCGGCAAAGAACCACGCGACGTCCAGCACCAGATAGCGGATATTGTCGATGTTTTCGCGCTCCTGAGTTTTTCCCGAACTGATCACCCGCGCGAGTTTTTTTTCAATCGCGATGACCATCGTGTCGGGGTTCTGCTGCGCATACGCGCGCGTGAATTCACCCCAGCCGCAGCCGATTTCAAGCACATACCTCCGGTATCCGGGAAACGCAGTGGTGATATTGAGCGGAAAACTCTCCCGGTTGAAATTGAGGCAAAACGGACCGCCGCGCGCAGCTTTTTTGCCGAGAATGCCGGCGAGTTTCGACTGGATTTCTTCAGGTAACATCGGTTTGATCGGCATTGAGGCGAAGGGCAGCCCGGCTATGAAACTTCCTTATGGGCATCTTGAAAAAAGCCGCCAGAAAATCAGAAACGCCCGCCGGGTCGGGTCAACGACTAATTTTGCCTGCGGCAAAATTACGCCAGTGGCCGAAACGGCCAGTTTCTGATTTTCTGTTCAACCGTGCCGGTCGAATCCGCGACTTTTTTCAAGATGCCCTCATGCCGCTTCGGCAACGTATTCGACGGTGACGATCGAACCCACCGTGCTCGCGGAGGGGGCAGTTCCGGTAGTGCCGTCCAAATCGTGGAATTCGATGTCGAGTTTTCGCACGAGGTTTGAAATAATACGTAAGCCGCGGCCGAAACGCAGGTGTTCGATGAGTGAGCCATTGAGTGGAATGACCGCTTTACGCGCCTCGCGGTATTCCTTGAGGCTGCGCAGAAAGCTCGCCAGATCTTTACCGCGCGGAATTTCACGGAATACTTCAGAAATTTTGAATCCGCCGCCATAATCTAGCACGCTCAGCGTGAAAATATTGTCTTTCATCGTCCATTTGAGCACGATGTTCTCGGCGCCGTTTTTGGCATAGCTGGCGAGAATTGCGTTGGCGACGAGTTCGTCGGCCACCAGAGAAAGCTCGAAGACGCTTTGTTCTGAAAGTGCAAAAGTTTTCGCCACAGATTCTACGTAGTTGCGCACATGTGCCACCGCCGACAAATCTGCGGGAATAAAACAAACGCCTTTCTTGTACTGCAGGCCCTCAGATTGTTCGTTTTCAGGCAATGTCCAGTCGCAAAACAGAATCTCCAGATTACCGGTCGGAGAATTGGTTTCAAACTGTGCGAGCGTCACTGTTACCTTCATGCAGCACCTTTCAGCGCTATCATTTTAGCAAGACGATCGAGCACGCGTGCTTTACCCAGTAAACTTAAATACACTGGCAGCTCAAGACCTTCGAGGCGCCCGGTCGATGCCAGTCGCAGCGTCATAAACAGCGGTTTGCCTTTGGTGTCGGTTTCTTTACCGACCAGGTTCAGCGCTTCTTTGATTGCATCGGCACTCAGTGTGTCGCCTGTCGCGTTCATTTGCTCTATATGACGTTGAAATGCAACAGCCAGCAACGAAAATTTTTCACTATTAAAGTACTCGGAAGAGACATAATCTTCTTTTTGCGGTGCAAAAGGTTGGTAGAAGTCAGGCAAGTAGTTGCGGATTTGCCCGAGAGTATCGAGATAAACACGCAAAGACAGCAGAATCTCTTTCAGTCTGTCATTGTCTTCCCGGCATTCAGCTTCGGGCACGACGCCGCTCGTCTTCACAAACGGTAGAATTTCTCGCACGAACTCGTCGTCGGGAGTGGCACGTATGTGCTGGTTTGACAACCAGTTGAGTTTGGATTTCGCAAACAGATAAGTTTCGAGTTCAGAAATCGTGGCTTGCGCTAGGTCTACATCCGCCGCTTTTTGCAGGTCGAACACATCGAACATCGCCGGCGATTTGCTGCAACGCGCGACATCGAATAAAGATTTCTGTTCTGCGATCGGCATGTACTCACGGCCGTCGGGTGAAGACCAGCCTAAGAGCGCCATATAATTATTAAACGCGCGCGCGGTATAACCGAGATCGCGGAATGCGGTGATCGGTGTCGCGCCGTGGCGCTTCGAAAGTTTTTTGTGGTCTGAGCCGACAATTTCGCTCACATGCGCCCACGCCGGTACTTTCCAGCCGAAGGCTTCGTAGACCAAAACCTGGCGCGGAGTGTTCGAAAGATGCCCGACACCGCGGATCACATGCGAAATCTTCATCAGGTAGTCGTCGACAACAACCGCATAATTGTACGAAGCAAAACCATCTGACTTCACGATGATGAAGTCGCCAATCAGCGCAGTGTCGAAACGCACCGTGCCTTGTACCATGTCTTCGACAACCACTTCTTTCGCAGGCGTTCTGAACCGGACAGTGTGTTCGACGCCCTGTGTCTTTTTTTCGGCAATTTCTTCTGCTGTCAGGTTACGGCATTTGCCATCATAGACATAGGGCAGTCCCATCGCTTCGCGCTGCTTTTTTTTCCGGTCGAGCTCATCCGCCGAACAGAAACAGGGATAGGCTTTTTTCTCGGCGATCAGCTGCTCGCTGTATTTCTTGAATAAATCAAGGCGTTCTGACTGGCGATAAGGACCGTAAGGCCCACCGACTTCGGGGCCTTCGTCCCACTCATAGCCCAGCCATTTCAGCGAGTCGATGACCTGGTGATAGCTCTCTTCTGTCGAGCGCACCTGATCGGTGTCTTCGATGCGCAGAATGAATTTGCCCTTTTGCGCACGCGCATAGAGATAATTGAACAGGGCAGTGCGGGCACCGCCGACATGCAAAAAACCAGTGGGAGAGGGGGCGAAACGCGTGCGTACTTCAGACATAGGATGCGACAATAATCATATCCAAATTTCAGACATAGCGGGTCAATTAAAGCAAGGGGTTTACGGCCTGTCTCGCCCCCCCTTTTGGACGTATCCCCATGAAACGCGATCTGCAGCGCTTCCAGAATCAGGTGTTTGATTTGCTCGTGATCGGTGGCGGCGTCAGCGGCGCGTCGATTGCCTGGGACGCAGTGCTGCGCGGTTTTTCAGTCGCGCTGATTGAGCGCAAAGACTTCGGCCATGCGACTTCGGCCGCAACCTCGAAACTCATCCACGGCGGGCTCCGATATCTCGCGCAGGGCGACATTCCCGTGGTGCGCGAATCGCTCAGAGAGCGGCGCTACCTCGAAATGAACATGCCGCACCAGGTCTTTCCGCTACCATTTCTGATGCCGATCTATGATTTCACTCCCACACCACGCTGGATGCTGGGTTTGGGCCTCACCATCTACGATTTTCTTTCATGGGATCGCAACTATATCGACGACCCCGATAAGCACCTCGACCGCAAGCGCTGGCTGACGCGCGAGAAAGCACTACAGCTCGAGCCAGGGCTCAACCCGCAGGGCCTCAGAGGCGCGTACCATTACTACGATGCGCTGAACCGCCATCCGCACAGGTCTAACCTCGAATACGTGTTGTCTGCCGCCGCGCGCGGCGCACAGGTGGCGAACTACGTCAGTTGCACCGATTTTATCATGGAAGAGACCGCTGCGGGCAAACGGGTGAGCGGCGTCATTGCGCAAGATACCGTGAGTGGAAAAGAATTTCCGATTCGTGCGAAAGTCACGGTCAATGCGACCGGGCCATGGGGCGATCTCGTGCTCGGCAAGCTGCACAAGAACCCGATACGCAAACTGATGCGCTCGAAAGGTATACACCTCCTGTTCCCGCGTTTCCACAAGAACACCACAATCGGTATTGAAACGCGCGACAAGCACCACATCTTTCTGATTCCGTGGGGCAATTATTCTCTGCTCGGCACGACCGATACCGAGTTCAAGGGAGATCCCGACGATCTCACAGTTACGCGCGACGACGCACAGGCATTTCTCGACCAGTTCAACGAATATTTTCCGCAGCATAAAACTCTGGCAGATGTAGTGAATACTTACGCGGGGCTCAGGCCTTTGGTTGCCGAAAGTTCGGTGACGAGCACTTACAAGGCCTCGCGCCGCCACGAGATCGTCAACCACCGGAAACAGGAAAATATCGACGGATTAATTTCTGTGTTCGGCGGCAAGTGGACCACTTCGCGGGCGCTCGCGGAAGAAACGGTCAACATGATCGAGAAAAAATTCGGCTTTCCCCGCCGCCGTTCTATTTCGCATAAAACACCGGTTGTGGGTGGGGCAGTGGGGCCGCGGCTTGCGACCTTTATCGCCGCCGCGCACGAGCGCTGGGATAAAGTTTTTCCCGCACAGCTGATCGATCACCTGATCGAAATTTACGGTGCACTCTACGAGCGTGTGCTCGACTACGCAATCAAAGACAAATCGCTGCTCAGACCCATCGATGCGGAATATCCGTTCATCTACGCCGAGATCTATTATGCGGTCGAACAGGAAATGGCGCTGACGCTGACCGATTTCCTCAAGCGCCGCTGCGGCCTCGGCAACATGGGCTTTATTTCCGATGCGGCGCTCTCATCCGTTGCCGGCACAATGGGTGACCTGTTGCGCTGGGACAACACCCGCCGCAAAGAAGAAGTCGCGCTGTTCAAAAAATCCCGTTCGATCATCGGCTGATGCAGTCTACAGACGCCAGCCTTGCCGAACTGCGCGGTTTTTTGCAGAAGCAGGCAATTCCTTTTACGGAAAACGAACCGCTGCATACGTATACTTCTTTTCGGCTCGGCGGGAACGCTGAAGTTTTTATCACGCCGCAAACTGCCGAGCAGCTCGCAGAACTGCAGGCATGGCTGCTCAAGGTGCCTGTTCCGGTTTTTCTTTTAGGCGGCGGCTCAAATCTGTTGATCAGCGACGACGGCTTTCGCGGCGCGGTGGTGCATCCCGCGCTGGGTGAAGAATTGCAGATTCTAGAGCAATCGGGCGACCGGCTCAAGGTGTTTGTGCCAGCCAGTGCGCGTGCGCCACTCACGGGCAAAAAAATCTCGGCGCTGGGGTTTACCGGCCTCGAATTTCTGACAACGATTCCGGGGCAGTTTGGCGGTTCGATCATCCAGAACGCGGGCTGCTATGGCCATGAACTCAAAGATTCGCTGGCGGATGTGCGCGTTGCCCGCGACGGCAACCTCGTCACGGTCGGCAATGCAGACTGCGCGTTTCAGTACCGCGACAGTGCTTTTAAGCGCGATAGCGCACAGTGGGTCGCGGGTGCCACACTCGAACTATCCGCAGGCGACCCAAAAAAAATCGGAGCACACATTGCCGACTACAAGGCCCGGCGTATTGCCTCGCAGCCGAAAAACCGGCGTTCGGCGGGTAGCATTTTTAAGAACCCGAAACCCGGTATTTCAGCCGTTGTCCAAGAGGCCACCGGCCAATGGGATAAAAAGGCATGGCAGCTGATTGAGTTGGCGGGGCTGCGCGGCGTAACCGATGGCGGCGCCGAAATCTCTGCAGAGCACTGCAATTTTATCGTCAACAACGGTGATGCAACTGCCGCGCAGGTTTACCGCCTGATTCAGCTCGCGGAAAAACGCGTGTTTGAAACGACGGGTGTCAGGCTCGAACGGGAAGTCGTTTTGGTTGGCTTCTGATAGCCCGGGCCTCCCTTAGCCCATGAATGAATTCATGGGCTAAGGGGAATTAATAAGCCTTCGCCGCTTCGTTGTAGATCGGTGCCGTAATTCCCGAACGTATGATATAGCGGTAGGTTTCAAAACTCTTCCGCTTCTTGCGCGCAAAACCATTCTTGTAGTCGACCTCGACAAGCCCAAAGCGCGCGTCGAAGCCCTCTGCCCATTCGAAGTTGTCGATCAGCGACCAGTGGAAATAGCCGCGCACATCGACACCGTCTTTGATCGCGCCGGCGACTTCGGCGAGGTGCGTAACGAGTAACTGCTGCCGCAGTTTGTCGTCGGCCGCGGCGTTAGCCGTACCCGATTCGAGCACATAGACCGGCAGAGAATAGCGCCGCTTTGCACTCCCGAGAATTGTGCGCATGCCGAGGGGGAAATCCGCCCAGCCAAGTTCATTCTTGATTTCGCCGTCAAACGCGTCATCGTGGTTCTTGATTTCAAATTTTGTCGGTGCGAAGATATTCGATTTGATATAAAAACGGCCATAGTAGTTGATGCCGATGAAGTCTTGTGTGGCTTTGAGGTTTTCGATCGGTTTTTCGATATCGGTGTTGGTGACCTTGAGGATGCCCGTCTGTATTGCGTCGGTGAAATCCCAGATGAAGGCCTGTTCGACCTTGCCGGCAATGATGCGGTCGAGAATCGCATGGTTGCGGTAAGGAGCGAATTCGCGCGTGTGCTGCGTCACGCCAACCAACGCCGCTGGATTGGCTTTTTTAATGATGGCATAGGCGGCGGCGTGAGATCTGAGCAGCCCTTCCATCACTGGCGCGACAGATTTTTCGTCGGGGCGTTTTTCGAGCGGTGGAAAAATCCCCTGCATGTAGCCCGAATAGATGTAGACCATGGGTTCATTGAGGGTGCACCACACGCGCACATCCTTACCCCAGCGGTTCACTACAAAATTCACAAAGCGAGTAAATTGTTCTGTTGCGTCGCTTCTTTCCCAGCCGCGCTTGCCGTCTTTTGCCGCAAAGAACCATGCCGGCGAGCTGAAATGGAACAGCGTGACCGACGGTTCGATGCCATTGATCTTGAGTTCGGCAAAGAGTCTATCGTAAAACGCCACCGCCGTCGCCTCGGGCGCAGCCATGCCTTCGCGAGGAAACAGGCGGTCCCAGGCGATCGAGAAGCGGTATGCATTGGCGCCGAGATCTTTCATCAGCTGCACGTCTTCTGCGAGCTTTGTGCTGTGCCCAGTCTTGAGGCGCACCACCGCTTCGTCCCATTGGTGCAGATTTTTGATAGCGGCGCCCGTAACAGGTTTGCCTTCGCCTGCATAACTCTTGCGTATAAGCTCGGCCCAATCGCTGGCATCGGTCGGTTCGAGCTGTTCTGCCGCGGTGGCGGTACCCCACAGAAAGCCCGCAGGGAAAATGAGTGTTGTGTCGATTGTCTGCGCCGAAAGGCGTTTCGTCGATCTTCTTTTTCCGCCGACGGTCATCAGCAGCATCGCGATGACGGTGGTGACGAGCAGGGCGATTTGCAGCTTGCGGTTGGTCATATTACATGACCAACCGCGAAACCCACCACGTCAACCGAACTTCTGCGTGAAGAAGCCCACGAGACTGGTGAACTCTTCGGGTGCGAGCCTCTTCGCGAGATCCATCGCATGCGCGTCGAGGCCAATCAGCAGTTTCTTTTTCTTTTTCTGAATGGCGTCCAAGATTGCTTTAGCGGCATCTTCTGCCGAGGTGCGCGCGACAGAATCGAAGCGCGAAGTGATGTGGCTCTTGTCGTTACCGCCGGGCGATGCATGCACCTTCGCATTGCGCACAATATTGGTCTTGATGCCGCCGGGGTGCACCGAGGTCACCACCACGTTCGTATCTGCCAGTTCCTGGTGCAGCGTTTCGTTGAAACCATAAACTGCATATTTAGAACAATTGTATGGTCCGTTGGTGGGGAAAGGCACAAAGCCGTTCACGCTCGATATATTCACCACCGATGCTCCGGGACGTACTTTGAGGTGTGGCAAAAACGCGAGCGTGCCATAGACCACACCCCAGAAATTCACATTCATCACCCATTCAAAATCTTCATAAGAGACTTCGTCAAGAGGTTGCAGCACCGTAACGCCGGCATTGTTGATCACAATGTCGACCTGCCCGTGGTCTTTGAGCGCCGCATCAGCCAGCGCATAGACCTGCTCGCGCTTCGAGACATCCACCACATGTGAAGTGATCTTGGTTTGACCATGCAGCTCGCCCACAGTTGCCTGCAGGTTTTTTTCAGCCACGTCGGCGAGCACAAGTTCTGCACCCGCGCGCGCAAGCTGGTGCGCCAGTTGTTTGCCGATGCCCGAACCCGCGCCGGTGACGACGGCGACTTTGTTTTTGAGGTCTTTCATGGGGCAGTAGAGTAAACTTGACGCAGAGGTCAAGTTTACTCCTGCTATGGAAATCCGTAGCAGGCGGTTCAATATCTCACCGTAGTTGCTGCCAAGCTGCGCAACCTCGCGATAATACAATGTTTCAGGAAAGGCAGTGGCTTATGCGTGAAGACGCGTCGCGTAAATCTGCATTTACAACATATCACAGGCTTAGCTGCGCTAACAGATGCTAACTTGCCTATCAAAAATTGCCACGCTTAATCTATTCGTGTTGCTCATCGCAGTGCCATCGGTAATTGGCGCGCAGAACAATGCCGATTCGGCAGACGATAAAAAGCGTGATGCCGAATTTGCCCGATTCAAATCAGA
>Ga0154020_10004075_pt1 | contig 17442 bp, 10 predicted proteins | sample Klosneuvirus_201_FD_109709 | JGI IMG/M metagenome (GOLD analysis project Ga0154020, IMG submission 109709) | Active sludge microbial communities from wastewater, Klosterneuburg, Austria - Klosneuvirus_20160825_MG | ecosystem: Engineered > WWTP > Aerobic digester > Activated sludge | place...
GCTGCGCCTCGCCGGCCACGGAGAGGAGCTGTCCGGGAAGATCGCGAAGGTGGGGAAAGAGCTCGTCCACGTCTCCGACCTCACCGGGCGCGAGTTCTACGACGCCGTGGTCCGGATCGACCAGGTGGCGGCAGTCGTGGTCCAGGTCAAGGGCCGCTGACGGTCGCGGCGATCCGCGAACGGATGCCGATCGACCTCCAGCCCACGCTGACAGGCGAGCTCCTCGAGCTCCGGCCGCTCCGGCCCGAGGATTTCGACGACCTCTACGCCGTCGCGTCCGATCCGCTCATCTGGGAGCAGCATCCGAACAGCGACCGCCACCAGGTGGACGTGTTCCGGGAGTTCTTCCGCGTGGCCCTGGAATCCGGCGGCGCGTTCCTCGTCGTCGACCGCCGGGACGGCCGGGTCATCGGATCGTCGCGGTTCCACGGATACGACGAGGTGAAGAGCGAGGTCGAGATCGGCTGGACGTTCCTGGCCCGATCTCACTGGGGCGGCACCTGCAACCGGGAGATGAAGGACCTGATGCTCCGGCACGCGTTCCGATTCGTGAGAAGCGTCGTCTTCCTCGTCGGTCCGCGGAACCTCCGGTCGCAGAGGGCCATGGAGAAGATCGGAGGGGTCCGAGAGGGAACCCGGCCGGACGGCCGCGGCGGAGAGAGCGTCGTGTTCCGCATCACGGCGCCGACCTGACCTCGACCCCTCGCCGGGACGCGGGAGGACACGCCGGCTCATGGAGCACACCGTCGACATGTGCGCGAGCGCGTGCTCCTCCTCCTCGCAGACCTCGAGCGCGACGCGACGTGAGCCGATGCGGTATTTTCCCCGGTCATGATGCCGCGCCGACTCGCCCTCCTCCTCCCCACCCTTTCCGCCCTCTCCGCTCTCGCCGCCCCTCCCACAGCCCCGTCGAGCGCCCCTCCGAAGACCGAGGCGCGGCCCGTGAAGGAGACGCTCCACGACAAGGAGCTCGTCGACCCCTACCGCTGGCTGGAGGGGGACGCCAAGGGTGCCGTCACCCCCGAGGTCGGCGCATGGACGGACGCCCAGAACACGTACACGCGCTCCGTCCTCGACAATCTGCCGGGCCGCGCGGCGCTCGAGAAGCGGCTCCGCGAGCTGCTCGAGGTCGGCTCCGTCTCGACGCCGCGGATGCGGGGAAATCGCTACTTCTACTCGAAGCGCGAGGGGAGCGAGAACCAGGCGCGCGTCTTCCTGCGCGAGGGGCACGACGGCAAGCCGCGCCTCCTCCTCGACCCGAACACGCTCGACGCCAAGGGCCTCGTCACCATCGCCTTCACCTCGCCGAGCCCGGACGGCAAGCTCCTCGCGTTCGGCACGTACCGCGCGGGGGACGAGAACGCGACGCTCTACCTGCTCGATGTCGACTCGGGCAAGTGGCTGGCGGACGAGATCCCGGGAAAGGTCGGCGGCGTCGACTGGATGCCCGACGGCCGCTCCTTCTTCTACTCCCGCCTCGAGGACGTCAAGGACCCGTATTCCAGGGAGATCCGCTTCCACCGCGTCGGCTCGAGCTGGCGGCAGGAGCCCGTCCTCTTCCGCCAGTACCGGAAGAGCGAGAACGAGAAGCTCGCGACGACCTGGGGACCCTACTTCAGCGCCTCGCGGGACGGCCGCTGGGGCTTCCTCGGCTACTGGAGGTCCACGAAGGACAACGACCTCTGGGTCGTCGATCTCGACGCGTGGGCGCGGACCGGGAAATTCGAGCGGACCCCGATCGCGGTCGACGCGAAGGGGACGACCCAGGTCGAAGCGGTCGTCGGCGACATGGCCTACCTGAAGATCACGGACGGGAGCCCGAACGGTGCGCTCTTCCTCGTCGACCTCAACGCGCCGGCGCGCGCGGCGTGGAAGGCCGTCATCCCCGAGCGGAAGGACGCGGTGCTCGAGGGCGTCTCCGAGGCGCGCGGGCTCCTGGTCGCCAGCTGGCTGACGAAAGCCCATTCGCGGATCGAGGTCTTCGACCTCACCGGGAAGTCCCTCGGCGATCTCCCCCTCCCCGGGATCGGCTCCGCGGGAATCGCGACCGCGGAGGACCGGACCGAGGCGTTCCTCTCGTACCGCTCGTTCAACGAGCCGCCGACGATCTACCGCGTCGACCTCCGGACGAAGGCGCGGACGCTCTGGGAGCGGCCTTCCGTCCCCGTCGACCCGTCGGTCGCCGAGGTCGAGCAGGTCACCTACACGTCGAAGGACGGGACGCCCGTCACGATGTTCCTGGTCCACCGGAAGGGATTGAAGCCGGGCGGCGGCGGCCATCCGACGCTCCTCTCGGGCTACGGCGGCTTCAACATCTCCGAGACGCCCTCGTTCTCCGCGACGCTTTTCCCGTGGCTCGAGGAAGGGGGCGTCTACGCCCTCCCGAACCTCCGCGGCGGCGGTGAGTACGGCGAGGCCTGGCACGAGGCCGGGATGCTCGGGAAGAAGCAGAACGTCTTCGATGACTTCTTCGGCGCCGCCGAGTGGCTCGTCAAGAACGGGTGGACACGCCCCGAGCGGCTCGCGATCGCGGGCGGCTCGAACGGCGGGCTCCTCACCGGCGCCGCGGTCACGCAGCGCCCCGACCTCTTCGCGGCGGCGCTCGTCGCCGTCCCGCTCCTCGACATGCTCCGCTACCAGGACTTCCTGATGGCGCGCTACTGGGTGCCCGAGTACGGCTCCGCCGAGGTCGCCGAGCAGTTCGCCTGGCTCGTCAAGTACTCGCCGTATCACAACGTCCGGAAGGGGACGAAGTACCCGGCCGTCTTCCTGACCGCGGGCGAGAACGACTCGCGGGTCCACCCGATGCACGCGCGGAAGATGGCGGCCCTCCTCCAGGCGTCGACCGGCTCGGGGAAGCCGGTGCTCCTCTGGGTCGACCGCGACGCCGGCCACGGCCAGGGAAAGCCGCTCGATCTCCGCGTGCGCGACGCGGCCGACACGGCGATGTTCTACCGCTGGCAGCTCGGGATGCTGAAGTAGGGCTGAGAACGTGACGATGACGAGGCCCTCTCACCGGCTCTGCGGCGTCGCTTCCGCGTCCCCGACGGACACTGGCGTCCGGTCGGTGACCCTGACCCGCTCCCGCTTCGTTCCCGCCCTGGCCGCGACGCTGGCGTTCGCTCTCGCGTCCCAGCTCCTCGCGGCCGATCCGGCGCCGGCGAAGGCGCCGCTGACACACGAGACGATGTTCCTGATGAAGCGCGTCGGCGTCCCGGCCGTCAGCCCCGACGGCAAGTGGGTCGCCTTCGCGGTCACCGAGCCCGCGTACGAAGAGAAGGAACAGACCTCCGACCTCTGGGTCGCGGCGACCGACGGCTCGACGCCGCCGCGCCAGATCACCTTCAACAAGCCGGCGGAGAACGACCTCGCCTGGTCTCACGACTCCCGACGCCTCGCCTTCTCCGCGAAGCGCGACGGCGACGAGGCGTTCCAGGCGTACGTCCTCGACCTCGCGGGGGGCGGCGAGGCGCGGCGCGTCACGAACCTCTCCCTGGGCGCGCGCTCGCCACAGTTCACGCCGGACGGAACGGCGATTCTCGTCAACACCCTCGCCTACCCCGGCGCGATGGACGAGGAGGCGAACAAGAAGATCGCCAAGGAACGGAAGGACCTGAAGTACAAGGTGCGCTCCTACGACTCCTTCCCGATCCGCCAGTGGGATCGCTGGCTCGACGACCAGCAGACGCACCTCGCGCTGCAGCCGCTCGAGGGGAAGTCGCCCGCGAAGGACCTCCTCGCCGGGACGAAGCTCACCGCCACGCCCGGCTTCTCGGGCTCCCCGGCCGAAGGCTCGCGGGACGCGATCGACGCCGTCTTCTCGCCCGACGGAAAGTGGATCGTCTTCCCCGCCACCACCGCGAAGAACACCGCGGCGTACGCCGAGGTGCCGGTCGGCCTCTACCGGATGCCGGTGACAGGCGGCGAACCGGAGCTGATCGCGAAAGAGGCGGGCGGCTACGCTCGGCCGAGGTTCTCGCCTGACGGCAAGTCGCTCTACGCCGTGTTCGAGGAGATCAACGGCGAGGTCTACAACCTGAATCGCCTCGTCGCCTTCGACTGGCCCTCGATGGCGAGCCGGCGGGTCCTCACGGCGAAGAGCGACCGATCGGTCGGCGCCTACACGATCGCTCCCGACGGACGGACGCTCGTCTTCACGGCGGAGGACGCCGGACTCGTCAAGCTCTACTCCGTCCCGGCCAACGGGGGCGACGTCACGCTCGCGCTCGACCCGAGGCGCGGCGTCTATTCGGACGTCCGGTTCGCCGGGAGAGCGCCGGTCCTCGTCGCGCGCTGGGGCTCCTCGGTGAACCCGGCCGAGGTCGTCCGCGTCGACCTCGCCGCGAAGTCGCACACGAACCTCACCTCGTTCAACGTGGCGAAGGCCGCGGAGCTCGACTGGCAGCCTCCGCAGCACTTCTGGTTCACGTCCTCGCGCGGCGCGAAGGTCCACAGCTTCATCGTCGTCCCGCCGGGATTCGACGAGACGAAGAAGTACCCGCTCCTCGTCCTGATGCACGGCGGCGCGGCGAACATGTGGCAGGACTCCATCTCGCTCCGGTGGAACTACCACCTCCTGGCGAAGCCGGGCTACGTCCTCCTGATGACGAACTACAAGGGCTCGACGGGCTTCGGCGAAGCCTTCGCCCGGAGCATCAAGGGCGATCCTCTCCGCGGCCCCGCGAACGACATCAACGACGCCGCAGACGAGGCGATCAAACGCTTCAGGTTCCTCGACGGCGCGCGCCAGGCCGCCGCCGGCGCGAGCTACGGAGGCCATCTCGCGAACTGGATGCAGGCGTCGACGCGGCGGTACAAGTGCCTCATCGGTCACGCGGGCGAGGCGAGCCTCGAGAGCCAGTGGGGCACCTCGGACTCGATCTACGGCCGCGAGGTGACGAACCTCGGCCCGCCGTGGGGCGACAGCAAGGTCTGGCGCGACCAGAGCCCGCTGACGTACGGCGCGAGCTTCAAGACGCCCCAGCTCGTCAGCGTCGGCGAGAAGGACTACCGCGTGCCGCTGAACGAGACGCTGATGCAGTGGTCGGCGCTCCAGCGGATGCAGGTGCCGTCACGGCTCCTCGTCTGGCCCGAGGAGAACCACTGGATCCTGAACGGCGAGAACAGCCGCCTCTGGTACAAGGAGGTCGCCGACTGGCTCGCGAAGTGGCTATGACGGGATCCTGTCGCCGACGAACCGCTCCAGCCTCTCCCGCCACGGCCCCGCCGCGTGAAGGCGCGCCAGGTTGCCGAAGTGCCCGAGGACCGTCCGGTTGATGAAGACGATGTCGCGCGGGAAGCGGATGTCGGGCGCGTCGGTGAGGCTGCTGCGGGCCGCGGCGAAGAGCCGGCTGTAGACCGACTCGTCGGCGCCGAAGCGATAGGGCGGCGCCGGGCGGAGGAGCTCGACGACGAGACCGAGGTAGGGCGCGATCAGCTCGTCCTGGATCGGCCCGCCGTCCGCGCGGTGCATCCCCATCCTCTTCAGGAGGCGCGGCAGCTCCTCGGTCCGCCCGTCGAGGACGATCCGGCTCAGATCGCGGTACCCCCGCGCGAGCCTCAGGGGGATCTCCTTCACGCAGCCGAAGTCGTAGACGACGATCCTGCCGTCCGTCCGGAAGGCGAAGTTGGCGAGGTTGGGGTCCGCGTGCAGGAGCCGGTGCTCGAGGATCCCCCGCAGGAAGAAGTCGAAGAGGACGAGCCCCCAACGGTCCTTCAGCTCCTGCGGCGTCGCCGCCGAGCAGGCCTCGTCCGGTGAGAGCCCCTCGGCGTACTCCGTCGTCAGGACGCGCCGCGTCGACGCCTCCTCGACGACGCGCGGGATGACGATCTCGGGAACGCCGGCATGGAGCTCGACCATCCGGCGGATCCGCTCGGCCTCGTGGAGATAGTCGAGCTCCTCCCGGAGACGGGCGCGCAGCTCCAGCCAGATCGGCTCGACATCGAGGTTGGAGACGAGGGCGACGACGGACTTCAGCACGCGGTGGAGGTTGCCGAGATCCGCCTCGACGATCCGGTCGATGTCGGGGTACTGGATCTTGACGGCCACGGTCCTTCCGTCGCGCAAGACGGCCCGGTGGACCTGCCCGATCGACGCGGCCGCGAACGCCTCGGGCTCGAAGCTCGTGAAGATCTGTAGCGGGTCGCCCAGCTCCTCGGCCAGCTGGTCCTCGACCATCTCGAGCGGCAGGCTCGGCGTCACCTTCTGGAGCGCGCGGAGGACGACGGCGACCTCGGGAGGGAGGAACGCGTCGTGAAGGCTGAGCATCTGCCCCACCTTCATCGCGGCCCCCTTCATGTCTCCCAGCGTCGCGACGAGGCGGTGGGCGTTCTTCACGAGGTCCGCCGACCGGAGCGCTTCGCGGGTGGGCGCCGTCCGCCCGATTCCCGCGAGGCGCGACGCCACCGTGGAGGCGCCCGCGCGGACGGCGAGGCCGCCCAGCTCGAAGAGCCGGCCGAGCGCCGAGGTCTTCGGCGGGCGTCGGGCCATGGCGCGCTAGGGCCGCGGGCCCAGGTCCGCCGACGGCGCGAGCCGCGGCGGACGCCGGGCCCGCGACGCCTGCTCGTACGCGTAGGCGATCCGGAGGAGCGTTCCCTCGCTCCACGCGGCGCCCATGAACGTGATGCCGATCGGAAGGCCGCGCTCGAAGCCCGCGGGAACGGTGATGGCGGGCGTTCCCGCCACCGCGGCCGGCGACGAGCTCGACAGGCCGAAGTGGTCGCCGGTGACGAGGTCGATCACCCAGGCGGGGCCGCCGGTCGGCGCGAGGAGAGCGTCGAGCTTCTGGCGCGAGAGGGCGGCGAGGAGGCCCTCGTCGCGGGCGAGCTTCCGGCACGTGGCGAGCGCCTTCTGGTACTCGGCGCCGGTTAGCGGCCCCTTCTTCAAGGCCAGCTCGAAGAGCTCCTGGCCGAAGTACGGGAGCTCCACGTCCGCCCGCTTCCGGTTCCACTCGACGAGCTCGGCCAGCGTCTTCACCGGGGAGCCAGGAGCCCACGTCTTCAGGTAGGTCTCGAGATCGGCCTTCAGCTCCGCCAGCATCACCTCGAGCTCCGCGTCGTCGTACTCGCCGAGGTGCGGGATGTCGGCAGGATCGACGATCACCGCGCCCTTCGCCTTCAGCACGGCGATCGCCGCGTCGAGGACGCGGTCGGTCGCGGGCGAGCCCGACATCTTCGCCCGCACGATGCCGATCCGCGCACCCGCGAGGCCCGCGGGGTCGAGGAACGTCGTGTAGTCGGGCGCCACCTTGCCAGCCGACGACCTCGTCACGGGATCGGTGGCGTCTTCACCGGCGAGCGCGTTGAGGAGCGCGGCGACGTCGGCCACGCTCCGCCCCATCGGCCCCGCGGTGTCCTGCGTGTGCGAGATCGGGACGATGCCCGAGCGGCTGACGAGGCCGACCGTCGGCTTCAGCCCCACGAGCGCCTGCGCCGCGCTGGGGCAGACGACGGAGCCGTCGGTCTCGGTGCCGACCCCGACCGCCGCCAGGTTCGCGGCGATCGCCGCGCCCGTCCCCGATGACGAGCCGCACGGCGACCGGTCGAGCGCATACGGGTTCCTCGTCTGTCCGCCTCGCGCGCTCCATCCGCTCGACGAGCGGCTCGAGCGGATGTTCGCCCACTCGGAGAGGTTGGTCTTGCCGAGGATCACCGCACCGGCCGCCCGCAGCCGCTCGACGACGAAGGCGTCCTTCGGCGGCTTCACCCCGAGGAGCGCCAGCGAGCCGGCGGTCGTCTGCATCCGGTCGGCTGTGGCGATGTTGTCCTTGATCAGCACCGGGATGCCGTGGAGCGGTCCGCGAGGCCCCTTCTCCTTCCGCTCGGCGTCGAGGGCGTCGGCGATCGCGAGAGCGTCCGGGTTGACCTCGAGGACGCTCTGGAGGCGCGGGTCGACCTCGCGGATCCGGGCGAGGTAGGCCTCCGCCAGCGCGCGCGCCGTCAGGCGCCCCGCCTGCATCTCGGCCTGGAGGTCCTTGACGGTTGCCTCCTCGAAGGGGAATGCCGGAGGAACGGCGTCGCCCGACCGGGCCTCGAAGGCCGCGAGGAGCAGGGCCGCGGCGACGGCGGTTGCGGCGATCCTCATCTCACCTCACCGGGTACGGCGGGCGCGCCGGGAAGGTGAAGGGGGGCCGTGCCGGCGTCGTGGGCAACGGCGGCGAAGGATCTCGTGGTAAGGAGGAGGCGCAGGTGTCTGGGGCGCACGGTCATCGGGAACCTCGAGCCGAGAATAACGTCAACGACCAGATCGGGGCTGCTAACTTCCTCCCAGCCGCGCGTCCCCGCGCCTGCGCTACATCTCAGATGGTTCGTGTACGATCAAAACAATGACTGCGCTTCGGACGAGGTGGGGACTTTCGCTCTTCGCGGGTGTGGCATTGATCATAGCCGCGTGGATCCTCTATCGGCGCTCCGGGCCAGCGTCGGGTTCTGCAGTGCTCATCCCGACGGCCCGCGTGGACACGGGACGCTCCTCGGCCAACTACTTCGAAACCTCGTTGATGCCCTCGAACGTGACGGCCGGCAAGTTCGGGCTGGTCGGGACGATGCCCGTCGACGGAGACCTCTACTCCCAGCCGATCTACATCCCGAGCGTCACCATCTCTGGAACGCCTCGAGATCTGATCGTCATCGCGACGATGCACAACTCGGTGTACGCATTCGATGCCAATGGTTTTGGACGAGTCTGGATGACGAACTTCGGCACGGCGTGGCAGTACCCGAACTACCCGCACAACGAGAAGTCGCCGCTGCTGTACAGAAGAGAAGTCGGGTCCGCGAGTGTCTCCGCGGACGTTGCGAACGGCTGGGTCTTCGCGGTCACGGCCGACAATTCCGGCACCTGGACTCTCCGAAAGCTCGCCCTTGCCACGGGAAGGCTGCTCGCGAGCCGGGAGATCAGCGGCCAGGTCACGGGGACCGGCTGTGCGGGACACGAGGACTCGACGCGCGGCAAGGATCTTCTCTTCGATGGCCGGAAGCAGCTGCAGAGGACGGCTCTCACGACAGCCAACGGAAGAGTCCACGTCGGCTTCGGCGGCCACGCCGGCATCCTGCCCTACCACGGCTGGGTGATGGCCTATGCCGAGTCAGACCTGAACCCGGCGTGGGTGATGTCCACCACTCCGAGCGGTTGCGGCGGAGGCGTGTGGAATGGTGGCGGTGGCCTCTCGGTTCTTCCGGACGGAGACCTCTTGCTGGGCACCGGTAACGGAGACTGGGACGGAATCACGCAATTCGGCCAGAGCGTGGTGCGGCTGAAGGGCGCCTCCGGTGCGATCGTGGACTGGTTCACACCCGTGAACTGGTCGGTCATGAGTACCATGGATTCCGATCTCGGAAGCAGTCCGATGATGCTGATACCACGTACGACGCGTGCCGTGGCGGGAGCGAAGGACTATCGAGTCTTCTCCGTCGACTGGTCCTGTCTAGGCCATCTGGGTGGATCGGCCGGGGGGTGCCCAGGTGCTCAGATCTTCACGACGAATGCTCGCGGGCTGATCACGGATCATTCCGGGGTCTATAACGGAGCGTTTTTCGACAATACGGCGTTCTTCCCGAACACCAATGGAAGGATCTACAGGTTTGCCTTTGTCTCCGGGACATTCGATACGACGCCGAAGATATCAGCGGCAGTCTATGGATTCCCGGGCGCGCAGATGAGCGTGTCGGGCAACGGTGCGCGCAACGCCATCGTTTGGGCGACCACGACGGGTATCAGCGCTCTCTATTCTGCCGAGCCTGGTACCTTGCGGGCACTCGACCCGTCGGACCTTTCGGAATACTGGAACAGTGATGCGTCGGGACACGACGCTCTCGGCACACTCAGCAAGTATGCCGCTCCCGTCGTCGCGAATGGGCGCGTGTACGTTTCGACGCAAAGCGGCTACGTTGCCGTCTACGGCCGCCGAGGCGGCTGAAAGGGCCGCGCGGGCCTCACCTACCTCACCGGGTACGGCGGGCGCGCCGGGAACGTGAAGGGCTTCTCGACGATCTCCTTCTTCAGCACCTCGATCGCCTTCTCGAGCTGGAGGTCCTTGCCCGCAGACGCCGAGGCCGGGTCGTTCTCGAGGAGGATGTCCGGGTCGGCGCCGTGGTTCTCGACGAGCCACTTCCCGTCCCGCCCGTAGAACGAGTTGTTGGACTGGTGGACGGTGCCGCCGTCGACGGTCGGCTGGCCGTTGACGATGCCGACGAGCCCGCCCCACGACGGGACGCCGATCACGGGGCCGAGCTTCGCGGCCTTGACGTGCTCGATGAACGCCTCGCCGTCGGAGCCGTTGTACTCGTTCGTCAGGAAGGCGAGGTGCGCGTCGGTGGTGCCCGGCGGATAGCGGAACGGCGTCATGTTCTTCAGGACGTTGAAGGCCACCGTCTTCCGCTGGAGCTTGTCGATGACGAAGTACTCGATCCACCCGCCGCCGTTCCCGCGGACGTCGACGACGATCCCCTTCCGGTTCTGGAACGCGCGGAAGAACCGGTCGAACTGCGCGATGTTGTCGGCACCCATCGCGGTGAGGTGGAGGTAGCCGAGCTCGCCGTTCGAAGCCTTCTCGACCTTCGCGACGTTCCGCGCGACCCACCGGTCGTACCGGAGGCCGTACTCGGAGCCGAGGGGCTCGATCTCCACGGTGCGGCTCCCGGTGCCGTCGGCTTTCGGGCCGACCGTCAGCTTGACCTTCTGCCCCTTCACGACCTGGAGCCGCCGGAACGGATTCTCCGGGACCCTGAGGTCGATGCCGTCGACGGCCAGGAGGAAGTCGCCGTCCGCGACGTTCACGTCGGGACGCGCGAGGGGCGACGTCAGGTCGCCGGTGAGGCCCGACGGCCGGAGCACGCTCCGGAAAACGTAGCGGCCGCTCGCGTCGGGCGCGAGGTCGGCTCCCAATCGGCCCGTGAAGACCAGCGGCTCGGCGGCCTTCTTCGGGCCCTGGTCGCCGCCGTAGACGTAGGTGTGCGAGACGCACAGCTCTCCCACCATCTGCGAGAGGAGCCAGTTCAGCTCGCTGCGGGACGAGAGCTCCGGCACCATCGCCCGGTACGCCGCGCCGATCGCCTTCCAGTCGCGCCCGTGCATGCCGGGGTCGTAGAAGAAGTCGCGGTACCAGCGCCACGCGTCGTCGAACACCTGGAGCCACTCGTCCGCCGGGTTCACCGAAGAGACGAGGCCGTCGAGCCCGAGGGCGGTCCCGAGCGACTTGGACGAGGCGAGCTTCTCGACGGCCGACGCGTGGATCGCCGGCCCCTTCTTCGCCACCCTCACCACCGCCTGCTCGCCGTTCGGAGAAAGGCGCCAGTCCGCGATCATCCCCTCGAGCGCGGACTCCTTCTGCGCCGCCACGTCGAAGATCCGGAGCCCGAGGAGGTCCTTGCCGACCGTCGGCGAGAAGATCTGCTCGATCTCGTCCTCGCCGTACTCCTCCGTGGCGCCCCACGTGACGAGCCCCTTCCCCGCCTTCAGATGGAAGTAGGTGCCGGCCTTCACCGGCAGCGGGAAGAGGCGAGACGAGAGCCCCTCGACGTCGACGACGACCGCCGGGAGAGCGGACGCCGGCTTCGGGGCCGCCTTCTCGCCCTTGGCCGCTCCCTTCGCAGCGTCCGCCGCTTTAGCTGCGTCCGCCTTCGCGTCGGCCGGCTTCGCTTCCTCCTTCGGCCCCTTCTCGAACGGCGGCTTCTGGCCCGCCCGGAGCTGGACGGCAACAGGCACCACGGGCTTCGGGATCACGTGGTTGTCCTCGAACACGTCGATGCGGGCCGTGTAGTTCCGGTACGAGAGGAAGTAGAGGAGGTCCCCCTTCGCGTCGAACGAGGGGTTCACCGAGTGGTAGAAGCCGTCGGTCACGGGGACGTCCTTGCCGGTCGAGAGCTCGTGAAGGGTGATCCGTCCGTTCCGGTTGGATTGGATCTGAGTGTAGGCGATCCACCTCCCGTCGGGAGACCACGCGTAGTCCGAGATCTCCCACGAGAACTCGTCGTTCGAGAGCTGCCGCGACTCGGCGATCTTCGTCAGCTTCTTCGTGGCGACGTCGACGACGAAGATCCGGAGGTCCTTGTCGCCGAAGACGAGCTTCGTCCCGTCGGGCGACCACTCGGCGTGGTACGGCGTCCGGTCGAGCGTCGTGGTGAGCGCCTCCCACGGCTTCTCACCCGACACGTCCGCGACCCAGAGCTGGTAGTCGCCGGTCCGATCGGAGAAGAACGCCACCTTCCTTCCGTCCGGCGAGAAGCGGGGAAAGCGCTCGCGGCTCTTCGGGGCGCGCGTCAGGTTCCGCGTCGGTCCGTTCTCGTCGGTCGAGACGAGGAAGACCTCGCCGCGCGCCTCGAGCGCCGTCCATTTCCCGTCGTTCGAGACGGCCATCGACTGGATCGTCTCCTTCGCCGAGACGCGCCGCTCGGCCACCGTCCACCGATCGCTCGCGACGTCGACGTCGACCGCCTCGACCTTCCCCCTCGCCGCGTCCATCCGGTAGAGCCGCCCGGCCCGGGTGAAGACGACGGTCCTGCCGTCGCTCGACGCCATCTGGACGTCGAAGTCGTCGTAGGCGGTGACGGGCGTCGCCCCCTTCGTGGCGGGGTCGAGCCGGTAGAGGTTCGCGACGCCCTTGGCGCCCCGGTCGGAGACGAAGAGGATCGAGCTCCCCGCCCACATCGGGTACGAGTTCTTCCCGACGTAGTCCGTCAGCGGCGTGTAGGCGTTCTTCGGGAAGTCGTAGAGCCAGATGTCCTGGTGCTGGCCCCCCTTGTACCTCTTCCAGTAGTACTCCTCGTCGCCGCGCCGGTTGTAGGCCAGCTTCGTCCCGTCCGAGGAGAACGAGCCGAGGACGCCCCGCTCCGGCGGCAGCGGCTCGGGCAGCTCGCCCTCGGGTGTGACGGAGTAGAGACGCGGGATGGGGCGATACGTCGACTCGAAGCCGGAGCGGAAGACGATCCTCTTCCCGTCCGGCGTCCACGTCACGGGCACGGCGTTGCCGGTGAAGGTGAGCCTCTTCGGTACGCCGCCCGACAAGGGCATCAGGTAGACCTCCGCCGGCCCGTCGTAGGCGCCGCGGAAGGCGAGCCACTTCCCGTCGGGCGAGAGCTTCGGAGCCTCCTCGTTCCCCGGGAACGTTGTGAGCCGCGTGGCGACGCCTCCCGCGAGCGGGACGCGGAAAAGGTCCCCCTCCCAGGCGAAGACGACGGTCTCGCCGCGGACGTCGGGCGTCCTGACGAAACGGGCGGGAACGGCGCCGGCGTCGGAGGCGGCGGCGAGGGCGAGCGTGGCCAGGAGGGCGAGCGAGCGGAAGCGCACGGTCATCTTGGAACCTCTCGCCGAGGATAGCGTTCATGGAGGCCGAGGGAGCGTTTCTGGTCCGCACGCGGGGCGAAAATTCGGTAGCCTCCGGAAATGCCTGAACGCGTCTTCGACGACAGCCTCGGCACCATCGGCCACACACCGCTCGTCCGCCTGAACCGCATCACGAGGGACGTGAAGGCGACGGTCTATGCCAAGGTCGAGACCTTCAACCCCGGCCACAGCATCAAGGACCGGATGGCGCTCAAGATGATCGACGACGCCGAGAAGCGGGGCGTCCTCCGCCCCGGCGCTACGATCATAGAGGGGACGAGCGGCAACACCGGGATGGGCCTCGCGATCGCCGCGATCGTGAAGGGCTACCGGTGCATCTTCACGACCACGGACAAGCAATCGAAGGAGAAGGCCGACGCGCTCCGCGCGTTCGGCGCCGAGGTCATCGTCTGCCCCACCGACGTCGACCCGGAGGATCCCCGCTCCTACTACTCCGTCTCCTCGCGCCTCGTCCGCGAGACGCCGAACGCCTGGAAGGCGAACCAGTACGACAACCTGAGCAACTCGCAGGCGCACTACGAGACGACCGGCCCGGAGATCTGGGAGCAGACCGAGGGAAAGGTCGGTCACCTGGTGGTCGGCGTGGGAACGGGCGGCACGATCTGCGGGACGGGGAGGTATCTGAAGGAGCGGAATCCGTCGATCCAGGTCTGGGGCATCGACACGTACGGCTCCGTTCTGAAGAAATACAAGGACACCGGCGTCCTCGACAAGCACGAGATCTACCCCTACGTCACCGAAGGGATCGGCGAGGACTTCCTCCCCGAGAACGTCGACTTCTCGGTCATCGACCACTTCGAGAAGGTGACGGATCGCGACGCCGCCCTCACGACGCGGGAGATCGTGCGACAGGAAGGGATCTGGGTGGGCTATTCAGCCGGCTCCGCGATCGCGGGGCTCCTCCAGCTGAAGGACCGATTCCAGGAGGGAGAGACCGTCGTCGTGGTCTTCCACGACCACGGCACACGCTATCTCGGAAAGATCTTCAACCCCGAGTGGATGCGGACGATGGGCTACGAGAACGTCGAAGGCCCCACCGCACGCGACCTGGTCCGGAGCAAGAGCGTGTCGGACGTCGTCGGCGTCGAGGACACGGACACCGTCGAGCAGGCCCTTCTTCGGATGCTCGAGAACCACTTCTCCCAGATCCCGGTCACGCACGAGCAGCGTGTCGTGGGATCGCTCTCCGAGACGCATGTCTACGCATGCCTGGTGAAAGAGCCGAAGCTCCGTCAGGGGACCGTCCGGGCGATCATGCAGAAGGCGTTCCGCTTCGTCGACATCGAGACGCCCCTGGCGCTCCTGGCGCCGATGATCACGCCCGACAACCCGGCCGTTCTGGTGAAGGACTTCAGGGCCGGCAAGACGTACATCCTGACCGGATCCGACGTGCTGAACGCGCTGAAGGAGTGACTTCCGGCATGCCGCGACGACCTCGGCTCGCGTTCGAGAGCCACTTGCGCGCCGAGCGAGCCGGCCAGATCCTGGCGGAGGCGGGCTACACCGAAGAGCGCGTCTGCGCTCTGCTCGACATTCGGGACCTTCTCGCCCTGCGCTCCCAGGACCTCCCGACCCTGCTGCGACGCACCTCCGGGGGCTCTTCCCTCGACACGCTCGTTCGTCTGTTCGTCCTCGGCACCGAGGTGGAGCGCGCGGCCGGGATCGCCGCCGCGGCGGAGATGGCACTCGACGACTGGTGCGCGGCGGGCCTTCTCGAGGAGGTGCCGGGCGGCCTGAGGGGTCGGGTGGAGCTTCATCCTTACCAGGGAGTCGTGGTGGCCGTGGACCGGCGTCTGCGCGGAGGCAGGATGCCTCGCGACTTCGTCATGCCGATCGCGGGCTCGAGCCGGAAGCTCGCGAACGCTACGATCCGGAGCCTCGTCGGGCGGACCCTCGACCTCGGGACCGGCTCGGGTATCCAGGCCTGCCTCGCCGCGCGGCACAGCGGACACGTCCTGGGCGTCGACAGAAACGCCACCGCCCTTTCGTTCGCCGAGTTCAACGCACACCTCAACGACCTTTCGAACATCCGGTTCGCCGAGGGGGACTTCTTGCGACCTCCCGGGGACGGGCGCTACGACCTGATCCTTGCGAATCCCCCCTTCGTCCTTTCCCCGAAGGCGCGCTACACCTTTCGCGACAGTGGCCATCCGGGCGACGAGCTCTTCCGGCGGATCCTCATGGAGACGGCCGCCCGCCTCGCCGAGGGAGGCTTCGGTCAGGTCATCGGGAACTGGCTGATGCTCTCCGGGGAAGACGCGGCCGCGCGACTTGCCAGGTGGTTCGAAGGAACGGGGTGCGACGTCTGGGTCCTCGCGGGGAAGCCGGTCGATCCCGCGGAATACGCGGCCAACTGGATCCGCCAGACCGAGGGAGATCGTCCGGCTGCCTTCGCTCGGGAGCTGGAGGAATGGATCGCGTACTTCGACTCCCTCGGTACGGAGGCGATCGGGCACGGCGTCGTGACGCTCCGCCGTTCCAGCGGACGCCCGAACTGGTTCCGGATGGACGAGGAGCCGGTCGAGGCGGGTAAGACCGGCGAGGCGATCCGGCTCGGCTTCGAGCTGCGCGCGTTTCTGGATGAGGCGCACGACGACGAAACGCTCCTGGCCGTCCGCTTCCGCGTCTCGCCTGACCTTCGCGTTCTCCGCGAGCTCGGGCCGGCGCCGAACGGCCTCGAGGTGCTTTCCAGTCGCATCCGCCTGGTGAAGGGGCTGGCGTACGAGGGCTCGGTCAACGACGACGTGCTGGCGCTCCTCTCGGAATGCCACGGCGAGAAGACGCTCGGACAGATCGTCGACGGGATCGCCCGCTCTTCGGGCCGCGCACCGTCCACGATCTTCCCCGCCTGCGTGCGCATCGTGAGGCAGCTCGTCGAGCCGGGCTTCCTCCTGCCGGTCCGGCCGGACGTACCCGCACGACCTCAATAGCGTTCCGGCGGCGGACCAGACCTGATCCGCAACGTGCCCCCGTGCTGCCGCATCCGGCCGTATCCGGGAATCGAGGAGCGCTAGGGCGTGGATCAGAGGGAGGTGCAGGATGTAGTCAGGACCATCACGGCGCCCCGCAGGATGTCGATGGACGTGAACCGCATGGCAGAAAGGTAGGGCTCGATCGAGACGGGGTCAACGAGTCGCCGCCAGCGGTAGGGAGACGGCGGGCGGTCCGGGGGGTGCGACGAACGGTGAGCGGAACCGGTTCCTACGTACGGGAGAACAGAGCCGACCGGAGCTGCGAAAGGCGTCGACGGCTCACCTCGAGCGTCGTCTGGTCGCGGAGCACCACGACCGCCGCCCGGCCCGCCGAGGCGTCGCGCACCTCGCGAATCCGATCGAGCCGAACGAGGGTGGAGCGATGGATCCTCACGAAGCGGGAGGAGGCCAGGAGGGACTCGAGTTCCGAAAGCGACTCCCGGACGCGGTAGCGTTTCCCGTCCGTGTGGATCGCGGCGCAGTCGTCCTCCGCCTCGATCCAGTCGATCTCGTGCGCGTCGATCAGCCGCTCGCCGTTCTCCACCTGGACGGCGATCCGCGGGCTGCCTTGTTTCTCCGCCCGCGCGGAAGATTCCGGGCCACGCCAGCCGCGCGCCGTGCCGGCCGCGAGGAGCGCGGTGAGGCGACCGGCGAGGGCCACGGCGTCCGCGAGACGGATCCGCTCCCGCACCCTCTCGATCGTCTCCTTGAACCGCGCCTCCCCGAGCGGCTTCACCAGATAGTCGAGCGCGTGGGCCTCGAAGGCCTTCACGGCGAACGCGTCGTAGGCCGTCACGAAGACGACGGGAGGCATCCGCTCCACGCCGCAGACCCGGATCACCTCCAGGCCGTCGAGGCCGGGCATCTGGACGTCGAGGAAGACGAGATCGGGCTTCAGCGTCGAGATCGCACGGACGGCCTCGCGTCCGTCCCGGCACTCCCCCGCCACCACGAAGTCCTCGTAGGGCGCGAGCAGCTGGCGGACGCCGCGGCGCGCGAGCGGCTCGTCGTCGACGATGAGCGTCCGGATCTCAGCCACGGGCCCCTCCTGGCTCGCGGTACGGAAGGCGCACCGTGGCGACGGCGCCCCCCGTGTCGGTGGGTGCGAGCGTCAGCCGCGCGCGGTCA
>Ga0154020_10004076_pt1 | contig 17441 bp, 13 predicted proteins | sample Klosneuvirus_201_FD_109709 | JGI IMG/M metagenome (GOLD analysis project Ga0154020, IMG submission 109709) | Active sludge microbial communities from wastewater, Klosterneuburg, Austria - Klosneuvirus_20160825_MG | ecosystem: Engineered > WWTP > Aerobic digester > Activated sludge | place...
AGCGACGAAACTACGCAAATGTCGCGGCAGGTCACTTACTTGCAGAGCTGAAGCGACACCTGCACGTTGGCAGTGCCCGCACTAGGAATCACCACATCCAGCAGCCCGTCTGCATTTACGTCCCTGTAAAGGGCGAAATACGATCAGACGAAAAAATCGTAATTCTCCGAGGCCGTTCAGGGTCATTTTCTAGATCATTCATGTATTGCAAAGTACAGTCTGTGTTCTCAGGTCCGTGATGAGGAGTCGTGGGCGGACAGAGAGTTGCGGAGAAGTGCGCGGAGGGTTTGGGAGTGGGGGGACAGAGATCGCACCAACCAAACGGAAGAGGTTTGGGAGTCCCCGGAGTCCTGCGCAGCGGACCGGGAGGATGAGCGGATGGAAAGCGGAGCCGGTTGGCCTTGGGGGTCTACCGGCTGCTGATGATGGCATTCAGGAATGGGGGGCGCAGAGGGTCTGTCTGGGCCTCCATGATCTTGGGCAGTTGGGTCAACAGAGCCAGCGGTTGGCTGTGGATGGTTCGGCTCCGAGGAGACCAGGGCTGGCGCGGCTGCTCGGCAGCGTCGCTGCGCTGACATCCCAACTCCGTCGGTCTTCCTCCTGGGTGTACCGGTGGGCCGCTGGGTCTGGCCAGCCGTCGCTGTTCTTCAGCTGACAAGATACCAAATCCCCATCATTGCTGCGGGCCGGTTACGGTCTGTCTGGACGCACCTTGTTCTCTCGTCGAACGGTGTTCGGTGCGTCGGCAGCTGCGACCGATGCGTTGACGTGGTTCAACTCGTCTAGGAGCGATGTCAGCGCAGCCACAGCCTTGCGACCGCCGTCATCGGCAATGCAGACCGACCGCACAATCTGGAGGCAGCCCCCCAGGGCGGTACTACTCGGCGATGTACCGAATCAACGCATTCTCCGTCCATCGACAGGGCTGCTCTTGATCTGGTGCCCAACCAGCGCCCGAACTATTCGGCAGAACCAACCGACTCTCGGTTCGGAGTCGCCCGTTCTGCCAATTCTCCCCCGAGGTGTTGCTCCGCCCTCTCTCTGTCCGCCTGTTGACCGTCTCTCCCTGGCTCAGTCGGTGGAGCGTCGACAACCAACTCTCCCGACCGTCGCTCATGCACCAATGGCCGCTTGACGGCGTTCCACGGGGCGGGCTCGTTCTGTTTCGGTTGCGTCCCCAGCAACTGCGCGCTCCACGACGACAGCGGCACCGCACTGGTTGCTGTCGCCAATTCCATGAACTTCGCGAGGGCTGCCTCGATGTCACTTGGCGGCACCGGGCTCTCGCTCGCGAAAGCAGACGCCGCCTCGGCAAGCCCCTTGGGAACAACCCAGTCCGGAGAGGACTTCTCTGCCTCGGGTGCCTCTCCGACGGCACTCGCCGCAGACGACTCACTCACACCCGGCTTTTCGGTCTCCCGATGTGCTTCTGGCTGTTCGACTTTCTCGTCGACCTCAATGATTTTGACCGCGTCCGGGATCCAGTTCGCCACCTGCTGCGCAGCCTGGTTTGTCGTTGCAAATTGCGATGTGTAACTGCCGTAACTGCCGTAACTGCCCGATGGCCGACCTGGCTCAAAGAATGGCAACTGCTCTTGCTGTGCGGCTGGGTTCTGACCTCTGTGCGCCTCGGCCCAGCTCGTCACTTGGGTGGCCATTTGCATCACCTTGGCCGCTTCGCGTTTGGCTGCGAGCTTGGCCAACTCCTCATCTGCGAACAGCTCTCTGGACCGCCACATTCTGATCTTCTGGCCATATCGGTGCTCCATCCACTCTATCGACGCACTTCGCATCGTCTCAGAAGAGTAATCTTCCGTGTCACACAAGCGTCGAGAATAGGCCTTCACAAAGTACCGAAGATTCCTAGAGGCCAGCATTTTCTCCCACTCTAGAGATGCCTGATATTCACAATCAGCCATGCTGGCCATGGCGTCTGTCCGCATTGAAATCATGATTCCCTCGGTTCGCCCAATCTTCCGACGGGCAAATTCAAAGCAATTGACAATCCGTGTTGCGAGAACCCAGCAACGCTCTGTAACTCAGTCCTGCTGAGTTTCGACGAGCTTTCATTGTTCGTTCCTACGTTGATCTCGACTGCATTGCGATGGCTTCGTCTCTAGCCTCTAGTTCTTGGTCCTTGGATCATCCTTCATAAAACTCTGAATCGCATCCATCCACTCCTGAAATTTCTCTTTGTCTTCCATCAGCGCACTGAGCTGCTCAACGCTGGAGACACTGCCCAGTAGCTCCCTTGCTTGCTTCATTTTATCGTCGCTGGGGGCCGGAAGTTCCCTGGATGGTCTCGGCGTTGGGGCTGCCTTGATGGCCCGGACTGTTTCGATGAACATGGCCGAGACAGCCGGAAATACATTGGCAATCACCCTATCCAACGCCGGAGGCTCAGGCGGAGTCTGTATCTTTGCGATGTGCTGACCAATTGCTTCAACCATTCTGAGCTTGCCTTCGAACAGCTTCTCGTAGACTTCGTCCTGGCGCGCCTTGATCCTCATCTCGGCTTTTCCTTGCTCGGTAAGGATCTTCAGCAACTCCATGCGCAGATCGAGCGTTTTGTGATAGAATTCACTTGTCTTTCGACGATCCAGTTCAAGTCTCGCTTCGCGGTCGAAGTCCAACGCCGCGAAGGCCTCTTCTGCTTTGGCGCGGAGAGGCTGCGCAGTGCTGTCATATTCGAATTCGCACGCCCAAACCTCGACGCCTGCGCCATCATGATAGGTCAAGCGATATCTGCCACTTGGTAGCCCTGCTGGTAGGTGCTGAAAGGGTTCAAGCTTCCCTTCGGCTGCAACGGCCCCTGTGATGTCGAAGAGTCGATATTCGACAGTTCGCTCTGGACGCGAATCCACGATGAGTCGGGCAATTTCGTCTATCGGCTCCACGTTGTATCACTCCTGACATCAGAGTATCGCGCCAGCTTCGCCAAATCAACCTTTCGCTTTTCTTCTATGTGGGATCACCATTCCGTACATCTATCACATGCAGATGATGCAGGGTCAGTAATCTTTATTGGTTCACTGAATGGCAAAGAGATATCCGACAGGCGCACAGTCGTTTGCGAGCCGTTTGCTAGTCGTTTGCGAGCCGTTTGCTAGTCGCCTTTTTGTCAAGCAGCGTCGGTCTGGTTGGCGTTGTGGGAGTCGTTTGCGAGCCGTTTGCTAGTCATGTGCGAGCCATTTGCTGATCACTTGTCCTCGGCAATCTACTTGCATCTCCTGGCACTGGCGGATACGATGACAGTGATGAACTCTGGCAGTGCCTTGGCCTCAACCCCCCCACCACCCCTAGCCCCCGGCGAAAAGGGCTGCGCGGACTGTGGCCGATCGCTGGACGTGCCGGGCAAACGACGCAGGCCGGACAAGGCCTACTGTTCTTCGCGATGCCGTCGAGAAGCCTGGTCGAGCAGAACCGTCCGCAGCGTGGCGAGCATCACCGCAGCGGACTTTGCTGTTCTTCGCGCGAGGCTTGCGAAGCTCACTCAAGGGCGCCCGTCGCAATCGATCCTTGGCTACGCACTTCGATACCACTCACCCGTCGGAGAAGTGAACTTCCCCGAACCAGGCAGACGCACCAAGCGCGCCCCGGATGAGCACGGCGTCTGGCGCATGTCGGCAGAGCCGTTTTACAGAATCGAACCGTTTGAGTTCCCGCGCGTTCCCGTCGAAGGCCGCTACGAGATCCTGCTGGTGGATGACGCTGGGCTGCTGGTGCGGACGCTCGATCGCGTGGACATCAAGGTGGTGTTTCCCTCGGTACATCTCTACGACGCGAGGTTTCACTACGATCGGCAGGGCAGGATCGTTTGGGAGGGCAAGCGCCGTCGTCGCACCAAGCGTCGGCCCGAGCGTCAGGACCAAGGAACCGCAGACTCGCTTCTTGCGCCCAGTCCGACGGAGAAAGAACCCGCTGCCACGAATAGCTCGCCCGCACCGACAGTGGCAACATTGATTCCCGTCAGCAAGCCACAGGGGCAGCCATCGTCGTTCGAGCTGCAAATTGCGGAGCTGGCCAAAAAAGTCGACCAGCTTCAGCGGGAACTCTCGACGGAGCGAACCCAGCGGTTGGAGATTGCGGCGGATCGGGACCGGCTCAATGTGGAGCTGTCGAGGCAGCGTGCAGCGAACTTAAACGTGCAGGCAGAGCTCTATGACGCCAACGTGTGTAACCAGGGGCTGGTCCGTCGTGAAGCAGCCCGCCGGAGCGAAGCCTCGTCCTCGGTACGTCCCATGCCGGTATCGGGAGGCCCTGCCGAATCGAAGACGGCTTCAGCGCCGAGCGGGGCTGTCCGGATACTCTCTGCGGCGGTGACCATCATTCCTACTCCACCCAACGGCAACAGCGCCGTCGCGGTGACACCCGCTTCGCCGGTCAAGGTCACCGGGCAGAGTGAGCCGTCCACGTCGATCGCTTCAGCGACCCCGAGCGGCCCTAACGAGCCGCCGCCGCCGCCGCCGCCGATCGAGGTCGCTCCGCAGGAGATACCGCCGTCCGTCACCCCCCCGAAGCCGACGTCGACGCAGATCGCCGAAACACCAACTCTGTCCGAGCCGAAGACAGATCCCCCCAGACCCGAGCCGAAGTCAGGAGACCCGTCGAGACAGCCCCCGAATTCGTCGACTCGTGCGGGTCCGCCCAAGAAGATTCCCGACGGGCCGATCATTGGTCTCGCGGCTCAAGCCTTGCGTAAGCATCAGCGATTCACGTAATCGGGTCCTCCCGAGCGATCCAGACGACACTTGTCCGTCTGGATCGCTCGAGGTTCGGTTCCCGATGCGGGCGCTGCACGTTCACCAATAACGTCAAGGTGGTCGACGCGGGCGAGCTCAGAAGACCGCAAGCCGTCCTGACTCAGAAGGTAGGTTGAGCCAGCGCAGCGCAATCGCCTGTACCGTCGGGCTCGCGTTCTCTGCACCCAGATCGCATGCTGCTCGCACGATCCCCAAAGCAAGACTTTGCTCTGATCGCTGGTGCCGTGCGGCCAGAACCAAGGCGATCCCAGGTCTGGGGTTAGCATATCTAGAGAAAAATGCAAGGACACTTCTAGGTAGAACGCGAAACGAAGGGTACCGAACGGAAAATACGCCCTGTTCAGGTAGGTTGCCGGCGCACGAAGTGGGTCAACCCAACATGTGGAGTCCTGCGAACTGAGTGCGTCCGTCCTGCATTCACACGATTGACTTCGGCCTGCGTAGGTCAGCCGTTTCATCTCATCTTCCCTGGCAGTGGCACCAAAACCGCGTTTGTTCTTCCTAACCACAAGCGCTTATTGGGTTTTCAAGGATCGTCACGCTATGAGCCACTACCCAGGTTAATTATGATATGATATACACTTAGTAAAAGTGGTGCCTTCTTATACTGGATCCGATAAATGGGTAAGTTTCTCGTGACAGCGGCAATAAAATGTGGCGTTGCCATTTCTTTTTCCGATATTTTCCACGGTAAGAAATCTTTCTTGCCGATATATTCTTTGTATTTCTTACAAAATTCATCGAAATCGGAACCTTCGAAATACACTATCAGATAGGCTTGCTCAAGCCCGACATCATCATATCGAAATAACTTCTCTATATGTTTATCTAGCTTATCCTTTTCCAGACTATTTAGCCGAAGAGCTTCGGTGATGGCGAGAGTGGATCCTCGATGGTCCGTAACCACCCAATCTCTTTCCCCCGTCCCAGAGGCAGCCTTGCCCGTCCCACCAGAATCCGAGGTGCCTGCTCTGCTTTGATCTTTGACTCCCCAGCTCAATAGTGTGACTCTGGCTCGAAGAAGGGATTCAAAATAATCATTATACTTATTCTCATCTTTAATTTCTCGAAGAGAGCTTTTGCGCTCTAGCAAAACCTTAGATACTTCATGATGATAAAGTAGCAATGTCTCAGGCAAGTTATGATCTTCGACCACATATGCTAAGTGTCTTGCTGGCAATTTCTGCATTCGTAAAAATACAGATCGATATCTCTCAGTTTTCTCTTCTATCTCCTCAGATACTCCGGCAGTTGGATTAACCAGGATCTGGTTGCTTTCGTAAAAATCGTTGAATAATTTCTGCATTTCAAGCGGGATCTCAATGCCTTCCATTTTATGATACGATTTGGCTTCATCTATTATGTTTGAACCTTTCATGGTGAGCTTGCGTTCGGCAAGATATCCGAGACAAAGCCTTAAGTAATCTAAGGTATACTTCAAATAATTAGGTGTACCGGCTAGTTCTTTTTTGATATCTGAGTCTTGCTTGAGCAATATAGCCGCAAATAACCTATGATAGGCAATTTGTGGCCTATACATTTCGAGTGCTGAAGTGTCAAGGGTAGTTTCGACCTTTTCCCACTCAGCCACTGCATGCTGCACCATCTGATCGCGTTGCAGTGTATCAGCTGTTTTGGCTGCAAGACGCAGTCTTGCAGCATGCAGATTTAACTTTACTGCGAGGGAAGTAGAGTCCTTGCTCTGCAATTTCTCAAATAACTGCACAGATTCATGTGGCGCGTCGTCCAATTTAAGAAGGCCCAAGAAAAACTCTCGATGCTCATTGAACTTACTCGTTATTTCTTTCGAATCACCATTACCTAGATCTGGAATTGGAAAATTTAACAGCGATTCTTGATCCCGTCGTCGATAGAATTGTATCATCCGAAGTCTGAAGACGTGCTCAAGCCAGTCTCTTCGATGAGGGTGGCCTTTCGTTACTCGATCACCCCAATCAATAATTTTATCCGCTATAGATACCAGATCGGCTGACATTGCATGATTGGTAAAATCAATTATATTATGGATTGTACGAAGACCCTTAAAAAACAAGTCAACATCTACTTGATCAAGACGCTCATGGATCATGGTAATCGCATGGGCAGGAAGAAATTCCCCGGCCGCAGCGAGCAACAATCCTAGATCATCATTTCCTCCTAGCCATCTAGTCAAGATCTCCGTACGCAACGGCTCTTTGAACATGGCTACCTCACGCGAGGTCTGGGAGATTAGACTCCACGGCGTGTTCGATTCGGTAATGCCAGCGAGGCTCCAATCAAAAAGTTTGACTCTTCCTTCAAAAAGCTTCGTCTCTTGATGTTCCTCCAGCACCTCTGCTACTTTTTGTTCTATCTCTCCCATATGGTCATTCTCTGAAGAATTGGCATCTTTGATTTCTGCAGAGCGGACACTAGTTACTTCTTTGTGGATTCCTAATAACAAACACAAGTGAAATTGAATTCTCGCATGCCAACTTGATTCAAGATCATGCTCAAGGCTATAAGGGAGTGTTGTGGTCTGACCAACAGCGTCGAGCCCCGCTTTGTAGGTCGCCCTGATTTCCTCTGGAAAATCACAAGGCGATATCAATAATGATTGCTTATTTGCCTTTGATAGACACTGAAATATCTTAACCCACACTGGATGTTTCGCCATTCTTGGCAAGAAGAACCGTCTGAAAATAATTGGTCCACTGAGCGTCCTCCTTGTTTTTGAAGAAATCACATGTAACAGTTTATCATGATATAATTTGACTATTCTGATCGCCAAATCGAGCGATTGAGCGGCATGCTCTTCTTCTGATTTTCTTAAGATGCTCTGCATAAGTTCCAGAAGCAGATACATTTCCGTATCTGGGAAATCTACTGCGTCATAACGAGGGTCCTCACCGGCCTTGGTGACCAATTCTTGAACTACCTGGGAGGCTATATGCAAGAGAAGTGAGATGGCAACTAATGGCTGACCAGGATTATGATATCCTTTGTTAAAAGACACTGCCTCAACAGCCGATAACAGCTTGGCGAATAAAATGTCGTTAAATTGCGGCTGTGTTTTGTTGGAGGATGAGCCATGAAGATAGGTTGAAAATCTAACTAATCCCAAGAGAGGATCCAAAACAGCATGAGCAACAGTCTTTTGATCTTGCTCAACAGAGTCTACCAATGTCTCGATAAACAGATCTACTGCATCTGACCATAGCACTTCTCGGAGTTTCTGTTCGCGAATAGTATGTTTCTCCCAATCACCACCTAATGTGAATGAAGCTGGCATGCGAGATAAAAGAGCGAGCCCTAACCCAGCGCAGTCTGGTGCTGTTAGAAGCCAAGCCAATGCTCCTCTGTAGTTACATAAAAGTTGCTCAGGTATCCAGTGTGCTAAGATCGGCCTTTCGGCGCTAGCCGCAAGTAATTTGCGGATTCTGGTGAATCTATCACTCCCGCCGTCAGCGCTACCGTATTGTATAATCATTTGAATGATGAAAATATAGACAACACGCGTTTCGTTTGGAATGTTCTGCGAGGGGAAGGAATATTCTGCATCATGCCACCAGTTAAGTCTCTGAACATAGCTCCATGCTAACCATTGCTGAGGCACGTCGAAGATTTGCGCATCACTGGGTAGTGGCCATGAGTACCCTACATCTAAAACCAATCGAGTCTGCTCATCTTTCCATAGCATAAGATCTGATTCTGAGAGTAATGTATTTAGGGCTGAATCGATCAATCGGTTCCGTAATTCATTGCTTAGGTATTGTGGGGAATGATTCCACGACTCAATTAGGCAGACTCGCTGATACCAATGGCTAAACCGATCTTCATCAGTTTGAAATATAGAATCATCACAAAGCTGTGCCCATAGTAGTCCACCAAAATGACTAATCAGTAGTGTCCAAAGCGAATTTTCCCCAGCAGTCAGCATCAAAGTGAATCCGTCCTCTGAGCTACGCTGCTTGGCAGAGATCAAACCTTGCTTAATTAAGTTTTCGAAACTGGGAGTTTTAGAAAACAAGGTTAGATGCTGATTTCTTATTTTTTCAGCTAACTCTTGGGAAATCCAAAATCGATCGGAAGATTTGTCGATTTCTCCAGCTATGAGGTTCATTCGTTCATATTCTATGGCAGACATCCTACTCCGCTCTGACTGCCAGGGTTTACTTCGTTCTCTTTCAATAGAGCTTGGAATGACAAGCGATCCCATCGTGAGCCGCAAGAACCCCTTCCCCAGAAGCGTGTTAATAGATACGCTATCCTCAGAATGCAAGGACTGATTGGTTGGATTAGAGTTGTGTTTATCTAAAAGCTGCTGGGCTATATGAACCGTAACGACTGGATTGAGCGGTACCGCAGTGCGAAGTAGTGAAACCAAGAACCATGACGCTCCCCAACTGGAATCCGCGAGATGAGGAGTTGTGCTCGCCCTCGGGTAGTAGTCATCAACTGAGCGAGGGATACTATCCAACATCTTTTGCAACGCAACCGCGACTCCGAAGTTCAACATGTTATCTCCGATTAGCACTTAGAGCTTGCGAGATTATGGCCTGGCTTTGAGTTTACGAGGGCAGGCACTTCATTTGCAGCAGACCACGCCGTCGCCTGTGACCATGGTCTCCATGCGTGAGAGCTTCCCTGAAGCTCGGCAGATCCATCGCCCTGCCGGCTGGCTGTAATGTACCGACCTCTCCAGATCGCTGCACTTGCTGGCAGGATGTTGCCGCAGCCGGGCCAAAGAGAGTCCCCCACACACACCGGACTGCTCCCGGCGTTGGCAGTTCCACAGATGACACTAAAGGCTGTCACCTCGAAGCGCGGGTTTGGCAGACGCCTTCCCATCGGCATGCCGCGTCCCAGCATCGGTGATGGGGCCGAAGGAAAAGACGAGCTTGCCGTGATCGTCATGATTGGCGCGGCTCTCTATAAGACAATCGGCTCGGTGCTAGTCCGCATGAAGTGATCGAACGAATCGAAGTCAGAGAAGCCCAGACTCAACCCGCACAGGCCAACGAACTCGGACAAACCCGCGACCGCTACCTCGGGATCTCCATCTGCCAGGCCCGCATCAATCGTCTTCAGGCTGGCACGGAACAGTCCCTCACGTTCGGCCAAAAGCCCCCGCCACAGCCGCTCGAACGCCTCAGTCTCGGCAGCGATTTGTTGACGAGACGCCTCCAGCAACGCAATGGCCCGACGGGATTCTTCCTCAGCCAGGCGCGCACGGTCGAGGATTGCCAGGCACGACTGATAGGTGTTGGTGGCGATCAAATAGCCGGCCAGTGATCCGACGAGCACTCCCACCGGACCCAGTGTCGCGCCGACCACAACGCCGGTATAGAGTCCCGACACCGTGCCACAGCCGTTCTGGCCGAGGCGGTGCATCAGCTCGTCGGCAGCGATCTCACCCCGGATGAACGAGTAAACAGCGGCTCCAGCATCAATCATCCCTGCTGCCAGCGCGGTGGCTACATTGGCCTTGGCCAAGCCCGGCTGGCCTACGGTGTGACGAATCGTCGTGGCCAACGTGGCGGTCGCGCCGCCTTGGATTGCGGACTGCAAGACTCCGCGAGCCGAAAGCGAGAGAGCATCAGCACCAAGGTTTTCCCCATCAGCAACCACCAGGGTGGCTTTGGCTGCTTCGATCGCACCCCGAAGCACAGCGCTCCCGAGAGCGGCGTATGCACCAGCGGTCATGGCCTCGTTGGCAATCGCTGTTGCCGACATCTTGAGGGCGTATCGACGCGGAGCAGTCGCTGCGTCGATCGCTTCCGCTAGATCAGTCCCACCAGAACTGATGTCTCCGAGGGTCAGCTCGCCTTGGACGTTTGCAGCCGTGTCAGCGTAGTGAACCGCATCAGCGTCGCCACGTTGTCCCATCCGGTGCGCGAGCCCGGCAGAAATCTGGCGAACACGGGGGGCTCTGTCCTGGGGGACGAGCTTCTTCATCCCCGCGTACTTCTCCGTCGAGAGAACTCGTGACGTGTAGGTGCTGCTCTCAGAAACCTTGGCTTGAACGTGAGCTGCCACCCCACCACAATCACGAAGGACGATATCCATCGGCGCAGTGGTATCGCCCAGCGCGGCAGTGACCTCGGCGACCGCAGAGGAGCTTTTCAGCGCTGCGTCGTAGTTGAACTTGGCAGCCTCGATGAACTCGAACAGATTTCCCTTCTTGATCGCCACGGGCAAAGCGGACAGGCGCTGGGCCTCTCCTAGAAACTGCGACATGCCGGTGCGCATGACATCAGCACCGGCAGCCTGCCTAACAGCTTGTTCCGCCCCGAACATTGCCCCCGCCAGCCCGTAGCCCGCATTCTGCGAGGGCTCATTGTCTCGCTCCGACATGGCTAGGCTCCAAGTCGCAGCAGGCGTCGTGCTTCGGCGATAGCAAATGAGGCCACACTTCCAGAATCATTGGCTTCGCCGATCAAGGACAGGTCGAGCACCTGCTTCACGCCTCTGCTGAACGCGACCGCTGCCCAGAGCTGCTGGCACTGCGCTTGGCTGTAGTCGCGGTAGTCTGTGCCTGCATGGCGAATCATGCGCTCCAGGCGATTCAAGACCGTCTCAGCCCGTTGCTCAAGTGCCTGCAAATAGGTATCAAATTGGTCTGCTACCTCGCCAACTCCGACGATGGCACTCGTCCCCCGATCCAGATCCGCTGCGGCCAACCGGGCCTCAGCGAGACAGACGCTGGCACGCGCCAAGTTCTCTCTGCCTTTCGCTTCCGCGAGGGCTCCGCCGATGATCATCGCTGGACCAGCGACCAGCAAGCTGAGGGCTGCATAGCCGCCCACGATCCCAAGTCCACCGGCAGCCAGAGCACCACCACCGAGCGCTGCGAAAGTCGCGTTGGTGGCTGCTGCACCAGAGAGTGTCGCTATCGCTGTACCCGTCGAAGCTGCGGCCAGCGTCGTTGTCAACCCATACACAGCGATGCCGGTCAGTGCCCCTGTGCCGAGGGCCATGGTGCCACTGCTCAGGAGCTGGCCTGCCTGAAAGGCCACGTCGCCAAAACGGGTCAGCTCATCGCGCTTGAGGGGAGAAATCCGGTGGTCTGTGGCGACTCCGGTGAGCTTGACATGATGGATCGGCGCAATGAGCTGCACGAATCGCCCGAGATGGCGCTTCGCCACGTCGAGCTTCCGCAGCGCGATGCGCTCCAGCTTGGCATTGGTCTGCAATCGCTCGTCATCTCGACGCTGCTGCGCATCGGCATGCGTTTGCCGCGCCAAGGCCATCACGACCTGCGCGCTGGCCTGCATGTTGTTTGCATCGATGCACTTCTTGATGCCTACGCCGACGGTGACAAGACCAAAGATCAAAGGCAGGGCCATCTCTATCTCTCCTGGAAAACGAGTATACAGCGGTTCGACAACGGTTTTTTGGCGGTTCCAGCAGCCGGTCTTTGGAATCGGCTCAGTTTCCGCAATCGAATTGTCCATGCGGGTCTGACATTGAGCATAGCTGCCGTCGGTGTTCACGGGGAGATCTGCGATCTGGGATGGCCTTCTCTGGGGCTCAGCCGCGCTGTCGTTGGGTATCGCGGTCCTCATCACCGTACTCGCGGCGAGGCAGAAGTCGTAGCCAACAGCCAATTCCCCTGTCGCCGCCGTCTCAGCCTCGCGCGCCAAGGTTGGCAGATCGAGTCGAGCGCGATCAGCGCGCGGCGGTAGGCGATGAGGTTGGCGCGCGGATGGGGCCAGGAACCACTTTTCGACTGGCCTTACCAGCGGCGTCGTGAGGCCGCTGCCAGGCCGATCGCCACTCCCACAATGCCCAGCAAGACGGCCTCGGGAGGAACAGCGGGCCGCATCAGAAGACAGGAGCGCGAGCGATACGGGGTCATTCGGCTGAGCTGCCGGGGTAGGTGGGAGCCCTTGGGCCTGCACTTGGTATGTTGGCGCGGTCGGCTGCCAGGCTGGCACAACCGGGGCCGGTGCTGGCTGCCGAGGAGCCAGCACCCAGGCCAAGTGCTGACGAAGGCGCTCGTCCTCCTGGTAGATGGCATCGCGTGCGCGCACAGATCGGCGACAATCTGGTATAGAATGTCCTTTGCCGTCGCCGACTCATGCGCGGTTCAGGCGATCTCTTCCCTGGCCCATGGCACCAAAACCACGTTTGTTCTTCCTGACCACCACGATAAGATCCGACATTGACAAGTCTATCATTTACCGATAGACAAACGGCGGCAACCTATAGGTTTCGCCATGGTGTACCAACGCTCTCTCGACATCGAACGTCGTCTTGACGCTGTCCTGCGGCTCGTCTGCACGGGCGGATACTCGACGCCGAAGCTTGCCCAAGAATTGGCAGTATCAATTCCGACCGTCTCGCGTGACGTGATGGCTCTCCGCGAGCGCGGCTATGACATTCGCTCGGAAAGGACGGCCGACGGATGGCGGTACGTCCTGGCTCATACACCCTCTGAAGCGGAGCGTCCCTTGCCAGGTGGGCTGTCGGAGGCCCAGCATACGATATGAGTGCAGGACGCAACACCGCGCAAGCGAAGGGGGGTGCCCCGTGAACTCAGAGATCGTCAAACGTCTCCTTCGAGCCATCGCCGACGGCTCACAGGACGACCTAAATCAGCTAGCAAAGAAGATCGTCGAGGCAGAGCGGAAGGCCGGCCATGACCGCCTAGCAGAGCAATTGCAGACTATCTTGAATCGGGCCAAGTCGGCCAAGAATGGCCATGCCCCCCGGACGGACATCGAGCGCAGCCTGACAGAACTCCCCCTCAGTCGAAGGGGCGGTGAGCTACTCGCTACGCTCGTCTCTCGGGACGAACTCGAACATCACATGGTACTGCCACCGTCGACAGAGGAGAGATTTGCTCGGATTGAGTGTGAGTATGCTGCGCGGGAAAGGTTGGGATCGTTTGGCCTGCGTCCTCGCAAGACAATCCTCCTCTATGGTGCGCCTGGGTGTGGCAAATCGCTCGGAGCCAAACGACTCGCATGGAACACCGGGCTGCCATTGATGAAGGTACGGTTCGATGCGCTGATCTCATCGTACTTTGGAGAATCGGCCTCGAATCTGCGATCGGTTTTCATTGCTGCCAAGGAACGACCTTGCGTCCTCCTCCTCGACGAATGTGACTTCATCGCCCGGTCACGGACGAATTCCAAGGACATAGGTGAGGCTTCTCGGATCGTGAACTCACTTCTTCAGCTCATGGAGGAGTACGATGCACCGGGGCTCCTGGTTGCCACCACCAACATCGAATCATCCATAGATGAAGCGTTGTTCCGTCGGTTCGATGACGTATTTCAAGTTCCTCTTCCAGGGCCAGAGGAAGTCGAACGACTACTGCATTTGACTCTGTCGGCGATCCAGGTGGCTGAAACAATCAATTGGCGGGAACTGACGCACGCGCTGTCCGGCTTGTCAGCCGCTGTGGTAGTCAAGGCGGCACAGAATGCAGCCAAGGCAGCGGTCCTGAGCGGACGCAAGTGCGTCACCCAGAATCATTTGAAGGACGCCATCGCGGACTTGATCCGGGATGGTGTTCAACCGCACGGGAGCTAAGCAATGCCAGGCCAGCACAACTTTGAGCATCTGCCACTGCTTCTTCGCTATCAAGGGCCGGCACGCCTAAGGGGAGGCGGTAGACAATCCCCTCAGACCAAAGCAAACAAGAACGCGCGCGCTGCTCACAGCCAGTCTCTCGGTAACGCAGCGCAATCGCTCTCAGCCAATTGGCGCTCACTTCAAACTCAAAGGACGGACCAAGACCTTCCCATCTTATCCAAGGGTATCCCCGTCTTGCTCCAAGTTGATCCGAGCCTCGATCTAGACGTCCTGAGGGAAAAGTTTGCATTTGAGATTGTTGCTGAGCAGGAGGAAGGCTACGTTATCGTCGCGGCCGAAGACATTGACTTGTCATCCTTCATGGCCATGGTCAACGAATTTGCTGTCGAGGTGCATGGTTCTGCGACGATCGCATCTGTCCACAGACTCTTTGACTCTCCCGGTCAAGTCGACCGCCTCCGGCGTGTACTCTCCACGAACTTGTTCGATGCATGGAGTACGATTACAGACGACGGCGAGTACATAGTTGATGTGGGTATCGCCTGCACCGGAATACAAGATGTCCCGCATGTGCCAGCAAGAGGGAAGCGCGACTCCGATGCGGATTGGGCTCGCAAGGAGAGCGCATGGTCTCAAGCCCGAGCCAATGCCTATGCTGCTTGGGACGAAGTTAAGTCCTCACGCGAAGAGGAGATCGCCAGATTTGTACGTTTCTATCAGGGTCATGTATTAAATATCATTGACGGGGCGCCGTTCAGCGCGGCGGTACTACCGGACAGCTTTTCCATCCGTCTTCAAGTCTCAGGGAAAGGGTTGAAGGATTTCGTTCTCAACTACCCATATATCTTCGAAGTGGTGGAACCTGAAGACATTGCCTTTCGGCAGCAAGAGCATGCTGCATCGTCGCAGGATAGCCGGCTACCCACGCCGGTCGCTCCGGATAGAAATGCCCCTTCCGTATGCATCATCGATAGCGGGATTCAGGAAAATCACGTCCTTCTCCAGCCTGCGATTGACAACGCCACCTCACATTGTTTCCTGCCAAAGAAGAGCCCGACCGACGTGGCAGACTACGTTGCACCAGCCGGACATGGTACGCGCGTAGCCGGAGCTGTGCTATACGGAGAGACGGTAGAAAAGGAAGGCACGCGTCAGCTCCCGTTCTGGATCGAGAATGCACGTGTATTGGACGAGCATTCCAGAATGCCGGTCGACCTGTTCCCGCCAGTGGCCATTCGCGCGTCGGTCGAACGCTTCCATAACGGCACCCGGCATACCCGCGTCTTCAATCATTCCATCAATTCCGAAGGATACTGTCGCTCTCGATATATGTCCTCGTGGGCGGCTGAGATCGACGCGCTGTCGGCCACCTACGACGTCCTCATTGTTCAAAGTGCTGGCAACATACCTCCCAGTGGAACAACTCCCTATTTGGGATTTAAGGAACATCTTGTTGCTGGCCGTGCTTACCCATCTTACTTGTCCGAATCTTCATGCCGCGTGGCAAACCCTGGTCAGAGCCTTCAGGCCCTAACGGTTGGCTCCGTTGCCTACGGTGCGCTCGAATCCGGCTCATGGCGATCCTTCGCCCAAGATCCAGGTCGTCCCTCAGCATTCACGCGCACTGGGCCCGGAATCTGGAACATCATTAAGCCAGAGGTGGTCGAGTACGGCGGCGATGCTGTAAAGACAACAAGCCACCCCCCTGACGTTCAGATCGGCAGCCACATCGCCGCCGCCTGTCCGGAACTGGTGCGATCGACCATGTTTCCGCCGGGGCCTGCTATTGGCCGTGACCAAGTGGGAACCTCTTTTGCCGCACCAAAGGTGACGCGCATCGCTGCTCATTTGCAACGCCTGTTGCCCGATGAGCCGGCACTGCTCTATCGGGCATTGATTGTGCAATCCGCACGCTGGCCCGCATGGGCTGATGCACTACTTGGAGAGCTGCGCGGATTGGAACCACGAAATGCTCGACAGCGTGAACGAAGGGAACAGCTCAAGAATGAGCTGGCTCAGGTGATTCGCCACATCGGCTTCGGAATTCCCAACGAGGAACGAGCTACATCCAATACCGACTACCGTACCACCTTGATCACAACCGGCGGGCTGCGGATCCGGGCGCGAGAGTGCCATATCTATCAGGTGCCAATTCCGCGAGTACTGCGACGGCCCGGCGATGAGTTCGACGTTCGAATTGATGTTACCCTCTCATATGTGGCGCAACCGCGCCGTACCCGACGGAACCTCCGTCGCTATCTGTCCACATGGGTGGACTGGAAAAGCAGCAAACTCGGGGAGAGTATTATCGACTTCCGCTTGCGCGCGATGAAGGAAGACGAGGGCGAGGATGATGGCAGCCAAGGTTCAGTCCTACCATGGGCGTTGCATGAAGGCCCCAACTTCGGCCTCATACGCGATGTCAAGCGGAGTGCCGGGACAGTTCAGAAGGACTGGGCGCTCGTCAAATCGAATACTCTTCCCGACCACTTTTGCATTGCTGTAGTCGGACACCCCGGATGGAGTCTCGACCCAGATTCGTCGGCAACATACACGCTCGCAGTGAGCTTCGAAGTTGAGAGTCAGGAGATCGCCATATACGAGCCGTTACGCGTAGCAGTGCAGGAACTGCAGGCCGAGCTTGAGGCTGAGGTCGAAGCCGAAGCGACGATCGAGATCGAGGAATAGAGGCGCGGACTCGAAGCAAAACGACGAGGTGGATGCTTTCCGAAATTAGGGTGCCAGGCTAGGTCAGATGGAACGGTTTGGGCGGAGTATGGAACGCGGCTAAGCATTCGTCCCTTGTGTAGCACCGACGAAGGACCACAGCTACAGAGCGGCGACTGTCTGGCGTAGAACGTCTGCCGCTGACGACGGCCGGGCCATGGTTCAGCGTAGCGATGGTGTGTCAGTCCATTGAAGGTCATCACGAGGCGACGGCTCGCTGCTGCACTGCCGTCTCTGGACGCCGAACCAGTTCCCTCAGCCTGTATGACTGGCGTAAGCCGATCCTCATCGTCGCACGCGAGGTTGTGCGCCGAATCGAGTAAGCGCCGGCACATGGCCGGCGCTCCTCACAGAACCGTACGTGCCCTATTAAGGCATACGGCTCTTCGGGGTGTGATTCCTCGCGGCACCATTCCCGGCGGGAGC
>Ga0154020_10004077_pt1 | contig 17436 bp, 19 predicted proteins | sample Klosneuvirus_201_FD_109709 | JGI IMG/M metagenome (GOLD analysis project Ga0154020, IMG submission 109709) | Active sludge microbial communities from wastewater, Klosterneuburg, Austria - Klosneuvirus_20160825_MG | ecosystem: Engineered > WWTP > Aerobic digester > Activated sludge | place...
ACCAGGTCCGCTTCAACTGATAAAACAAAGATGAACAACTAAACGCAAAGCGTAAAACACAGTCATCTTATCCAACTGTGGATAACGTGAAAAAGAGTCAACTAAAATCAGGACGAGGCAAATTTCGCAGACTGAAATTATGGCAAAGCTCAACGACAATTTTATTAAAACAAACCGTTCTTCTAATGACAGATAGACTTTTTTCGATTCTTATTTTTTCATTATTTGTTTTCAGCTCGTGCCAAAGCCAAACGACAACAAAACAAAATTCAGACACAACCCAACCAACACAGGCTGTAACTAACCAGCAACCAAATTTTAATTATGTTGTTGAAGTACCCAATGACTGGACAATTCGCGACACGTTCATGCAAGACGGTATGAGAATCCGCTTTTTATTATCCCCACAATCATTGAGTATTGACTATCCTGCTGGCAACATTTTAGTTGCAAGTATGGAGGGACGAAATATTGAAGACTTTACGACCAGAAACATGAACTATCTGAAATCAAACATGCCAGGAATCGTTATTTTAGAAAGAGGCAAAATTGATTCAACAATATATAATGGACAATGGTTTACCTATACAAAAGAACAGAATGGAGTAGTTAGAGATATGATAAACTACATAATTCCTCTAAATGGTTTTGCCTATATGATTACCTGTGGGTCAAACAAAGGTAGCATCAATAAGTATAGAACGACTTTCGACAAAATAGCTAAGTCATTTAAAGGCTAACCGACTAAAACTATAACAGAGCTTTCAGAGTTTTTTTTGTGGACAGAGAAATTTAGTAAAACAGAAATTTCGCTCATTTCTTCGTTTACTGTTCGAGAGATAAAAAAGATTTTTTCGGACTTAGGAACGTTGCAAAAATGAAAATGCACACAACATTGGGTTTGGCAATAGCGGGGCGTGACGTGCATTTCATCAGCTTTTTGTTCGCTGTTCATCAGCAGTTCCGGGCTGAAAATTCTTTGATGAACTTTTGTACTTATTCTGTACTTTAGTTCTTTATTCGGCTGACGTTCGGGCGGAAGAATATAAATTTCCCCGCCATCGCCAAGCCCTAACGTTAGCAGCCATATTCTGACCGCCATGAACTTCCTGAAAAAACTATTTGGACACAGCGATAAAAATGACAAGCCTTCTGAACCTATTTTCCCAGGCGAGAGTTTTAGCATTTCTAAATTGACACTTCCGGACGGTTTGGGACTTGCAACTTTCAATAATAAGTATAACAACTATCCAAACAAGCAATTTTTCCCATGGTACGTTTTAGTTGAATTGGAAATTATGGACAAAAATGCCAACGGACATCCAATTGACACAGATGCTGAAAAATTAGTAAAACTCGAAGACGAAATATTAGGTTTTTTAAATCAAAAACATACGGTTCATTTTTTGGGACGAGTGACACGTAATGGTTTCAGAGACCTTCTTTATTACATTGACACACCAAGATTTGAACAGACAGAAGTGAATTCATTTTGTGACAATGTAATGAAAGAACGGGGGATAAATTTCGGCATGGAAAAAGACCCAAAATGGACAGCAGTATCGGGATTTATTAAATGAAATACGGCTGCTAACATTGGGTTTGCAGCTATGCCGGCTGGACGAATAAACTTCAACATTAGTTTCGCTGTTGGGCTATAGTTCCATCTGGACGTTCGCTATTCAGCTTTTGTTTTTATCTTCGGCTTGGGTTCGCTATCGGGCCGACGTTCCGGGCAGACGAATCACGGAATTCCGGCACAGCAGCAAGCCCTATTCGTTATATACCACCCTATTGCGGCATTCGTTAAATTTACAGTCATGACAACGGTTAGACATTTGCCAACGCTTCGCAGCCAAGCACATTGCAAGGCTCACAAGGCTGACACACAAAAGCCAACCTTGCAAAGAGCTTACCTGCACCCACGCTGCCCCGGCAGCATATCGCTATTCATCTTAACTTTGTTAGCATCGGGCTTGACGAATATCTATGGACAGACACCGAACAGCTTAACCACATTCAACAGACCAACATTATCTCAACTTATCCAACTACCCCAAACACCGCAGCCTGCAACTTTTCAACGAATAGACATTGATAATTTTTCAAGACCAACTAACCAGCCGACACAGCTCTATTCGCCAAATCCCATATTGGGCGGACAAAACTCTATTCAGCAACAAAATCAACAAATAATTGAGCAAACTGAAAGATACCAGCAAATCAGAGAGCAACAGTTAGCAGAAGTAAGAAACAACCTTGCACAAGAAGAATTTTACAGGAAACACATGGAATGGATGGCTGCAACTAAATCATATCAACAAGCCTTTAAAACTTTAAGCGGTTTCAATCCTGACAGTTTTTCTATTTCAAAAGCCGTTTTTACAATTGAAAATGCTTTCTTCAATAATAAGTATAACTACGCCGAGTTTGAAAACGTTTTGAAACAAACCGCCCAGTTGGTAAAACAAATTTTAAAGCGGGAAAATTTAAGTGCTAAAAGCAACACCGCTTTGAACTATGGTATCATGAAATTATATCAGCAGAAAAATACTTATTACAACCCAAAAACAAAGCAAACGATTAATATAAAGCCTTTGCAATATGATTTTGACGACTTTTTGGGCAAGAAAGATTACACAAAAATGTTCGCTATAAAATTACTTTCAACAGGTAAAGGACAATGCCATTCTTTGCCATTGCTTTACTTGATGATTGCAGAACAGTTAGGGGCAAAAGCATATTTGTCACTTGCACCGCAACACTCATTTATTCAGTTCGTTGATTACAAAGGGAACATTCTGAACTTTGAAACCACAAACGGAAACCTTGTATCATCAAATTGGCTGCTTCAATCAGGGTATATAAATTCAAACGCTTTAAAATCAAAAATTTATTTAGACACACTTTCTCAAAGAAAGTTATACGCCCAATGCCTTGCCGACTTATTGTTAGGATATGAAAGTAAGTTTGGCTACGATAATTTTGCAGAACAAATACGCCAAAAAATAATGCAGGTTAATCCTGATAACATGACAGCAAATATTATAGAATCAAATATAAAACTTCAACTTGCAGCAAGAGAGATAAACGCAGTTGGCAAACCTGATGAAAGCGATTTGCCAAATTACCCTAAAGCATATCAGGCATATTTAAACATGCAGGCTGCTTATGATAAAGTTGAAAATTTGGGTTTTCAGGATATGCCGGCAGACGCTTACCAAAGATGGCTAAAGAGTATAGAGCAGGAAAAGAAGAAACAGGAAAGCAAAGAAGTGCAGGAAAAAATGAAACGTGAGATTGAATACCTCAAAAAAATAAAAGTTACTATAACAGATAGAACAAGAGATTAATTAACTTTAAAAATAATTTTGCACATGAAAGCAATCAAAACAACATTTGCTGCATTATTCTTGCTTGCTTCGTTTATTGTAGAAGCACAGGAATACAATCCTTTTGAAGACATAGGCAAGAAAGGGAAAATTGTTACCCTTTCAAAAGGAAAATATGTTGAAGTGTTTGACTATGACACAATACAACGTATTGGCACAGTTCTTTTCAATATTAGAACAAAAAAAGTTGTGAAGTTGCTGAATGCTGAAGAAACCTTTAAAAAATATTCAGACAATTCAAGTTCAAGCAGATGGTACAGCCCTGACCCATTGGCGGATAAAGGAAAAAATATTTCTTACTCACCTTATGCTTTTGTATTTAACAACCCTATCAATTACACTGACCCTGACGGTCAAGATGGAATTAGAGTAATTGACGAGAAAAATAAAACTATCACAATTACTGCTGTTTACTATGTTCAAACTACCCCAACAAGTTATGCTGATGGCAAAAAAACAAGAGAACAAAAAGGATATTCCACAGATGATATTTCAAAAATGCAAACAAATTATAACAAGTATCTCAATAATTTGGGCATGAATGTTAGCGAAGGTGATTACAAAGGTTATGCAGTTAAATTTGACTTGCAATTTAAAGATGGAGGGGGTGCAAAGGAAAGTAGAGATAAAGCCAACAATGAAATGAAAGATGGATTTGCTATTGGCAATTCATTTATCAAAGAAAATTCAACACAAAATAAAAGGTTTATTACCGAAGAAAAAGAAACTGCTGATGGAAGTGTTTCTACTCGTACTGTTGGGGGAACAACAGAAAGAAATAAATACATAACAATGAACCCGAATGAAGATACAAAAATGAATCGCATCCATGAAATATTTCATACATTAGGTTTAAACCATCCAAGTGGAACAGGTGGTAGCGAAGGAATCATGCAATATCCACCAGCAAAGCCAACACAAAAAGATATCAATGCTGTTGCCACCGGTTCTTTTTTGCCCATAATCAAATTATAATAAATGATGAAGAAAATAATCTTTTTAGTTATAACATCTCTTATTGCATTTTCAGGGAAGGCTCAATCCGAGTTATGTCCTCTAATAAAAGACACCTTTTGTTATGTTAGAATTAGCATTTGGCAAGACCACCGATACCCTATATTCATGGATGGAATTTCAAAAAGAATAAATTTTGATAGTTTAGATTTAAGGGATATAAATTCTTTTTTTGAAAGTTTTTATAGCAACGCATATTATACGCCAGATTTTCCAAATGGACTTTATAGTCCTTCTCTAGTATGTATGGGAGACAGTTTAGGGAGTAATCACTTTGACACCTTGAAAAAATATTCAGTAAATATTACGAATGCTATTAAAAAGAATAGTGCTTCAAAAAGGATAAAATTAAACACTGGTGAAACAGTCAACCTCAATACAACTAAGATTTCCGGTTCATTTTGGATAATAGAAAAAAATAGTAATGCAATCAGTACAAACTCTAATGAATTTCCCTTAAAGGATATTAAAAGTATAATAAATTGCTATGTACCATATCAAATTGCAGTTTTAAAAAGAAAAAAGAATAGAAGATAATGCAGGTCAAATATTAATCAAAATGAACATAAAGGCAACAATTATAGTTTCTTTATTATTCTTATCTCTTCCACGTTTAGGTAATTCACAAAATGTAAGCGAAAATTACAACAGTGCTTATTATCAACTTGCTGAAATTTTAAAAAACAACCAATCATTTAAAGAAGCGGTTTTTGTTGTTGAAAATACTTATTTTGATGATAGCCTTTCAAAAGAAAATTTCTTTTCTTATTTAGCATCTGCCACAGAAATAATAAAAAAATGGGCAGAAGTAAATCCATTAAAAAACTATCGTTATAAAGACAGCGGTAATTTGCTTTTAAATTATGCCTTATATCATTTTCTAAAAGATACTACAAAAGTTGCTACACATTTAGGCATTGGAATTATTAACACTCCTTACACTTATGATTTCAATGATTTTTTCGGGCATAAAGATTGGAGCAATATGTTTGTAACAAAACTACTTACAACACACAAAGGCAACTGCCATTCACTTCCCTATCTCTATAAAATATTAGCAGACGAATTAGGAGCAACTTGTTGGCTTTCGTTTGCACCCAATCACATGTATATTAAAAACCGTTGTAAAAAAATTGGGTGGTACAACACAGAATTAACAAGTGGTGATTTCCCTATTGACGCATGGATTACAACTTCGGGCTACATTCCTATAAAAGCAGTTCAGACAGGAATTTATATGGACACTTTAAGCAACCAACAAACTATTGCCTTATGTGTTTTAGACTTAGCCAAAGGTTATGAGTTTCAGACAAAAAATTACTATGACGGATTTATTCTAAAATGCTGCGACCTTGTTTTACAATATCATCCTGCAAATGTTCAGGCAATACTCTTAAAAGCAGAAACTTTAAAACGTATTTACGAGAAAGAACAAAAAGACAAGTTCCCAGAGCCGACAACTACATTTAAAGACATGGAAGAACTATATGTAAAGTTGTTTGACTTTGGTTACAGGGAAATGCCAGAGAAAATGTATATGCAATGGTTGCGTAGTGTGACAGAACAAAGAGAAAAATATACAAACAAACAACTCAAAGAAACACTTAAAGGAAAGACAAAATAATGCAAGTTCTTATTGGGCTCTGCTACAAGTCAGGCACATGGGCAGGCACACAATGCCAACGTACAACAAAAGCTAACCTCCCCAAGAGCCTGACTTGTCCTACGCACCAGCCAACAGTCTTATATTTGCAGGGACAGAAATCGAGTATTTAAACTAATGACAGACGAAGGGCAGGCATATAACATGGGGTTTGCCAAAATGGGGGCAGACGGAAGCCGTGTTTCAGCTTTTGTTTTTCAATTTGGCTCCATATCCAGCTTGACGTTATTAATTTAGCTTTAAAATATGTCATCAACTTTTTATCTTTATTCAGCAGCAGTTAGCCGGGGCGGACGAAATTCTATTGCCCCCACTTCGGCAAGCACTGTTCGTTGTATGCAAGCCCCGACAAGACTTCCATCAACTTGAAGACGGAGTTTGCTGCCCCCATCAGCTTGACGTTTTTCAATTTTGCTTCTGTACATTTTTTCATCTTTAGTTTTTTATTCAGCATTGGTTTCAGGGGGACAACAAACGCCGTCTAAAAAATGGTTTGACAAAAGCCAAGCTGGGACATTACATAGCAACGATTTGCCAACGCCGCTTTGACACCCTTTTTATTTCGCAGCAGTTTCAGGGTTGGACACATACTTTCAATTTTTAAGTTTCTAATGCCAACGCACAATTTATTGCAGCGACAACCTAAAGCCCATCGCAACTTTATGTAGGCAGACACAAAAAATTTTCGGAAATAGTTTTTCAATTTGACGCAAACCATTTTTTTAAAAGCAGCTTTGTTGTTCTCTAGTTTTTTAATCACCTGGGCTTGACACATTCTTTGTTCAGCAACAACAAATGCACCGCTTCAACTTTTATCAATCATTGTTTCGGCAGACACAAAACATTTTGCATTGACAACATTTTAAACTTTGGTAAGCGGTGCTGCCATCTTTAGTTTTTCATTGCTGCTTTGGGTTGGACACTTTGGGCTTTTGCGGCTGACACACAACACAGACAATGGGCTGTGCATACAACATTCGGTTTGCTGCTATGCTGGCTGACGAACATATCCTCATCTTTTTGTTCGCTATCAGCTTCAGTCCGGGCACGACGTTCATTGTTCAGCTTTAGTTGTTATCTTCATCTGCAGTTTTTCATGGCGGCTGCGGTTCCGGGCTGGACGTTTTTCAAATGCCAGCACAGCAGCAAGCCGTCAACGTTGTATGTCACCCTAAACAACATCCCTTTCCAATTCAAGTTACTATGACAACCCACGCTGCCCCACGCTATTTTTAGCACATTGCAAGGCACGCAACCCCGACACAAAAGCCAACCTTGCAAAGAGCTAAAAATGCCAATGCACTACCCTCCCACCCCAGCAGACGTAATTCTATTGGGCTTGACGAGCAAAACCTCAACAACATAACAACCATCAGCAGACTTTCATTTACAATGCAGCTTCATCATGCACCGGAAGCAAAGCGGTAAATAAACTACCATTTCCACCTACAATTTTACTCATTTCTTCTACATAACTGTTATTCTGTAAAAACACCTTTAACCACTCATCGGTTGCATATACGGGAATTGTTTCCGAGCCTAAATATTCTATACCTCTGCCCAATGCTTCCGTTTTTATGCCCATCCTATTTAAACCTCTTAGTAGTTTTTTATCGCACTCTGCAACCATTATACTGTTTGCATGTTGACAAATATTGTAAATGGCTAACGTCAGTAATTGCATTATAAGTTTCATACCAAAAGGGTTATCACTTTTGGAAACAGCCAATCGCCCTACATGCCATACCAATACATCGTCATGATAAAATGAAAGTTCTCTACATTGTATGTTAAACAGTTTTTCTAACGGCAAAATTGCCTGCCCATCCCATAAGGTAATTTTTACAGAGCCAATAATTATTTTGTTGTAAATAGCGGCATAATAAGCCGAACTTTCAAACAATAAAAGGTCTTCTTCATAAGCCTGCTTAAGTTCATCATAAAAATATGCTTCATAACCGGAAACATTACGATGATGGCTGCTGTTTTCCATCACAACGAACTTTGACAAATTGTAAAGTCCGTTTTTTTTAAGCGTTTAATTTGTATCATAATTTTTTTTATAAATTAGGACACAATGGTTTCTAATAGGCTGTATTATTGCATTATTATTTTATAAAATTATTCAAAAGGATAGGTTTTTAAAGGAAAAGCACTTTTTCGCAAATTTTTTTCCGGTTATTTGATGCAAAAACTTTAATGTTATTTGTTTATTTTTGAAAAACCTACTTATATGGATTAATAATTTAATCTTTAGTATGAAAATTGAAATTGATGATTTTTTTGAACCAATGCCATTAAAATATCCTCCAACAGAAGGAGATTATGAAAAGGCAGAGGCGTATATACAAATTGCTGATGCTTTCTTCAGAGCAACTCACTCAAGCATTTATATTATTGATTATTATAAAAAAGGGTTTCTTTATGTTTCAGATAATCCTTTGTTTCTTTGTGGTGAAACTCCAAAACAGGCATTACGCCTGGGTTATGAATTTTATACAAAGCATGTGCCTTCAAGCGACCTTAGTTTATTACTTCAAATTAATGATGCAGGATTTAAATTTTATTACAATATACCCATTCCTGAAAGATTAAACTATGGAATATCTTACGATTTTCATCTTGTACAAAAAGATGGGCGTCTGATATTGATAAACCATAAACTTACCCCTTTGGCTTTAGACAGGCAACATAATGTTTGGTTAGCCCTTTGTGTTGTAACACATTCATCACATGACAGTCCTGGAAACATTATTATTACACATAAAGACGGCTGGAAGAAGTTTGAGTATAACCTTAATACGAAATCATGGGATGAACTACAGAGAACAGCGCTTACTCTTCAGGAAAAAGAAATTTTAGCTTTATCCATGCAGGGGTTTACAATGGATGAAATAGCTGAAAAACTTGATGTTGCTAAGGTTACGATAAAATTTCATCGTAAAAATATTTTCCGAAAGTTAAAGGTCAATAATATTTCCGAGGCAATATCCTACGCTGTAATTTTCAATATTTTTTAGTCTTACTATTCAGTAGTCAAAAAATAGTATTGTGGAAATTTTTTTATTTTTTTAGAGGTTGCTAGTTGAAATAAGATTTTAGCACAAAGCCCACCAAGCAGCCACGATGCCACTGATAACTGTGGCGGTGATTGTTTTACAGTTTCATTTACATATTCCGTTAGAACATCCTCAACCCATTCTCGTTGCCCATTATCCATTTTATTAAGAAAGAAACTAACGGCTTTCTTTTCAAATCCTGTATATTCATTACTAATACTTGCAAGACCTGCACCTGTTGGCATAATAATGAACAGCAAGGCAGCCCACCCGATATTATAAGGGTGGAGTGCAGGGATATTGTTTTTCTGGCAAAGCTCATCAAAAACAAATGGTGCATTGCCCTGAAAATCCAATGCATTAATAGCTACATTATGCCCTGCCAATAATTGCTCAATATTGCTTTCCGTTAAGTACAAATTATGTGTTGTAATGTTGGCATCGGGGTTTATTTGCAGCAGCCTTTTTTTAATGCTTTCTGTTTTTGCTGTACCAATATTTTCATCAGTATAGTTTTGCCGGTTAAGGTTACTAAGCTCCACATTATCGCTATCGGCAATAGTAATATTTTCAAAGCCTAACCGCAATGCACACTCTGCAATTACACTGCCAATGCCGCAGCCTGCCAAAAATATTTTGTATTCTTTTAGTTGTTGTTGCTCTTTTTCTGAAATGTAAATTCTGTTTCTTGAATATCTCATTATTTGAAGTTAATACTCATGAAAGTAGAAAAATAAAAATATTTTTTTGAAAAGCTATACTAATGGATAGGGTTTTTAAAATTATCTTTCGCTGTGAATATAATACAAGTTAATTTTCTCCTTATAGGATATTCATTAGCTATCATACAAATTGCAAAGATTATACTGTTGTTCATCAAAAAGAATTATTATGTCTAATAACACAGCATGACGAAGAAAAAATGCCAAAAATAAAATAAGTTAATAAAATTAAGATCCCTGAGTTCACGGTAGCAGGAATTTTGCGTGACGCTGAAATAACTTTCATCAAGGCGACAGAAAGGTGAAAATTAAAACATTTAGTATGAAAAATAAGTTTAAGTACCTTTTTATTGCTACTATTTTAGCAGCTAACATTTTTGTATTCTTACAAGAAGCAAACGCAAAAGAAGGAGTGGGAAGTCCCCCTGTACCTGGCTTAAAAGGAAGTATTAATGGAATATTTGCCTGTCATTGCCCTGACGATGCAGGTAACTGCTATTGTGCATCTTAACCCAATTAAAAAAATAACAGAATGAAAAAATTAAAAATTCTTTTCGTTTCAGCATTGCTGGTTTGCAATGTTGCAATCTTAACGTTTAACGCAAAGGCAAATGTAAAACCTACACCACAAGCGGGTATAGCTGGGTCAATTAATCATATACCAACTTGCCACTGTCCGGATGATGCAAGGTCATGCTATTGCGATATTAAAAACTAAATTTTACAATTATGAAGACACTAAAGTTTGCAGTTATTGGCGCAATTGTAGCATTCAATCTTTTACTGATTACAAATAAATCATTTGCAACAGTTGACCCCTCTTCCGGCTCCAACATCCAGAGAGGAAACAAATGGCCTTATAATGGGGTATGGATGTGTAGTTGTCCAGCAGTAAGTTCTCAAGACCCATGCTATTGCGCCTACTAATTAGAATTAGGGCTATCCCTTGTTTGTATTGTACAGCCAATCTGGGGTAGCCCTTTAATAAATCAAATTATGAAACGAATATTTTATTTTACTTTGGTGCTTTTCATATCACAGTCTTGTTCTACTGAATCCTTTGAAACTATTAATTTATCCAAATCACCCAAACAGTTTGCCGATTTTTTTGAGTGTAAGGATAGTGTTTTGTTGTCACCGAAAGAATTCACTACACCAATTTCAATTACTCTCACTCCGAATGGAAGTTTCTTGCTATGCGATTACGAAAAGAAAAAAGTTCAACTGTTAGATGCTAAGGGAACATTTGAAAAAGATATACTGCAGGACACAATTAATGGAAACAAAATAGGCTCTCCTATTTCGGTTGCCTATAATGGATCTAATGGCAATTATTACATTGCAGATAATAGTAACAGGCGAATTCACATTTTGGACAGCCTGTTTCATTATCAAAAAAGTTTTATTATCTCCGGTTCTCACATGACACCAGTGTTTATGCAGTCTATTGGAAAGGACCTGTATATGGCCGGTCACAATATAAACAATAACAAATATATTCATATCTACTCCGTAAACGGTAAGTATAAAAAAAGCTTTCTTACAAGTTCTTGTCCAATAAAGGATAACAAATACGTAATCGGTGCAATAAATTATGTAAAGTTTGACACACTCAATCATTGCTTTTATGGAATTGAAACCCTGAACTATACAATTTCAGTCTATGATTCTGCCTGCAAGACAGTGCGGCGTGTAAAATTCTCTGCCGACCCCCCTCACGCTCTAAACCGAGATACTGTAAAAACTATAAAACATAGTTTTGAAGAAATAAGAAATTCATTTGCAAAACCAAACTATATTTTCAACGTACAAAACAGGCTATGTGTATTTTCTGAAATGCCATCGCAGGAATCAGATAGCTCTGATTATTTCAATACAAGAAGATACAATATGGATATTTTCAATGCAGATTTTTCTAACAATTTTTGCGGCTTTAACATTGGAACTTATATTCCTGTTGGGTATAATAAGAAATCAAACCTCTTTTATTTCCTGACAAATCATAACCGAGCAAATAACACATACACTATCAAAATTTTCAAACCGAAATTCTGAACGATGAAATTTTTAAATTTTAGCAATCTTATGATTGGCGTTTTACTATTGCTAAATGCTACGTTGCTTTTAAAATTCTTTGAAAGCAGGAATGAAAAGAAACTGGCTATTGAATTAAATGCCGCAAGAGACCGTGTCTATAAATCAGCTAATAACAAAATACCTTATAATAAAATCCTTATCCCGTTTACTCCTTCTTTAGATTCTAATCTATCAAAACAAATTGAAAAAAGCGATTTTAGCATACTTGTACTTTTTGAACCTAACCAATGTGGAGCTTGTTTAGAAGAGAAAATACTCTGGAATAAACTCAATGATGATAAAGTTCTTCCTGTATACGCAATTACATATTTAAAAAATAAAAAAGAATTATCGCAATACCTGGATGATTCAAAAACCACTATTCCTGTTTATCAGGATACTTTGGCTTCAATCGGCAAATGGGTAATGCCGGAAGGCGTACCAGTAAAATTGTTGGTTAACAAAAATCATGAAATTATTTTAGTTGATTATGTTAGGAGAACTGCATCAGAAAGAGACGATTTTGTCAAAATGCTTAAGTTTTATTTAAACACCTATAAACTATGAAAAAAATAATTGCGGTCTTCTTCTTTTTCTTATCTTCTTTTTTTATCGCAAACGGACAAACTGACACACTTCCACTTGTAATTAAAGGGACTTTGCTGCAAAGTAATACAAATGATACAATAAAAAATGCTACAATTATAGCGTTCATTGACAGTACTCAGAAATTTGCCCTTTCAAATAAAGACGGAAGTTTTAGTTTTTCAGTTAGAAAAATTCCTGATTCCCTCGTAATAACCGAAATTGGTTACGAAAAGCGTGTTATAAAACAATTTAAACTAAATAATCATTTTATTTTGCTTGGTAATATTGAAATGATAAATGCCATTAACTCTTTAACTCCAGTAGTGGTTGTTGCTCAAAAAAAAGCTGTCACTTTTTCACTAAACAAAATAACCTATTCTGTTCAGTCCGACACAGACAACAATGGACTGACTGGTATTGATGTTATTCAAAAAGTTCCTCTAATTGACGTAGGCCCAAACAATAAAATATTTGTAAATGGTAAAAATACATTCATTGTTTTATTAAATGGCAGAAATTCAGGAATAGTAGGTACAGACCCATCTACTTTCTTAAAATCAATTCAGTCAGATTTAATTTCAAAAATTGAAATAAATACAAATCCACCTGCCAAGTATAAATTAGATGGCTATGAATATGTAATCAATATTATTTTGTTAAAGAAACTAATTGACGGTGTTTTTGGCTCTGCCAATGGCAGTGTTGATACCTATGGGGGATACGATTTAGGCTACTTATTAATGGCCAAAGCTGGGAAAGTAAGAATAACAAATAATTCATCATTTTCTCATCTACAGGGCCCTGCATCGGAGTTTTTGTATGAAAACAACAATAAGTTTACAAAGTATTCAAATTCACAAGTTGGGTCTCTCAAAAACAGGTCTAACACTGAAGTTTCCAGCTTAGACTTGTCTTATGAAATAGATACCGTAAAACTATTTTCCTTAAGTTGCTATTATACCAATACAGCCATTAGTAGTATATCTTCATTGGACAATCTGTATAAAAAAAATGGAATGCAGTACAATCAGTTGCACCGTAACATCAATAACAATGATAAATCAGGTTTTTTTTATCTGTCTGCAGATTATGAAGTCTTATTAAATGAAAAAAGAAATTCATTGACATTTTCAGGGAAATGGTATAATAATTATTTTGCAAATAAAACCGATTACATAGACAGAAGTGTTACGTTTAATAAACCTGACACTGGCTACAACAAAAATAAAGGTGCGGGAAACGAATACACATTCCAAATTGATTATGCAAAATATATAAACTCCAAAAACAATTTAGATTTTGGAGCAAAAGAAATTATACGGAAATACAACACATCCGGAAATAGTATAACAAGTCTTACAGCCAACAACAACTACACTCAAAATATTCACAGCTTATATTTTGCCTATACCTCTTTTACCGATAAAAACAGTCTTACAATAGGAAATGGGGTGAATCTTACAACAATAAAATACAACGACCTACTTGATAATAAGAAGTATAACAAAACCTATTTTAATTCATTACCATTTGTTAACTATGCACACCAGTTAAAAAATGAAAAAAGTATAAGCTTTGATTATATTTTAAGTGTAAAACGGCCCAGTCTCAGTTATATTAATAGTGGAATAAACTATTCAAATCCAGAAAATCTACAAACTGGAAATCCCGACCTAGTTCCTGAAATATTTAATGACCTAAAATTTACATATAATACTTCTCTGTTTAAAAAGCCTTTAATTGTAGGTATTTATTTTAAAAATTCTGCAAATTCAATTGTTGAAAATTTATATCCTTTCCAGGATAGCTTACTTTTAAGAAGTTTTACAAATGGCGGAAGGTTTTTGAGTTTTGGTACCACTCTTTACTACTATAGGAAGTTATTAAAGAAGCAAACTTTGTCAATCCGGGCTACTGCTGATTTTGGTTTTTTAAACCTTGAAAACAAAACCCTTAATTTAAAAAATGATGGCTTGACCTATAAATTATTTATATCTGTAGCATACAAATTACCACATAAATTTACAATAAGTACTCAGAATTTTATTTATTCTCGTTCATTTACAATTCAAGGGTATTCCCAGAATTTTAGTGACATGAGGATTTCCTTAACCAAAAAATTGATTAATGATAAATTGAATATAGGGTTAACACTTTACCAACCTTTTCGTAAACGGGTTAAACTTGAATCAAATTATTCCGATCTTGCATTCGGTAATTTTTCTTATACAGATTTTCCTTCCCGATATCTCGGCATTTCTCTGTCCTACGATTTTGGAAATATCGCAAAGGTTTTTGGCGGAAGACAAAAAAGAAAAGGAATCAAAAATGATGATTTAAAGGATTAAATTATGACCACTTTTATACTTTGACTTATTTTTAGTACAAGCGACATGGACTAAAGTTAATTGATTCAAGATCTGTCAATAATATGAATCACTCATTGACCCAACGCACCAAGTCAGGCACATTTACAAGGCTCACAATGCCAACACTCAAAAGCAAACCTTGCAAAAGAGCCTGTCTTGTTCCCACGCTTCCGGGACACACCCTGCTTCGGTGGACACAGATTTTCAAATCAAATCAGCAAGATGAAGGGCGTACATACAACAAAAGTATTTGCAAAAGCAGGGCTGAACAATGTACCATCAGCTTTGTACTACTATCATCATCAGCTCCGGCTGGACATTCATTATTCAGTTTTAGTTCTTACCTTCAACCACATATTTTCAAATGAGCATTTGTTCCGGGCAGGACGAACAATGAATCCCCTGCCTTCGCAAATACTCAACCGTTGTATGCAATTTTAGTGCGACTCTTCACGACCTGTTTAACTTTATAAAAAATGTTGCAAAGACCTTTCCCAGCGATTAGAAAAATATTTAGGAAAAATAATTCTGACGCTAAGGATTTAATGAAATTCGTTTTTGAAAAAACGGACAGTATTTTACTTTGGCTTATTGGACTTTCAATTGCGACAATAGCATTTTTATCATCAAAGTTTACCGACTTAAACAAACTATTTACAGTTGACCAAGCTAAGTGCATTTTTCTATTTTTATTTATTTCTGTTGGGTGTGGCATAATTTATAGACTAATTTATCTTTGGTATTACATTTTAATTGATGGTGCATTTAGACAAATAGATATTTCGCTTTCTGAATCTGATATGGTTGACATAGACAGTGATTTAGACGGTACAGAAACTTTTGAGTATTTATTTCGCCAAAATTCAGAATACCAGGGCTTGCCAGACTTTTTAGGCTTGTATAACAAAGCAGACGAAAAACAAAAAGCAGAATTATATGAGTATATGGCTGGAATGTATAAAAGTGAAGCCGAGTATGCTAAGAAGGAATTTAACTTAGCTCTTAGTACGGTTGAGGACGCATATAAATCAGCATTAGGAGTGAATATGAAATTGACAAATCTAACTGACACACAATTAAGAAAACCAGTTAAGACTATTAAAGTTTTACGAGTAGTTTCAATTGTTTTATATCTTACTTTCATTTTTAGTTTTTTGTTCGCTATTGGCTACTTGCTTTTCGTTGTTAAGTTCCCAATCACTTAGGTTGACAATAGTTCTTTTTTTATCTATTTCTTTTAGTTTCTTGTGGGCTGCTTTATTTTCAGTTTGACCGACAATGAATGCTTTTGCATAACTTTTTATGTTCATATTTAAGACTTTAAAAGATGACAAGAAAAACTGCATACAACATTGGGTTTTGCAATAGGCTGGCTGACGGAATAAACATCAGCTTTTTGTTCGCTATAAGCATTTGCCCCAGCTTGACGTTAATAATTTAGCTTTTGTACTTATCTTCATCTTCAGTTTTTCAATTAGGCTTTTGTTCCGGGCTTGACATTAAAAATGCCAGCCCATCGCAAAGCCCTGCCCGTAAGCTGCAATGCTAAATGACCATCATGCTCCGTTTGACAGTAATTGTGACACTTCTTTGCCTCTTGACAAGTTGCTCTAATTCGGGAAACAAACCTGTCGTGGTTGACAATCACATTTCAGCACCTAAACCCAACAAAGACTTACAAGAAAAATATGAGGAACAGCAAAAGATAACAATACCAAATTGTGTATTTGATAATCCAGACACTTCGCTTTCAAGCATAAAATTAAGAGACGCTGAAAGTGCAACCACAATACTTAAAGTAAAGCAACTTAACGGCGACACGACATATAACTTCAGCTCATCAGACAAAATGGAAATTTTAAGTGTAACAGTTCATCCGGGCGACTACTACAGTCAGATAAGTATTTTTCAAGTAAAGTATGCAGACAAAAAAAATATTAGAACGAAATCTTTAACCATTGACCATTTTGCAACAGAAAAAAATATTAAACTTGGGTTGACAAAGAATGAAGTTATAGCGGTATTTGGACACTGTTACTCTATAAGCGACAGTACAGACAAAGGCATATCAATTAATTACAGACTTGAGAGCCCACAAGACAGCCGGACAAAGATATTGGAGCGACAAAATATGCCGATTTACTACGCAACATATAAGTTCAGTAACAACAAATTAGTAGAGTACGAATTTGGCTTTGAGTATCCTTAGTGCGACAAAAAAGCACATGCAGCTTACATTGGTATTGCCAATAGTGGGGCTGGACATTGGAGCAATCAGCAGCGGTAATTCTATTGTGCTGTGGTTCGGGGCTTGACGAATAAAGCCCAGCTTTAGTTCTTATTATTTATCTTTATCAAAAAACCGGGCAGCGGTTCCGGCGGACGAAATTCTATTTCCCCACCATCGGCAATACCTGTTCGTTGTGTGCAATTGTATAGTCCTGAAATAGGTTGACTCCCAAAAAGTGGATAAGTCAACTAAAAACAGGACACAAAATGAGCAAAAAACAGAGCGTAAAGCGCAGCGGGCCGCAACAATTATTCTACACAGAA
>Ga0154020_10004080_pt1 | contig 17435 bp, 12 predicted proteins | sample Klosneuvirus_201_FD_109709 | JGI IMG/M metagenome (GOLD analysis project Ga0154020, IMG submission 109709) | Active sludge microbial communities from wastewater, Klosterneuburg, Austria - Klosneuvirus_20160825_MG | ecosystem: Engineered > WWTP > Aerobic digester > Activated sludge | place...
GCAGCGATCGGCGCCGCAACGCCAACGGTTGCTGCGACGCCGGCTGCCACTCCCGCCAACACACCCGCACCAACAAAATCGCGCCGGTTCATGGTCGCGGGTTGGGCATCACGCGATGCATCGCTCATACCGCGTCCAACGCGACCGTAAAATCGCGCTCCAGATCACGCACGTCTTCGAGTCCGATGGAGAGTCGAATAAACCCTTCGCCGACCGCGTCGGCGCCCCAGCGCGCGCGACGTTCCGCACTGGTATGAATGCCGCCAAAACTCGTCGCTTCGGTGACCAACGTCGCGGCGGCAAAGAACCGCTCGGCCGCCGCGCGATCCGCCAGCTCAAACCCAATGACGGGACCAAACATCGTCATCTGCCGAACGGCGGTGGCGTACGCCGCGTCGGTGGGCAATCCGGGATACCGCACGCGTTGCACCTTGGGATGCCGTGCGAGCATGTGCGCCATGTGAATCGCCGACGCACATTGGCGCTCGAGACGCACCGACAGCGTGCCCAGCGAGCGATGCGCGAGCCACACTTCCATGGGGCCGGGAATCGCGCCCATGCGCGTGCGGTACGTCCGCACCTTGTCCGCCCATTCGGCATTGCGACAGGCCACATGCCCCAGCACCACGTCGGCGTGTCCGGTCATCGCTTTGGTGTCCGAGACGACGGCGAAATCGGCGCCCAGGGCCAGCGGACGCTGGCCGAGTGCCGTGGCCGTCGTGTTATCCACGGCCACCAGCGCGCCTGCGGCATGCGCCGACGCACAGAGCGACGCAATGTCGCACACATCGAGTTCGGGATTGGTTGGCGACTCGAGCCACAGCAATGTGGCGCCATCGAGCAACGCACGCTGCGCCTCGTTGGCGGTGGGTGCGGTCACCACCTCGACGCCGTGCGCGGCGAAATAGTCGGTCGCGATCAAGCGTGTCGTGTAGTAGCTCTCCGACGGCATGACCAGCTTGTTGCCGGGACGGAGCACGGTGGCCAGCACCGCCGCACTCGCCGCCATGCCCGAGGGAAACAGCACCGCCGGTCCGCCTTCAAGCGCTTCGAGTGCCTGTTCGTACGCCTGCCACGTCGGGTTGTGAAACCGTCCATAGGTGTAGGCGGAATCGGCAGGATTGCCGGGCGCGTGAAACGGCGCTGCAAAGGTCGGTCCCGGCAGATACGGTGTGCCGCCCTGCTTGGGCGGGAGTCCGGCGTGCACCACCAGGGTGCTGTCGTACCAGCGTGGGGTCGAGCCGCCGGCGTCCTGATCCGCGCTCACGTGATGCTCCTCACGCCGAAGCAGGGAATTCCGCGCGATCCAGGGCGGTCGCTTCGTCGATCAGCATGACCGGAATGCCATCCTGCACCGCGTACACAAGTGCGCAGGCGGGGCAGATGAGCACCTCGCGCGGTGTCGTCCGATACTCGAGCGTCCCCTTGCACTTGGGGCACACGAGGATCTTGAGCAATTCTGGGGCGAGTGTCACGTCAGGCTCCTTGAGGGCGAAAGGCGGCGGGTGCGTCGGGTGTGCACTGGAGACGCGGTCCACCGATGAGATCGATGCAGTACGGAATGGCCGGAAACACCGCGCCGAGGCATTCCTCGATCGCCGCCGGTTTTCCCGGCAGATTGATGATCAGCGAGGCGCCGCGGGTGCCGGCGATCTGCCGCGAGAGAATCGCCGTTTTCACCGTGCGCATCGACACGGCGCGCATATGCTCGCCGAAACCGGGGAGCAGCCGTTCGCACACCGCCATCGTGGCTTCCGGCGTGACATCGCGTGGCGCCGGACCCGTGCCGCCGGTGGTGACGATGAGCGCACAACCCACAGTATCGGCCAACTCGCGCAGCGTCGCTTCGATGAGCGGCTGCTCGTCGGCAATCACCCGCACGACTTCCTGCCAGGGCGAGGCGATCCAGCGTGTGAGCACCTCGCGGATGGCCGGTCCCGATTTGTCTTCATAGACGCCCGCGCTGGCGCGATCGGAGACGGTAACGATGCCGATGAGACAGGGTGACGGTGCAGGGTCGTTCGCCATCGCCACAACCTACTCGGTCATCGTCGCGATCGCTGACCCAGCAGCTGTTCGGCCACGCGCATGCCGGTTTCGCAGCCGCCTTCCATGTACCCCTGCGCGTCGAACGAGCAGTGTTCGCCCGCAAAGTGCAGCGTCTCGACGGCCTCGCCTTCGAGCCCGCGCATGGTGGTGCGCTGCCCGGCGAGATAGCTGGCGTAGCTGCCGCGCACCCACGGATTGGTGGGCCAGTGAAAGCGTGCTTCGGTCATGCCGGCGCGCGCCGCCGTGACTCCGGGAAAGACGCGTTCCAGATCGCCCAACAACGCCGCCGCCTGCGCGGCCGGCGTCCCATCACCCACCGCCACGCCGTGGCGTCCACCGCTGAAGTTTGTGAGGATGCCCGCGCGCCCGCTCTGGAGCCGACTGGTTTCCCAGGACAACTGAAACGGCAGATCGGTGACCACACTGCCATTCGATCGGTGCTGCTCGCGCCAGGGGCGCGAGGAAAACCCGATCATCAGTTTGGCGTTGGTGCCGTAGCCCAGCTCGTTGATGGTGCGCCGTTTGGCCGCACGCATGGGGACATCGAGCTGCACGGTGCGAAGCAGCGTGAATGGCAGGGCCAGCACCACGTGGCGCGCGATGACGGTCCGCGAGGAGGCGCCTCGCCGAAACGACAGGGTGTGCCGGCCGTCCGCCCGCCGGGTGACCGACTCCAGCACCATCTCAGTTTCGATCGACGCCGAGACCCGGTCGGCGAGTGTGGTGACGATCCGGTCGTTCCCGCCGATCACATGAAATCGCTCATCACTGTCGCCAAACACATGGAATGGTGGCGCCTTAGAGTCGATCATGAGCAGGAAGTTGAGCGCCGACTGCCGATCCGGTTCCAGCCCGTACTCGGTGGTGTACGCCACATCCAGCAGCTTGCGAAGCCACCCTGACACGCCCTCCTGATCAAACCACTGCGTCAGGGTCATGCGATCGAGCGCCACGGCCCCCTGTGGGTTGGCGGCGGTCGGATCGGGCGACGAGCCCAGCGGCGCGAGCGCCGCCTCGATGCGCCGAGCCAGTGGCTGGAATTCGCGCACCACATCGGCTTCAGTACGCCGAACGCCGTCCACAAACCAGACCGTGTCGTCGAGTATGGGGTCGTCGGTGGCGAGGTCGTTGAGTCCGATATTGAGTTCGCCCGCGAGCGCGCGGATATGCGTATGCCCGGTGTCGATCAGTTCACCGCCCAGCTCACACACCTGGCCGTCGGCAAAATGATTGCGCAGTGAGTACATGCGCCCGCCGGTGCGTGACTGCCCTTCCATGACCCGCACCGGAAGGCCGGCCGCACGAAGGCGATAGGCGCAGGTCAGCCCGGCAATCCCGGCGCCAACGATGACGATCGGCTCGTCGTCGGCGCGTGCGCCGCCGGTTGCCGAGGAAGGGCGGCGTGAAGCGGGCGCACAGCCGGTGGCCAGTCCCGCCGCGACGACGGTGCCGCCGGCGACAAAGGTGCGGCGACTCATGCGCATCGAATCACGCCAGCGGTCGGTGGCGCTGTCGGCGGGTTCGCCCGAGACATTGGCGTGCTGCGCCAGACGCAACGAACGACGCAGCACGGTGAAGAGCGGAGTGCGGGCCATCGGCGGAGAAGAATGAGACGTGAATGGGCCCGTACATCGGGGCAGCAATGACCACAGGGTCGATCAGCGAGGATATAGTGCCACGCGTTTCGTACGTCGGCGAGGTGCCGTCATGGACAAGAGGCGGCGGAGCGCGCTACGCTCTGTCGATGAAACGACCGCTGCTGGCCGTGGTGGCCATACTCTTCGTCACGACCGCGTATCTGCTGGCGTGGCCCATCCCCGTGCAGCCGGTGGTCTGGAGCGCGCCCGTGGCGCCCGGATACGCGGGCCCACACGCGGTGAACACCCGGCTGTCCGCACTCGCGCACCTGCCACTGGGGGGCGACGTGGGGCCCGAACATGTGGTCGTACGCGAGGAACAGGGCGAACCGTGGATCTGGATGGCCGTGGCGGCGGCCGATCAGCGTGCGGGGCGCATCGTGCGCATGCGGCCCGACGGGCGCGACCGCGAAGTGGTCTTTGCATCCACCGGCCGGCCGCTGGGATTCGACTTTGACAGCGCCGGCGCCCTGATCGTCGCCGATCCCATGTTCGGCGCGCACGGCGGACTGCTGCGGGTGACCGGGCGTGGAGCCGACGCCTCGACGGAGCTGCTCACCGACCGTGTCGGTGACACGCCGCTGCGTTATGTCGATGCGGTGGTCGTCGCGACGGATGGCCGGATCTATCTGAGCGACGCCTCGCAGCGATTTGGCGCACGCGAATTCGGCGGCACCTTCGAAGCCAGCGTGCTCGATATCATCGAACACCAGTGCAGCGGACGCATTCTGCAGTACGATCCCGCGACGCGGGCAACGGTCGTGGTGCTGCGTGATCTGTGCTTTCCCAACGGCGTCGCCCTGTCGCACGATCAACAGACGCTGTTTGTCGCCGAAACCGGCGCGTATCGCATCTGGCGCGTGCGCGTGGATGCGCGGGAGCTCAGTGCCGCGCACGCAGCGCACACGCCTGATCCGCGCGCCGCGATCGTGCTCGACAATCTGCCGGGATACCCGGACAACCTCATGCGCGGCACCAACGGCCGCATCTGGACCGGACTCACCAAACCCCGCAGCGGCTTCATCGACACCAACGCGTCACGCCCGTGGCTGCGTGCGCTGGCCATGCGGCTGCCGACATTTCTGTGGCCCGTGCCACCCGCCTACGGCCACGTCTTTGCCTTCACCGAAGACGGATATGTCGTGGAGGATCTGCAGGATCCGAGCGGTGCGTACCCGGAAACAACAGCGGTCACCGAGTTCGGTGACCGCTGGTTCATTCAGAGTTTGCACGCGACCACGCTGGGCGTGATCACCCAACCCGCTACGGCACGATAACGCGACCGGCCGCGCCGGTAGAGTCTTTGCGACTGGCCAGGTGATCGGCCATCTGCAGACGCGGGATCCCGTTCACCATCCACTCGGGCGCCGGCTTGCCCATGAGATAGTGATCGAACCACTCCGCCTGCCGCACCGCATAGTCCTTCTGGTTCACGGGACGCGCCAGTCCGTGATTCTCGCCGACATACTCAAGCAGGATCACTTCCTTGTTCAACTGTCGCAGCGTATTGAAGTGCGTGATGCCCTGATTGAAGTCCACCGCGCCGTCCTTGTCGTTGTGCAGCAGGATCAGCGGCGTCTTCTGCTTGTTGGCATGGAACGCGGGTGAGTTGCGAATGTAGGCGTCGTAGTTGTCGATGAAGTTGCCCTTGAAGCGCCCCTGGCTCGCTTCAAAGATTGCCTGATTCGAGCCACCGGTGTTCCAGTACACCGAGCTGTACATGCTCACCATGTCGGTGAGTGCCGCACCGGCGATGGCCGACTTGAAGATGTTGGTCTGCGTGACGAGAAACGCCGTCTGGTAGCCGCCCCACGAGTGGCCCCAGAGTCCCACGTTCGCCGCATCCACCATGCCCGTGGCAATCGCGGCCTTCACGGCCGGCACCACGCTCCACACCGCCGACATGCCCGGATCGTTCAGCTTGTAGACGATGTCCGGATCGAGCACGATGTAGCCGCGGCTGGTGTACATGCGCGCGCTGGGCGTCTGCGTTTCGCTGGGCGCCACAAAACCATTCTTGTTTTGCGAGCGCTTTTCGTAAATCGTGACCAGCATCGGGTACTTCTTGCCCGGCTCGTAGTTGGCGGGCAAATACATCGCCGCCTGCAGCTTGTCGCCCTTTTCGCTGGTGTAGTTCACCAAGCGCGTGCCACTCGACCACGCCAGCTCCTTCACCTGCGGATTGGCATCGGTCAGGCGACGCGGATTCTTGAAATCGGCGCCTGACACCCAGAAGTCGGGGAACTCGGTAAACGTCTGCCGAGAGAACGCGTACACGTCGGCGTTCTTCGCCTTGGTGATGGCGTAGCGTGCATCTTCAAACAGAATGGTCTTCGCGCCCGGTTGGCCGGGATCAACGCGCGACACCCCTTCTTTCTTGGTCCACTCGCCGTACGTGCCGATGTACAGTGGCTTGCTCAAATCAATCGGCGCGGCCGCACCACCAAAGCCACCACCGCCTCCGCGTCCACCGCGACCCGCCGCGGCCACCGACGCATCGTCGGCCCAGTTGTAAAACTGACGATAGCGAATCTGCGCGCGCTTGCCATCGCCTGTGAGATTCACCGCACGTGCACCCGCCGCGGCCGGCACCTGCCAGATATCCCAGTTGTCGGAGAGCAGCACCGACTTGCCGTCTTTGCTCCAGCCACGTGCCGGAATGGCGAGCGGCAGAATGTTGTTGTGATCGTCTTCGGTATTCACGAAGCTCGTGGGCACGCCGCGCGTGATGTTCGTGCTGTCGAACGTCGCGAGATTGAGCACCCAGTAATGTCCGTCGGCGCCCCACATCAGCGACTTCGTGCCATCCGGCGACGGCGCCCCAATACCGCCCGCGCGCTTCTTCCAGATCAACTTCTTCGCGCCCGTCTTGAGATCGATCGCGTAGTAGTCGTTGTAGTTGCGACCGGAGTAGCTCGCCGCCTGTGCATACGGCGAGTTATCAACGCCGTAGGCGTACTTGTCGCCGGCCACGACGGTCACGTTCCGCATCTTGGCATCGGCGAGACGCACGAACTTGTCGTCGTCAAAGCGGTACTCAGCAAGAAAGTTGAACGCCCGATCGGCCGCTTCCTGCACCATCTGCTGCGACTGCAGCCGATCGTCCTTGCCGTGCCAGAGAATGAGCGATGGCAACGAATCCGCCGCCGTGCCACTCGCGCCACGTCCGGCCGCGGTCTGGTTGATCGTGCCGCCCGCGCCAGGCGCGCCGGCCTGAATGAGCGGGTTGGCGCCGCCGCGCCCACCGGCCACCGTGGCGGACGGCTTCACGCCTTCGCGAATGCCAAAGAACGCCATCGACAAGTCGGCGGAGAATCGCGGCGCGCGTTCGGATGCGAGCTTCCATCCCGCCGGGAAATCACTGCGTCCGGCCGGATTGAACACTTTGGAAGACACCGACGCGCCGCCGATGCCGCGGAACACGGCCACCGAGAACACCGTGTCGCGTGTGCCGGTCGTGCTGATCTTCCCCTTCATCACCGTGAGCGCCTGCGTGCTGTCGGTCCACGCGAGATGGCGATACAACACATCCTCGCTGTCGATCGATCGGATGGCGCCAGTTGCCATGTTGCGCACCTGCACGGCGTTGCCGATCTGGTCGGTGTTTTCCATGGTGTACGCCAGCCAGTTGCCGTCTTCGCTGAAGTCGTACTGGCCCACGCGGCCCATGTTCTGCCGCTCACCCGACGCGAGGTTCACCAGAAGCAGGTCGGCGGCACCGCCGGTTGTTGGCGCAGGCGCGCCGCCAAACCCGCCACCCGGTGCGCCGCCCGGCGCGCCACCAGGACCACCCGCCGCGCCGCCGGCCTGCATCACCACCCACGTGGGCGTTTCCGCATTGAAGCTGAAGCGGCGAATACCGGGATATTCCTTCTTCTCGCCGCTGGCGAGGTTCATCAGCACCAGTTTGGCCTGATTGCGATTCGCCGAATCGGCCGCCGCGCCCGGCGCGCCACCACCGGCCGCTCCGCCGGGTGCCCCGCCCGGTGCCCCGCCCGGTGCCCCTCCTCGCCCGCCACCGCGACCTGCGGCCGCGCCGGCTGCCGGCCGGGGTGCGGTCACGAGGTAGCCGAGCCATTTGGAATCGCCGGAGATCTGGATCGATCCACCAGTCGCACCCACGGGTACACGTGTTTCCGTGGCATTGGCTGCCGTGCCGCGGATCGCGACGGTCAGGTCACCCTCGGCCGGACCAACCACGTAGGCAAACCACTTGCCGTCGTTCGACAGCACGTTTTGCCGGATGGTATTCCAGTTCTTCACGTCGGTTGACGTGATGGGGCGACCTTTGCCGGTGCCGGTTGCAGGGGTGGGAGCGGCATTCTGCGCGGTCGCCGGGACCGACGCGGCGGTGGCCGCGATCAACAACAGCGGGAGAGTGGAGAGCGTGCGCATGGCTATCGGGGAGGCGGGGGGCGCGGGAGATCGGCGCGAAACTGACCGACATGCCTCTAACCTGCTGACCGACTGTCGAGTCAGCAATGACCGCGCGGTCTCATCGCGCGGTCATCCGTCCCACGCGCACCGTGAGCGGCCAGTGCACATCGCGCGTCGCTGCGCTCCCCCATGCCTGCTCTACCTCGGCCGCAAATGCGGGAATCGGATCGGTGTGCTGGGCCGCGCGAAACCGACTCACCGCCGACCACGTGGCCACGTAGCCGATCAACTGCGCCGGACTCCATCGCGCCGACATCCCGAATTCACCGAATGCGATACGCGCAAAAGGGAATGAGAGACGCGCATACCGTTCATCGACATGTTGACGTTGCGGCGGCCACCACGCACGCAGGCGCGCGTCCATCGCGTTCACCGCATCAGCGATGGCCGGCGCCTCCGGAACCGTGAGCAGCGCATAACTCCATTCGGCGATGATGCCGCCGGGCGCCAGCACCCGCTGCACTTCACGATGGAACGCGTCCACATCGAACCAGTGCAGTGCCTGCGCGACCGTCACCAGCGACACACTCGCATCAGCCAATCCGCTCGCCTCGGCCGGCGCCACGCGATACTCCACGCCCGAATGCGCCTCGGCGTGCGCGATCTGCTCGGCACTCGCATCAGTCGCGACAACGCGTGCGAAATGTTTGGCGAGGCTGACACTCGCCTGCCCCGTTCCACAGGCACAGTCCCAGACGACATCGGTGGCCGGCGCCACCTCGGCGAGCGCCGCGAACAGCGCCGGCGCATATCTCGGTCGGTAGGACGCATAGCCACCGGCGACCCCCGAAAAGTGATCGGGGAACGAAGACGCCTTCGCGTTCATACTGAGCTCGTCGGGGCTGTCTGGCTTCATTGGCGTGCGCTTCCGAGATCGACGTGACGCAGCGACCGGTGTTCACAGCACATGTCGCGGAGACGCAGCGGCGCAGAGGCTCGCGTCGACAAGGAAGTGGCTGTTCCCCAAGAAAGAATACTGGAATCGCACCCGCACCCGCCGAAAGCGGGCCTCCGCGTCTCCGCGCCTCTGCGACGAACCGCGCGGAACTTGGCCCGCGCGGCGATCTGTCGAGCAGACAGCGCGGCCGGAAGTACGAGACGACTACTTCTGGATCATCGGGGCACACGTTGCTGGCGGCGGTGGCTCTTTCGCGCCGAAGTTGCTCACCACCAACGTCGGGGAAGCACCATTGCGCATTGGCGTGAGCGTGAACATCAGGCTGTACGTTGCATCGCAAATGTCGGGCAACGGCGGTCCGCCAAGCTCCGTTACCAGCTTCGTTACGGTGTTGCTGTGTCCGACCACCAGGACTACACCGTGTTGCTTTCGCACCGCCGCGACCACCGCCGCGATGTGTGCCGCACCGCCAGCGACTGGAATCACCTCAGGCACAACGCCACTCGCCTTGGCAACTTCGGCGGCAGTGAGCGCAGTCCGCTGCAACGACGTCACGATGATGGCAGACGGCGGCGTCGATTGCAGTTCTGCCGCGAGGTCCCGCGCCCGCGCCATGCCGATTTCGCTGAGCGGCGGATCGTCACCGGCCACCGCCGCTTTTTCTGCATGTCGCACGAGAATTACTTTCGTCGGACCTTGCTCGGCCCTCTGAGCACGGAGCATGCCTGGTGCAACACTCGCGCCGAGCAATGCGAGGGCCAGGACCGTGACGAAGTGACGACGCGAGCGGGACGCGAATGGCATAGTAGCGTTTACTCCGGACTCGTAAAGGTGACAAACGCTCAGTACCGCGCGAGATACCGCTCCAACTCCCACGGCGTGACCTGCTGATTGTACGTGCGCCATTCCGCACGTTTGGCGGCCAGAAAATGTTGCGCGATGTGTTCACCGAGCGCGCCAGTCATCACATCGTCGCGTTCGAGTTCGTCGCACGCTTCGTTGAGATCCTGCGGCAGATCGTCCACCCGCAACCGCCGCCGTTCACGATGCGACATCTCCCAGATGTTCGTATTCACCGGCTCACGCCAGTCCGCTTCCGTGGCCAGACCATCGAGACCGGCCGCCAGCATCACCGTCAACGCCAGATACGGATTCGCACTGGGATCGGGTGTGCGCAACTCGAGCCGCGTGCCCGCACCACGGCGCTCCGGCACACGAATCATGGGCGACCGGTTGCGCATGCTCCACGCCACGTTCACGGGCGCTTCAAACCCGGGCACCAGCCGCTTGTACGAATTCACCAGCGGATTCGTCACCGCACACATCGCCCGCGCGTGTTTGAGCAGCCCGCCGATGTAGTGCAGCGCCGTCTTGGATAATTCCCAGTCGCGCTGCGGATCCCAGAAGGCGTTCTGGCCGTTGTGGAACAACGACTGATGCGTGTGCATGCCACTGCCGTTCTGTCCGAACACGGGTTTGGGCATGAACGACGCAATGAGCCCAAACTGCCGCGCCACCTGTTTCACCACAAAACGAAACGTCGCGATGTTGTCGGCGGTGCGCAGCGCATCGGCGTAACGAAAATCGATTTCGTGCTGCCCGTGCGCCACTTCGTGATGCGCCGCTTCCACCTCAAACCCCATGCGCTCGAGCGCGTCCACGATCGCGCGGCGCGCATCCTCACCCAGATCCATCGGCGCGAGGTCAAAGTAGCTGCCGACATCATGGGTGTCGGTGGCCGGCCGGCCGTCGGCGGCGGGTTTGAAGAGAAAGAACTCCGCCTCCATGCCGGCATTCATGACGAAGCCCAGATCAGCCGCCTTCGCCACCTGACGCTTGAGCACGCCGCGCGGATCTCCGGCAAACGGCGTTCCGTCGGGCATCGTCACATCACAGATCACGCGCGCCACACGCGCCGACGGTTCGCCCCACGGAAAGATCTGAAACGTGCTGAGATCGGGGACCAGCAACATGTCCGATTCCTCGACACGCACGAACCCTTCGATGCTCGATCCGTCGAACATGATGTCGCCGTGCAGCGCCTTCCTGAACTGCGACGACGGAATCTCGACGTTCTTGATGACGCCGAGGATGTCCGTGAATTGCAGCCGCAGAAACCGCACTTGCTGCGCTTCAGCAAGGTCGAGCACATCAGCGGCCGTGGCACCGCTCAAATCAGCGGGCACGAGAGATCGGCTGGGAGCAGGCACGAGAATAGGGACGGAGAAAGACGCTGTCGTATTGTAGCGACGGGGGCGAGGGTCCCGTACCGCACCCTCCGCCGGTACTATTCCAGCCACATGACTTCTTCGACTCACCCCGAGCCCGGGCTCGCGACTCCCGGATTCTGCGCGGCGTGCGGCGCGACGTTATCGGCCAGCGCACGATTCTGTCATCGCTGCGGCACGCCGGTGGGACAGGGCGAGCCGACCGAGCGAGACGCTGCAGCGGCTGCCGCCTTGACGAGTGCTGCGGCAACGGGTGCGACGCCCGCAATGGCGTCGATCCTGCCGTGGGGTGTGGCATTCCTGGCACTCCTCGCTCTGGTCGCGATGGCCGCAGGCCGGAATTTTGGCCGCGCCAAGGGCTCGGCGGTGGACGGGTCCGCCAATGCGCTCCCCACCACGGCCATGGATGGGCAGGCCGCCGGTGTTCCGGCGGCGCCGTTTGCCGCTGGCGGTGGCGGCGGAGCTGCCCCGGACATTGGCAGCATGACGCCCTCAGAGCGGGCCAGCCGGTTGTACGTGCGCGTGATGGAATACGCGGAATCCGGAAAGGTCGACTCGGTCGCCATTTTCGCCCCGATGGTCATGGCGGCGCATGAAATGTTGCCCAGCCCTACCCTCGACGAGCGATACCATTTCGGGCGGGTCGCCGAGGTGGTGGGCGCGGGAGAGGTGGCAAAAGCGCAGGCCGACACGATGCTGGCCGCCAACCCGAAATCCCTGTTGGGACTGTTGCTCGCCGCTCGGGCGGCGCGGCTGGAAAAGAACACGGCCGCCGCCGCTGGCTTTGACGCCCGGTTGCTGGCGGCTTTGGCCGCAGAGCTGGCGACAGGGAACGCAGACTACGAGAATCATCGGGCAGAGATCGATCGCGCTGTCGCGGACGCCCGGGGCGCGAAATAGCTGAGGCTGAGCCGCCCGCAACGGAAGCGGCCGGTTGCACGTGAAGGTAGGGACGCTGCAAAACGGTGAGCGAGGCCGCGAAGCCGTCCGGTTCGACCCCGCACGAGAGGTCGAACCGGGAGTGATCACGCGACCACTCGGGGTCGAGGACGCGGAGTCATCCGCACAGGCAGGTCTCACAGTGGCCATCAGGTCCGAGTTGCGCGAGCGGGAACGCACGCGGACGGAGTCCGAGAGCGGCGTACCCGGCATCACGCCGATCGCCGCGTCCACACTCGCGCAATTTGTGCGCGACATCGCCAACAGCACCCTCGACGAAACCGAACTACTGCGCCGGTTGGCGGCCGCAGCGGCGGACTTCGTGCAGGCCGAAGGCACGTGTGTACTCGAACTCGACGACGACAGTTTTCGTGTGGTCGCCACGAGTGGGCACACCCGGCCGTTTGAAGGCGAAACGTTCCGCATTCAGCCCGCCCCGTCGCTGTTTCGGGAGGCCATCGCCCATGGCGGTGCCGTCTATACCAATCAGCCCACCGACCCGCGCATTGATCCGCGCTTTCGCAACGCGCTGAATATCTCGCAGGCCGCGGTGGTCCCGATCATGCTCGAGGGCGCCGTCTCGGGCCTGCTGCTCTGCATCAACACGGCTCGCGGCGCATACACCACCGCCGACATCGAGCTGCTGGGACATCTGGCCGACTACAGCGCCATCGTGCTGCGCAGTCAGCGACTGGTGCGACGTGCCCAGAATGCCGTGGCCGATGCCCGGCTGCGCGCGGAAGATGCGGCGCGTGCCGCGCAGCACAACGCCGTGCTCGCACGCACCGCGCGCACACTCGCCGACGCCATGACCCGGGAGGCGGTCTACAGCGGCATCGCCAAAGTCCTCTGCGATGAGCTGCACGCCGCCGGCTTTTCGGTGTTTGAAGCCAACCCGCAGCTCCGGACAGTGCGGCTCGATCATCAATCCGGCGCCGGGTTCGTGGACGGACCACGCGTGGCGGCAGGCTTCTACGCGTCGATACTCGGCGATGTCGTGGACACCGGCACCCCGCGCTTCATCAGCGACCTCACCCGGCGCCCCGACCTCTGGGCCACCGAAGGCAACGCGGAATTGCGAGAGGCTGGTGTCGCCGCCGTGGCGTTGCTTCCGCTCATGCTCGATGGCGAACCGCGCGGTGTCCTGAGTGTGCGGTACATCGGCGCGCACGAGTTCGACGACTACGAACGCTCGCTGCTGCAGGACATCGCGACACACGCCGCGATTGCCTACCGCAACCTCCGTCACCTGGCAGAACTCGAACGGCGCGCCGATCGGCTCGCCGCCATGGCGCGTGCGCAGCAGCAATTGGCCCTCGTCACGACGCCCGATTCATTGCCCACGGCGATTGCGGAAGCCACGCAGAGTGTCATTCCGAGCGGCATCTGCGATGTGTTTGCCAACGGCCCGAGCGGTCTGACACGGGTGCTCACCACGCGTGACGGCATGGTTGTGCCCAACACCCCCGCCACCGACGCGGAACTCGCGCTGGCTCGCGAAACGCTGCGCACCGGCGTCTCCCGTCTCGCGGTACACGCCCTCGGCGGACCACACTGGTCGCGCGGCGCTTCCGAATTGTGTGCGACGGTTCGCTACGGCACCCGGTCGGCGGGCGTGCTGCGTCTGGTCTCTGCATCGCCAGACGCCTTCGATTTACAGGACCTCGATCTGCTGACGATTCTGGCGCGACAGGCGGGCGCCGCGGTGGAGGCATCACGGCTGTTCACGCTGCAGGAATTCCAGCGGCAGCGCGCCGAAGGTGCCGCCGAACTCGCCCGCGTCACGCTCCACGCCGTGAATGTGGCCGACGGCGCACTGGAATTGCTGCGCGTGCTCGATCGCTTCGTGCCATCCATCGGCAAGGCCATCGGTGTCGCGCGCGCCCGCGACGGCGTGATTGAATACGTCGCCACCAGCGGGACGCTCGATGTGCTGCGCGGGCATCGTCCCACTGGCGAACGCGGCGAATCGGGACTCGCTCACGATGGTCGGCCCCGCGAGTTGGCGAGCCTGCGCGAAATCGCCCCATCCGTGGGCGAGACCCTGCTGCCCGATGACTGGGGCTTCGTGGTACCGCTGATCGCCCGTGATCGCACCATCGGCGTGCTGGTGGTGTCCGCACCGCGCTCCGCGCCGCTCCCTCGGCGCGATCGTGTCACCCTCGAACGGCTCTCCACCTCGCTGGCACTCGCGCTCGACGCGCTGCTGCTCGATGAGGATGAGCGACTGGGGCGGGAACGCGAACATCTCCTCGCCACCGCGCTGACCACCATCGACCACCCGATCTTCATTCTCGACCGGGTCGGGGTGCGTTATGCCAATCCGGCCGCAGCGCGCGAGTATGGGTGGTCGCAGGTCGAATTGATGGACATGCAGTTCGAACAGGTGGTCGTCGGCGTCGATACCCAACGCGGGCGGCGAATCACCGACGGAGTGGTCGACTCCGGCCTCAGCCTCATCCAGCACATTCATCGGCGACGGGACGAGAGCGAATTCCCGGCCACGGTCACCATCAGCCCGCTGCTCGCGCAGGATGGCGAGGTGCTCGGCCAGGTGGTCAGCGTGCGCAATGTCAGCGCCGACCGGCGGCTCGAGGAGCAGCTGCGTCACACCGAAAAGATGGTCGCCCTGGGCGAATTGGTGGCCGGTGTCGCGCACGAGATCAACAATCCGCTCACGGGCATCTCCGCGTTCGCGCAGATGCTGCTCGAAGAATCGCTCAGCGACGACCAGCGGGAATCCGTGCAGCTCATCAAGCAGGAGAGCGACCGCGCCAAAGCGGTGATTCGCGACCTGTTGATCTTTGCACGGAAAACCGAACCACGGATCGGGCCGGTCGATCTCAACGATCTGATCGAGCAGACGCTGCGTTTGCGGTCGTATCCGCTCCGGCACGCCGGCGTTCGCGTCGTGCTGGAGAAAGACCAGAGCGCACCCGATGTCTCCGGCGATGTCCAGAAGCTGCAGCAGGTGCTGCTCAACCTCATCGGCAACGCCGAGCATGCCATGGTCGATTCGACAGAGCGCGTGCTGACACTGCGCACGGAAGCGGCGGACGAGGTGGTTCGGGTTATAGTGATTGACACCGGACGAGGCATGCCGCCGGAAGTCCGTCGGCGAATCTTCGAACCCTTCTTCACCACGAAACCCGCCGGTGTGGGAACCGGTCTCGGCCTCAGTGTCAGTTACGGCATCGTGCAAGCGCACGGGGGGCGGATCGACGTGCAGTCGGAATCCGGCGTGGGAACCACCGTCATTGTCTCGCTCCCGGTCGGAGCATCTGCCAGCAGTCCCGTCGCCCCGAACGTGCCGGCAACACTTCTTGCCGCCACCGCGTCCGCCCCATCCGGCTCGCCATGACCAGCATCAACTCCTTCGATCCGCTGCACGCCATCGGCCTTGCTGCGGCGGCCATGGCCGACGATGCGCTCCGGAAGATTCTCGTGGTGGATGATGAATCGACCATTCGTCTGGCACTGAGCCGCTTTCTGCGGACCCGCGGCTTCGAGGTCGACGTCGCGGAAAGCGGGGACGCCGCACTCGGCGCGCTGAACAGCACGCGGTACGCGCTGATGCTGTGCGATCTGCGCATGCCGGGCATGACCGGGCTCGAAATGGTCCCGCGGGCGTTGGCGGTCGATCCCGACATCGCAATCATCATGCTCACGGCCGTTAACGACGCGAGCTCGGCCACGGACGCCCTGTCGTCCGGGGCGTTCGACTACCTCACCAAACCCGTTGAACTCCCCGATCTGCAGTCCGCCGTCGAACGCGCCGTGGCGCGTCGCACCCTGGCCATGGAGCGGCGTGCGCTGGACCGGCTCATTCGTGAAGAAGTCGCCGTGCGGACACTCGATCTCGAGCGCGAAAAGCTGGCACTGCGCGCGCTCACCGTCAGTGTGGCCGAAACACTGATCAATGCCATGGAGGCCAAAGACCTCTACTTGCGTGGCCACTCACATCGGGTGGCCTCCCTTGGCGCCGCCATCGCCGAAGAGCTCGGTGCGAATGACGAGTACATCGAACAGGTGCGACTGGCCGGCCGGTTGCACGACGTGGGCAAAATCGGCATTCGGGAGACCGTCCTCAACAAGAATGGCCCGCTGACCGAAGACGAATTCGCCCACGTAAAGGATCACGTGCGGATCGGCGTCGAAATTCTGTCGCCGCTGCAGCACCTCGGCGCGTCGCTGTCATTTATTCAGGATCACCATGAACATTGGGACGGCTCCGGGTATCCGCGCCAATTGGCCAGCACCGACATTACCCTCGGCGGCCGCATCCTGACTGCCGCCGACGCGTTCGATGCCCTGACGTCCAAGCGCGCGTACCGCGACCCACTGACCGCCAATACGACGCTGGAGTACCTGCGCACGCAGGCCGGGCGGCTCCTTGAGCCGCAAATCTATGAGGCGCTCGGCGCCGTCGTCCGGCGTGGCCACGTGCCGGAGTTGCCGCGAATCAGCTGATTATCGGAGCGGTTTGCACAACCATCTTGCGCTCCACGCTTGACGTACGGGCCGACTCCATGTACTAGGTGTGTACTCGGTGTAACCCGAGATTACGACCACAGCCGTTTTTGTGGCGGGTCTCTTGATACCGGCCGTGATCGCAGCGTCCCCTGGGGCTGCGCGTGACGCGCCATCCTCAGCGTTCGGCTGTGGAATCCAGGTCTATCCAGTGGAGGAGGCAGCAATGCCGCGGGACGACGAGATGTCTGAAGAACTTCGATTCATCGATCGGGAAGACGACCTGGAGGACATGGGCGGATACGGTGGCTCCTCGTATGATGACGACGAGGAAGACGACGGATACGGTCTGCCATCGGACGACAGCGACAGTCTGTGGGATAGCGCTGACGACGACGACGATGATGACGACGACGAAGACGATGATGGCTTCGAAGACGAAGTAGGCGAGGAGGAGGACGAGGAGGACGACATGTTCGGCCGCTCAATCGTGCGGCGCGGCCCGGGTCGTCCACCCAAAAACCCCGGTGCGCCCAAGCCGGCTCCCAAGCCCAAAGCAGCGCCAAAGGTCGTTGAAGCCCCGGCACCGGAGCCTGAGCCGGTCGCCGAGGCGCCAGTCGTGGTGGAAAAGCCTGCGCCAAAGGCTCCCAAAGCTCCAAAGGCGCCGGCAGCCCCCAAGGCGCCCAAAGCCCCCGAAGCCCCCAAGGCACCAGCCGTGAAGGCCCCCGCTCCGCCAAAGACGGCGCCGGCCAAAGCGGCGCCCGTCAAAGCCGCGCC
>Ga0154020_10004081_pt1 | contig 17433 bp, 19 predicted proteins | sample Klosneuvirus_201_FD_109709 | JGI IMG/M metagenome (GOLD analysis project Ga0154020, IMG submission 109709) | Active sludge microbial communities from wastewater, Klosterneuburg, Austria - Klosneuvirus_20160825_MG | ecosystem: Engineered > WWTP > Aerobic digester > Activated sludge | place...
TGCCGGAGCGCGTTGCGCTGGGTTCGCGGGTCAAGTCCGAGGATGTTGATCGCGCCGGAATCGGGCGTGCGCAGGCCCTGGAGGCACTCGACGGTCGTGGTCTTCCCGGAGCCGTTGGGCCCGATGATCCCGAAGATCTCGCCGTGCTCGACCGCGAAGGAGACGTCATCCGCCGCGACGACATCGCGGTAGGCCTTGCGCAGGCTGCTGACCTCGATGGCCCTTACCGGAGATACCGCCGCGCGCCCGTTTTCCATGCGCCCGGACGGTACACCCACGGGCAGCCCCCGGACAATGGCTTCAGGCGATGAGCTTCGCGCGGAGGGCAGAGATGGTGTCTCTGCTGACTCCGAGGTCGTGGGCATAACCTTCCGCGGAACCGTGGGTATCGCGGAGGTACTGGAGTGCCGTTTCGATGGCCTCGCGAGGGGCGCCGAGGAGGAGGTTGGCGCGCGCCTCATCGATGCCGCGTTCGCGCATCTCCGGGAGCCACTGGTCGAGCATGGGCCGGAGCAGGGTCTCGGTGAGGGTGTAGTCGGCGATGATGGTCTCCTCATCGACGCCGGCGAGGTCGAGGAAGAGGGCTGCGGCGACACCGGTGCGGTCCTTGCCGGCGGCGCAGTGAAAGAGGACGCGGCCATCACTCTCGGCGGTAACTTCGATGAGGGTGCGGTACGCATGGCGGCCCGTATCGAGGAAGCGGGCATAGACGGGGCCGAACCCGGCGAACTCGTGTTCGATGCCGACCGGCGAAGCATCCTGCTGGAAGACGGGTGCATGGACGTGGCGGATTCCATAGGGCCGCGGGTCGGGGGTCACATCGCGCTGGCGTTCCTCGTCGGAGCGGAAGTCGATGATGGTGGTGACGCCGGCCTCGGCGAGGCCGCGCATCCCGTTATCGGTCAGGCGGTGGAGGCTGGCGGAGCGGATGACGGTTTCGCTGGTGATGCGCCCGGACGAAGTGCGGTATCCGCCGATGTGGCGGACGTTGTGGGCGATTTCGAGCCGCAGCTCGCGGTTGGTGATTGTTTGCTCCATGGTTCCAGTGTCGCAGAACGGCGTGAAGGAGGCGTTAACAGTGAAGGCTGGCGCCCCCGGCCGTATCCTTGGCGCAGACCCTTCCGGAGCATTTCCCGTGATCAACCGCGACCGCGTTGTCCAGACCTTTCTCGAACTCGTGGCGATTGATTCGCCGTCAGGTGAAGAGGATGCAATCGCGGCCGAACTCGAGCGGCGTTTCCGCGATCTTGGCCTCGAAGCCAGCCAGGACACGGCCGGCAACGTCCTCGCCCGGCGGGAAGGCACGGGCGAGCCCATCCTCCTTTCGGCGCACATGGATACGGTGGAGCCCGGACGCGGGATCAGGCCCACATGGGACGGTCCGGACATCATCCGGAGCGACGGGACGACCATCCTCGGCGCCGATAACAAAGCCGGCTGTGCGGTCATCCTGGAAGTCATCCAATCGGCAATCGAGGATGAAGCGCCCGTCCGGCCGATCGAGGTCGCGATCAGCCGGGGCGAGGAAGTTGGGCTGGTCGGCGCGGCGAACATGGACTACAGCCGCATCAGCGCGCGCGTGGCCATTGTCATCGATAGCGGCGGGCCGCCGTCGAGCATCCAGGGGCAGGCGCCCTACCACTACACCTACGACATCGAAGTGCATGGCCGGGCGGCGCATGCCGGTCTCGAGCCGGAGAAGGGCGTGCCGGCTATTTCGATCGCGGCGGAGATCGTGCTCGGGCTCCCGCAGGGGCGCCTCGACTCGGAGACCACAGGCAACGTCGGCAAGATCCAGGGCGGGCTCGTCCGCAACGCGGTGCCCGACCACACGCTCATCCAGGGCGAGATGCGCTCGATGGTGGAAGAGAAGGTGGAGACGATGGTCTCGCGGACGCAGCGGCACGTTGATGACGTCCAGGCGAAGCACCCGGACGCCCGCATCGACGCCCGCTTTCACACCGCCTACCCGGGGTACACGCTGACGCCGGATGACCCCGCGGCGAAGCTCCTCTACCCGGTGCTGGAGGGGCTCGGCTTCAAACCGGACCCGCATCCCGTTGGCGGCGGCACGGATGGCAACGTCTTCCGCGGCCACGGCATCGCCAGCGTGGTCATCGGCCGGGGCGGCTACAACCAGCACACGAAGGATGAGTACCTGGTTATCCCGGAGATGCTGGAGTGCGCGCGGGTGGTGGAAGGGTGCGTCCGGCGTATCTCCTGAGCGGGAGGACGCGGTCCGGCGCGCTTAGCGAACCACACCGTGGATGGCTCCTGATTCGTGGGCGGTGGCGACGACCGCGGTGTTGTAGCCGCCATAGACGAGGCGGGCAGCGATGTGATTGGCGATGGCGTGGTGCTCTTCGTTCAGGGGGCGGTTGAGGAGCGCGTGGAGCCGCGCCCCGGGGGGCACACCCTTTCTTCCCCCTTCGGCATGGAGGAGCGTATCGACGATGACCTCGGCGGTCACCGGGGCGCCCGTCGCGACGCGCGCGAGGTCGGAGACGAGCCCCGGGCGGTGAACCCAAACATCGCTGAGTGGGTGGGCGAGCACGCTCAGGCCGACGCACACCGCCACATCGGTTGTCGTGGAGGGGATGGCCGGCTCATGGGGAGCGGGCGCTTTGAACGGCCGGTGCGCCGATCCATCGGCCTCGATGGCGAGGAAGAAATCGCCAGGCGGAAGTGATGCGATCATTTCCGGGGTGAAGCCCGCGTAGCGGCCCGCTTCCACTTCCGCGGAGATGAACGTCCGCGCTTGCCCCGGGCGCAGTTCGCGCGCGAAGGCAGTCGCCAGGTCCTCCGGGGTAGTGCTGAGGCAGGGTGGGAGGGGGATTCCCCGCGGGCGGGTGAAACGCGCGGTAGTGGTTACGGCGGCGGCGAGTCCGCGGGCGGCGGCCTCGTTCGCCAGCGTGAAAACGAGGCTGGTCTTGCCACCTCCGCCCACTGCGGCGACGATCGAGCCGGGGCCGAACCCGAAGGCTTCGAAGAGGTCCACGCGGAGATTCTACGGGCTTGAAGGTGGCGCGCTCATGGAAGCAGTGACGGGAGTGGTGCTGGCGGGCGGCAGGAGCACGCGTTTCGGCTCGGATAAGGCCTCGGCCCTCCTGCGCGGAAGGCCGCTGCTCGAGTGGGTGGTGAATGCCGTGGCCTCTGCCTGCGAACGTGTGGTCGTGGTGAAGGCGCGCGGGCAGGTGCTGCCGGCGGTGCACTGCCCGGTACCGTGGGTCGTGGTCGAGGATATCTACGAGGCGCAGGGACCGCTCGCGGGGCTGGTCGCCGGGTTTGCAAGAGTGAGTACGCCGCTTGCTTTCGCGACGTCGTGCGATTCGCCGTTGCTCGTGCCGGCGCTCATCGCTCACCTGGCGGCCATGGCGGACGGATATGACGTGGTGTGCCCGGAAGTGGGCGGGAGGACGCAGCCACTGGCGGCCATCTACCGGCCGGACAGGTGTCTCCCGGCCTTCCGCGAGAGTGTCGAGGCCGGGAGGCTCCGCATCGTGGCTGCGTTCGAAGATCTGCGCGTGCGCCGGGTTGGGGAAGGTGAAGTTGCGGCGGCCGATCCGCGGCTGTTGAGCTTCGAAAACGCCAACACCCCGGAGCGGCTCGCCGAGATCGAAGGTCTCCATGGTTAGGGTGCTTTCACGGCGTGGACAGGTTCGGTTGACAGCCTTTGGGGGCAACCTATGATCGCCGGAGAGGCCCGGCGGCACTGCCGGGCGCATCGCCCAGGGGGCGGTGTCCGTGGCAGGCAAGCGTCCGGGACCGGGCGCTGGCCAGTCAGAACGGCTCGCCGGCTGCAAGGGCGCCGGAACACAAGAGGGGCTGGTACACAGTGACAATTCTCGAACGGCCACGGACGGTGGGCGAACTGAAGGCATCCGGCTACCGGGTGCTCCCTGTGCGCGAAGAGATGCGCAAGAACCTGATCGCCAAGATGCGGAACGGGGACGAGCTTTTCCCCGGTATCTACGGGTACGAGGAAACGGTCATCCCGCACATCGTGAACGCGATCCTCGCCGGGCAGGACATCATCTTCCTCGGCGAGCGCGGCCAGGCGAAGTCGCGGATCATCCGCTCGCTCATCACCCTGCTCGATGAGGAAACACCGATCCTTGCTGGTTGCGAGGTTCCGGAGGATCCCTTCCACCCGATAACGCAGGCGGGGCGCGACCGGATAGCGGAGAAAGGCGATTCGGCCGAGTTGGACTGGCTGCCGCGCGATAAGCGCTACGGCGAGAAACTGGCCACGCCCGACATCACCATCGCGGACTTGATCGGCGAGGTCGACCCGATCAAGGTTGCCGAAGGCCGTTACCTGAGCGATGAACTGACCATCCACTACGGGCTCATCCCGCGGACGAACCGGGGCATCTTCTGCATCAACGAGCTCCCCGACCTGGCCGAGCGCATCCAGGTGGGTCTCCTGAACATCATGGAAGAGCGCGATGTGCAAATCCGGGGGTACCGTATCCGGCTGCCTCTCGATGTGGTCATCGTGGCGAGTGCCAACCCGGAGGACTACACCAATCGCGGGCGCATCATCACCCCGTTGAAGGACCGCTACGGCGCGCAGGTCCGCACGCACTATCCAACGAAGATCGAGCACGAAATCGGGATCATGGATGCGGAACACCACCCGGTGCCCGGCGATTTCACGGTGGTTGTGCCGCGCTACATGAAGGAAGTGATTGCCGAGATCAGCCGCCTGGCAAGGCGGAGCCCGGACGTGAACCAGCGCTCGGGTGTGAGCGTTCGCGCTTCGATCGCCAACTACGAGTCGATGCTTGCGAATGCGCTCCGGCGCGCGATCGTTACCGGTGAGGATACGGTGGTGCCGCGCGTGAGCGACCTCCCGTTCGTGATCCCGGCGCTGAGCGGCAAGGTCGAGTTCGAAACCGTGGAGGATGGGCGCGAGGACCAGATCATCGAAAAGCTCATCCAGGGCGCGGTGGTGGCGGTGTTCAACCGGTACTTCAGCCTCGGCGAGTTGGAGCAGGTGATCGCGCGCTTCAAAGCCGGCGCCGCAGTCGAAGTTGGCGACATGACGCCGAGCGCCGATTACGACACGCTGGCACGCCAGGTCGAAGGGGTGTTCCCGGCAATCGAGAAGCTTGGCACCACAGGTTCCGCCGCGGAGGAGGCATCGGGCGTGGAGTTCCTGCTCGAAGGGCTGCATCTGAATAAGCGGCTCAACAAGGACAAGGTCGGCGGGAAGATCCAGTACCGCGGCTAAATGGAAGCGACAGCGTTCCGGATTCGTGAGATCGCTCCCCATGGCCCCCTGTTTGAGGGGGCCATGGCCGTCTATGGCGAAGCCTTCGCGCGCCCGCCCTACAGCGATCCGGACCGCGGAATGGAGATCCGCCAGCGTCTGCGCGATACGCACCGCCTGCGGCGGGGATTCCGGATGCTCATCGCCGTGGAGCACGAGGAGCGAGTCCTCGGCATGGCCTACGGCTACCACGGGGAAACCGGGCAGTGGTGGCATACCACGGTGTTCACCCACCTCGATCCTGAAGTGGCGCGCGACTGGCTCGGGGATTCGTACGAGCTTGTGGAAATCGCCGTACACCCCGGCTACCAGGGGCAGGGAGTGGGCACCGCGCTCATCGAGGAACTGCTGCGGGCACGGCCGGAGCGAACCTGCGTGCTCAGCACTCGCACGGATAGCGTGGCCTACCGGCTGTACGCGCGGCTGGGCTTCGAGATGATCACCGAGATGGCCTTCACGCACGGCGGCTGGCCGTTCTTCGTGATGGGAAAGCGGCTGCGGCCTGACCGTTGAGTCGGCTGGCGGTATCCTTCATGCCTGAATGAGCCAATCCGAAACGTTCCGCTGCATCAAGTGCAAGCAGCCGGTGGATACCCTTTCCTTCGGGACCACACAGCGCAACCACTGCCCGCAGTGTCTCTGGTCCCGCCATGTCGATAACTTCCCGGGCGATAGGAAATCGGCCTGCGGCGGGCCGATGGAGCCGTTGGCGGTGTTTGTCTCGCAGGGCGGCGAATGGATGTTGATTCACCGCTGCAAGAGCTGCGGGTTGCTCCACGAAAACCGCATCGCTGGCGACGACAACATGATGATCCTGATGGCGATAGCGGCGCGCCCGCTGGCAAACCCGCCGGTGCCGCTCGACTACCTCTCGTGACGCGCCGCGCCCCGCTCGAGATCCTTCTCGACAATCTCCGGCTGGAGCGGCTCGATAGCGACCTCTTTCTCGGGCAGCCCGGGCCGGGCAGCGGGCGGCTGTTTGGCGGCCATGTGGCGGCGCAGTCGGTTATGGCGGCCGGGCTGACGGTGGCGCCAGGGGCCGGAATGATCCATTCGCTCCACGCCTACTTCCTGAAGGGAGGCTCGCACGAGATGCCGATCCGGTTCGTCGTGGACAGGATCCGCGATGGGCGGACGTTCTCGACGCGGCATGTGGTCGCGTACCAGGGTGGCGAGGCGATCTTCGACCTTTCGGCGAGCTTTGCGCGGCCCGAGGATGGAGTGGAGCACCAGGGCGAAATGCCGGCGGCGCCCGGGCCAGAAGGAATGGCGACGCACGAGGAGATCCGGGGCGAGATGCTGGAAGACGCCGAGCGCCGGCGCCGCTTTTCGCCGATCGAGATCCGTGTCTGCGATCCAGACGTTCCCGGCGAGGTGCAACCGCCGTTCAAGCGGATGTGGATCCGCCCGCCGGGGGAACTGCCGGACGATCCACTGATCCATGCCGCCGTGCTGGTCTATGCGAGTGACCGGACGCTGTTGAGCACGGCTGCCCGGCCGCACGGGCTGGCATGGGGGAAGCGGATGTCGGCCAGCCTGGACCATGCGGTCTGGTTCCACAGCCCGCCGAGGTTCGATGACTGGGTCCTGTATTACGCCGAAAGCCCGGTGGCACGGGCGGCACGGGGCCTGATCCACGGTTCGATGTGGAACCGCCAGGGCGTGCGCATTGCTTCGGTGACGCAAGAGGGGCTGATCCGCCGCCCGCGCGGGTAGCCTAAAGAGCCAGAGCCGCCGGCCCTTCGAGCAAGGCCTGGATCTCCTTGATGAAGCGAGCCCCTTCGGCGCCATCGCTCACGCGGTGGTCAGCGCTCAGGGCCACCTTCATCACCTGCCGGACGGCAACCTGGCCATCGCGCACCACCGCCTGCGGCATTACCGAGCCAACGCCGAGGATGGCTGCCTGCGGCGGGTTGATGATGCCAATCAGGGTCTCAACGCCGAACGCCCCGAGGTTCGTGATGGTGAAGGTGCCGTCGCTGTACTCGTCGGCTTTCAGACTGCCCGTTTTTGCCCGGTTGATGAGGTCTTTCGATTCCACGGCAATCCGCCCGAGCGACTTCGACTGGCAATCCAGCAGCGCCGGCGCGATCAGGCCGTCATCGAGCGCGACCCCGATGCAGACGTTCACGCGGCCATGATGGACCAGTCCATCGTCGCTGAACTCTGCATTGAACTTCGGATGCCGTTCGAGGGCGATGGCGCATGCCTTGACGACGAGGTCGTTGATGCTCACGCGCTGTTCATCGGTTGCCGAGGCGTTGAATTGCTCGCGGAACGCCATCGCGGCCGTCATGTCGATATCCAGCGTGAGGTAGTAGTGCGGCTGCGTCTGCTTCGAAAGGGTCATGCGGCGGGCAATGGCCTGGCGCATCTTGCTGAACCCTTCGACCGTATCGGCTGCGGGTGCGGCCTGGCGGGGTGGCGCAGGCCGGGGGGGTGAGGCGGGCGCCGCAGCCATCGCTGCTTCGACATCGCGGCGGAGGATGCGGCCATCGGGGCCGCTGCCGCTGAGCGCGCTCACGTCGAGGCCTGCCTCGCGCGCGATGTTCCGCGCCACCGGTGAGATGCGGGGGCGCCCTTCGGCCTGGCCGGTCGCGGCCGGCGAGGATGGGGCCGGGGCGGCCTGCTTTCGCGCTTCGGGCTCGATAGTGCGGCGGGCGGGAGTCCCGGCGCCCGGTTTGCGGTCGACTTCGGGGACGGTTTCGGATTCCGCGCCGAGGATGGCGATCACATCGCCGACGGGGACGACATCGCCTTCGGCCGCGACCTGCCTGATGAGGGTGCCCGAATCGTAGGATTCGAGTTCGATGGTGGCCTTGTCGGTCTCAATCTCGGCGAGGATGTCACCCGCCGCGACGGGGTCGCCAACCTGCTTGAGCCACTTGAGGAGCGTGCCCTCGGTCATATCGGCGCCCATTTGGGGCATGGTGACTTCGATGGCCACGGCGGACTCCTTAGAACATGGCGAGGACGGCGTCGACAACATCCTCTTCCGATGGGAGTGCGGCGAACTCGAGGTTCCGATTGTACGGCAGCGGGACATCCTTGCAGGCCACCCTGGCAACGGGCGCGTCGAGCCAATCGAAGGCGCGCTCCATGACCTGTGCCGAGAGCTCGCCGCCGAAGCCGCCGAACCGCCACGCATCTTCGACGATCACGCAGCGGTTGGTCTTTTTCACGGAGGCGACAACGGTGTCGATATCGAGCGGGCGGAGGGTCCGCAGGTCGATGACTTCGGCGTCAATATCCTCCTGGTCGTGGAGGAGGCTGGCGGCCCGGGTGGCCTGGTGAACGCTGCCGCCGTAACCGACGATGGTGACGTCGGTGCCTTCGCGGAGGATATTGGCGACGCCGAACTCGACGAGGAAATCGGGATCATCTGGCACTTCGCCTTTGAGGGCGTAGTTGGCGGTGTGTTCGATGAAGATGACGGTGTTCTGATCCCGGAATGCGCGCTTCAGGAGGCCTTTGCCATCGGCGGCGTTGGAAGGGCAAACCACCTTGAGGCCCGGGAAATGCGCGTACAGCCCTTCGAGCGAGTGGCTGTGGGTGGCAGCGAGCTGGCTCCCGCCGCCGCTGGCCATGCGGATCACCATCGGGACGTTTATCTGGCCGTTGGACATGTGGTAGAGCTTGGCGGCGGTGTTCACGATCTGGTCGAGAGCGAGGAAGCTGAAGTTGATGGTCATCAGCTCGACCATGGGGTGGAGCCCGCCCATGGCGGCGCCGATCCCGGCGCCGATGATGCCCGATTCGGCGATGGGGGTATCGATGACGCGCTGGTCGCCGAACTCATCGAGGAGCCCGCTGTTCACGGCGTAGGAGCCACCATAGAGGCCGATGTCCTCGCCCATCAGGAAGATTCGCTCATCGCGGAGCATCTCCTCGCGGAGGGCCTGGCGGAGCGCGTCGCGCATGCGCATCTCAGCCACGGGCTGGCTCCTTGTAGAGGTTGTCGAAGAGGGTGCCGATATCGGGCTGGGGGCTCCGTTCGGCGAACTCGATGGATTCCTCGACGGCCCGGGTGGCGCGCGCGACGACATCGGCGTAGCCGGTTTCATCGAGCATGCCGGCTTCGAGCATGTGGGCCTTGAGGCGTCCGATCGCATCGCGCTGGCGGTATTCCTCGATTTCGTCCTTCAGGCGGTAAAGCTCCGGATCGGCCATGGAGTGACCGCGGTAGCGGTAGGTCATGGCTTCGATGAAATACGGGCCATTTCCGTTGCGGCAGTGTTCGACCGCCTTGCGCGTGGCTTCGTGGACGGCGAGCACATCCATGCCATCAACGGAGACAGCGGGCATGTTGTAGGCGGCCGCGAGCTTTGGGATCTCCGTCGAGAGCGACGCATGGAAGGGGACCCCCATGCCGTAGAGGTTGTTTTCGCAGAAGAAGATGGTGGGGGTTTTCCAGAGGACCGAAAGGTTGAGCGCTTCGTGGAATTCGCCTTCCCCGACGCTGCCATCGCCGAAAATGCAGAGGGTGACGAAGCCTTCCTTCTTGATCTTCGATGCCATGCCCAGTCCGACGGCGAGGGGCAGGTGGGCCGTGACGATGGCGTAGCCGCCGAGGAAGCCCTTCTCCGCATCGAAGAGGTGCATCGAGCCGCCGCGGCCGGCGCTCAGGCCGGTTGCCTTGCCGTACAGCTCGGCCATTATGCGGTTTGGATCGACCCCCCGCGCGATGGCGTGGCCGTGGTCGCGGTAGTGGGTGAGCACCTTGTCGCGGTCTTCGAGCGTGGAGATCGAGCCTACGGCGCACGCTTCCTGCCCGGTGTAGAGGTGGAGAAACCCGCGGACCTTGCCTTTGGTGTAAAGCTCGCCGCACTTCTCTTCGAACCGGCGGATGAGGATCATCTGGTAGAGGAACCGGCCGAGCTGTTCGGCGCCGGGGGCTTCGGCCGGCATGCCATCGGTACTCAACGTGGGTTTGCTCCTTCGGGCCTCGGGGTGCGCTTGCGCGCGATGTGAATCGCCTCGCCATCGACGGCGAGGGCGGCCTCCTTGATCGCCTCGGCAAGGGTGGGGTGGGCGTGAACGGCGAATCCCACCTCGATCGTCGTCGCTTCGAGGAGGGCCACCATGGTGGCTTCGCCGAGGAGGTCGTTCACGTCGTAGCCGATCATGTGGATGCCGAGCACCTGGCCGGTCACCTCATCGGCGATGACTTTCACGAAGCCTTCCGTGTGCCCCGATGCGACCGCTCGCCCGAGGGCGGTCATGGGGAATCTGCCGGTCTTCACGGCAAACCCCGCCTCCTTTGCGGCCGCTTCGGTGTAACCGATGGAGCCGACCTGGGGCTGGCAGAAGGTCGCGCGCGGAAGCTGGATGTAATCCAGGGCGGGCGGGGACTTCCCGGCGATGTTCTCGATCGCGAGCACGCCCTGTTGCGATGCCACGTGCGCGAGCATCAGCTTCCCGGTGACATCGCCAACCGCGTAAATGCCGGGGACGCTGGTCTGCATCCGGTCATCGATGGTGATGAATCCCCGCTGGGTGGCCACCCCCGTGCTTTCGAGGTTCAGCCCGGCCGTGTGAGGGATGAAGCCGATGGCGACGAGGACGGTATCGGCATCGAGGGCCTCCTCGCCGGCCTCGCTCTTCACCGTTACCCTGGCGCCGCCGGCCCCGGTGGCCACTTCTTCCACCCGCGTCTTCACAAGGCAGCGGATGCCGCGGCCTTCGAAAGAGCGCTTGAGCTGCCGGCCGATATCGGGGTCCTCGAGTGGCAGGAGAGTTTCGAGCAACTCGACGATCGTCACCTCGGCGCCGTAACTCGCCCAAACGTGGGCGAACTCGACGCCTATCGGTCCGGCGCCGATGATGACCGCCCTCTTCGGCGGGTCGCGCCGGGCAAGCGCTTCGCGGCTGGTGAGTAGTGTCTCGCCATCGGGCTGCACGCCGGGAAGCATCCGTGGCGATGCCCCGGTTGCGATGAGGATGTTCGCCGCCTGGTGTTCGGCGCCCGCGCAGACCACGGTTCGGGTGCCGCTCAGTGACGCCTCGCCCGTGAAGACCGCGACACCGTTGTCGCGAAGCAGGCCCTCAACTCCGCCGACGATGCGTTCGACGACCTCGCGGCTGCGGTCGATGGCTGCGCCGTAGTCGAAGGTGACGGTGTCTGTGCCGCCAAGGCCCCAGGCCTGCCCATCGCGCACGTAGTTCACCACGTCGGCATTTTTGAGGACGGCCTTGCTGGGGATGCAGCCCCAGTTAAGGCAGAGCCCGCCGACCCGTTCTTTTTCGAAGAGGGCGACGGTGAGGCCGAGCTGCGCGGCCCGGATGGCGGCAACATATCCGCCGGGGCCACCTCCGATGATGGCAACGTCGTACTCAGCCATAGTCTGCTCCTAGACTTCCATAGTTGGCAATGGGGGAATCATGCGTGACACAGATTCAAGGTGCAACTGCACTGTCGCTGAAACAATGACGCTTGTCTATCAGGAAGAACGGAAGGGACGGAAGGACTCGAGATCCTGCGGTGGAAGCCCGGGGCGGCGAAGAACGTAGAGCATGTGCGTGCGAAAGAGTGGAACGGCGGCGAGGGGACCATAGAGCCAGGGGGCCCAGGCGCCAACGCGGCGGGCGGCGGGCGGCGCGAGCGTTATCGCGTGGGCTTTCATGGGGCAGCGAGGGAACCAGCGGCGGATGTCCTCGCGGGTGATGGGGTGGACATCCGGGTTGCGGGGGTTCCGGCGGCGCATATCGTAGATGAGGATGAGGCCGCCCGGCCGGGTAATGCGATAAAGCTCGCGCGAGATGCTGTGCGCCACATCCTCATCCGGCACGGAGCTGTAGAGGGTGAAGGCGAGGGAGAGATCGAAGCGGCCATCGGGCTCGGGGATCGACGCGGCGCTGCCTGCGTGGACGCGGATATCGGAGGCGTGGGCGCGGCAGTAATCCACGGCGGCGCCATCCAGGTCCATGCCTGCGAGGTTTTCAGGCCGGGCCCCCCACTGCACGAGCAGGCGGAGGTTGTAGCCGGTGGAGCAGCCGGCCTCGAAGGCGCGCAGGTCGGAAAGCGACGTCCAGCCGGCCCTGCGGAGGAGGCGGGCGATCAGTCGCTCCCGCTCCTGCACCATCAGGAGGTTGCCCGGTTGGAGGATCGTGTGGTCTGCCACCACGCGCCACTGTATCGAGGGGGCAGGTTTGACGAAAGGACGAACGGCCCGCAAAGGCGGTCCGGGCCGGTATCATTCGGGCGAACGGAGTGAGCATGACGATCGAGCAGTCCTATATCGAACGGCACCCCCGGTCCGCGGCGCTGTACGAGCGTGCGGCCCGGGTCCTTCCCAGCGGGGTCACCCACGATAGCCGGTTCTTGCGGCCATTTCCCATTTATGCGGAGCGAGCCGCGGGATCGCGGAAGTGGGATGTGGATGGGCGCGAACACATCGACTACGTGATGGGGCACGGCGCGCTATTGCTGGGTCACAACCACCCGGCGGTGGCCGGGGCCGCCGCGGCGCAGCTGGCGCTGGGTACTCACTACGGAGCGAGCCACGAGCTGGAGATCGAGTGGGCAGAGGAGGTCTGCCGGATCATTCCCTCGGCGGAAGTGGTGCGCTTCACGAGTTCCGGGACGGAGGCGACGCTGATGGCCCTGCGGCTCGCGCGGAGCTTTAGCGGCAAGCCGGGGGTGATCAAGTTCGATCGGCATTTCCACGGCTGGCACGACTATGTGGTGGCGTCCTCGAAGTACTCGGGCGCGTTGCCGCCCGGGGTGCCCCAGGCCACGCTCGATTCGGTCGCCGTCCTCCCGCTCGATTTGGGAGAGGTGCGCGGAACAGTCGCGGGGCGGGGAGACATCGGCGCCATCATCGTGGAATCGGCTGGCGCTTCGAGCGGGCAGCTGCCGGTCCCGCGCGGCTTCCTCCACGATCTGCAGGCATTCTGCAGGGCCGAAGGCATCGTCTTCATCATGGATGAGGTGGTGACTGGTTTTCGCTGGGCCCCGGGGGGAGTGCAGGAAGTGGAAGGCCTTCGCCCGGACCTGACGACCCTGGCGAAGATCCTGGCAGGCGGATTCCCGGGTGGCGCGGTGGCCGGACGGCGCGAAGTGATGGAGCGGCTGCAATTCCCGGAGCCGGGCGTGAAGGCGGCGAAGATCGGTCATCCCGGGACATTCAATGCCAATCCGCTGTCATCGGCCGCGGGGGTGGCCTGCCTGCGTGAGATTGCGGGCGGCGAACACCAGCGGCGCGCGGCCAGCCTGGCAGCCCAGCTGCGCGCGGGGATGAACTCGGTGCTGTGCGAGCTGGGGATCCCCGGTTTCGTCTACGGCCAGTCTTCGGAGTTCCGCATCATCCTCGCGGGTGCGACCGTACCCGAAGCGCAAGACTACGACGCGCGGGAGCTGGATTTCGCCTTCCTCGCCGGGGGCATGCCAGAAGCCCGTACGCGCCTCCTCCAGCTGGCGATGATCAACCGGGGAGCGCACCTTTTCGGTGGCGGGGGCATGACGAGTTCCGTGCATACGGAGGACGACATCGCCCGGACGATCGAGATGTGGCGCGGCTCCATGCTCGACCTCCGGGCCGAAGGCGTGCTTGACGGCTAGTCCAGCGGCCTGGCCGCCATCAGGAAGACGATGACGAGCAGCGCCGCCGCATCCATGTGGGCGATGTTCAGGTAGCGCCTCATGCGTTGGGTGGTGCCGGTGTCCTCTGCTGCCGGGTCGCTATCGAGCAGCCGGACGATGCGCTTGCTCTCGGGCCCGAAAAACAGCATGCCGACGAGGAAGGCGGCCGCGTAGATGGCGAGCGCCAGGAGCAGCCACGGACTGTCGCGATAGCTCCAGTCGCCCTCGGACGTGAGCCAGAACCCGAAGACGAGCGTCAGCAGCGAAACCGGCAGAAAGTAGCGTTCGCCGAACCAGGCAAGCGTGCGGAACAGTGCGGCGAGCTGCGTACCATCGCCGCTGGTGCGGGCCCTGATGGCGATCAGGTTGATCATGACGTTCCCGCCAACCCAGAGGATGGCGAAACTGACGTGCAGCCAGACCAGGATGTCGTACGTACTCACAGTGTTCTCCTTCAGTCCGCCTGTTGGCGGGTTCTTCGAGACACTGTGGAAAGGGCGGGAGCCAGAATCCGTGATGGGTTTCACAGAATCCGGCGCGATGGGGAGCCGGGTAACCCGAAAGGAGGAGGCTGAAGGACTTCCCCGGCTGGCGTAGGATGAGTGTGTGATACAGACCATCGTCTTCTTCCTGGTGCTGGGCTTCCCCCTCATCATCTACCTGATTAACGCCGCGCAGGCGCAACGGGAATCGCGCGGCATTGCGGCGGGGATCCCGAAACCGAAGGAGGCGAAGGCGCCGCGGCGGTCGTCGCGGCCAGCCAGGGTGCGGCCGCTGCGCGTGCAATCGTGCGGGCGGCATGGCACGCACATGGTGCTCGCCCTGCTCGGTTCGGCCGAAAGCTGCCGCTTGTGCGCCTTCGCCGCCGGCGAACGGCCAGGCGCGGGCGCGAGCGATGATGAGCGCGAGGCGGCGATCCGGGCGGCCGAAGAGATCATCGATAGCGCAAACCAGTGAGCGCGTTGGCGCCGGGTATACTCTGGGCACCAAATTCCCGGAGTAGACCGTGAAACACGTTCGCCTGGGCCGCACCGGCCTCCAGGTTTCGCGACTGTGCCTTGGCACGATGACCTTTGGCTTCCAGTGCGAAGAGCGCACGTCGATCGCCATCATGGACCGCGCGTTTGATGCCGGTGTGACCTTCTTCGATACGGCGGATGTGTACCCGCTTGGAGCGCCAGCAGGCACGCAAGGGCGCACCGAGGAGATTGTCGGCAAGTGGCTTGCCGGGCGGCGCGATCGTGTGATCCTGGCGACGAAGTGCTTCGGCAGGGTGGGCCCGAACCGCTGGGACCAGGGCAATTCGCGCAAGCACATCCTCGATGCCGTCGATGCATCGCTGCGGCGCCTGGGAACGGATTACATCGACCTGTACCAGTTGCACGGGCCGGACCCGGAGACTCCCATCGATGAGACGCTGAAGGCGCTGGATGACCTGGTGCGCTGGGGGAAGGTGCGCTACGTCGGTTGTTCGAACTTCCTGGCCTACCAGGTGGCGCGTTCGCTGGGCCGCGCCGAGGCGCTGGGGACGGTGCGTTTCGATTCGGTGCAGCCGCGCTACAACCTGCTCTTCCGCGAGATTGAACGCGAACTCCTTCCGCTGGCCGCCGAAGAAGGGATCGGCGTCATCCCCTACAACCCGATCGCGGGCGGCCTGTTGAGCGGGAAGCACAATCCGCAGGCCGGGCCGGAGGAGGGTTCGCGCTTCACGCTGGGCACCGCGGCGGAGCGCTACCAGGACCGTTACTGGCACGAAGGAATGTTCGAGACGGTGGAGAAGCTGCGCCCAATGGCGGCCGATGCGGGCATGACACTGCCACAGATGGCGGTCGCCTGGGTTCTCGCCAACCCGGCAGTTACCGCCCCGATCATCGGGGCAAGCAGGCCCGAGCAGTTGGAGGACACGCTCAAGGCGGCTGAGACGCCGCTCATCCCCGAGCTGAAGCAGAGCCTGGATGTGCTGACGGCCCAATACCGGAAGGGTGACGCGGCACGCTGATGAGTGAACTCGAAGACTTGCTGGGTATCGCGCGGCGCGCGGCCGAGGTGGCCCGCGAGGTGATCATGCCGCTGTATGCGGGCGGCACGGCGGTCGAACTGAAGGCGGACCGGACCCCGGTAACGGTCGCCGATCGGAATGCCGAGGTGGCGCTGCGGGAGTTTCTCGCGCGGGAATGCCCGGGCCACGGGATCCTCGGCGAGGAGTTTGGGGAGACGCCCGGAGATGGGCGCTACCGCTGGATTCTCGACCCCATCGATGGGACCAAGTCGTTCATCCACCACGTGCCGCTCTTTGGCACGCTGATTGCGCTCGAACGCGATGGAGAGCCCGTTGTGGGAGTGATCGCCTGCCACGCGGCGGGAGAGACCGCCTGGGCAGCCCGGGGGCTCGGTGCGTGGCTGAACGGCGAGCGTGCGGCCGTCTCGCGGGTGAACCGGATCGAGGATGCGACCGTGACGATGACGTCGTATGGGCGGGCCGCGGCGATGCACCCGGCAGGGTTCCAGCGGCTCGTATCGCGGTGCGGGCTGGCGCGCGCCTGGGGCGATTGCTACGGCTACCTGATGGTCGCCAGCGGCCGGGCGGAGGTGATGCTCGATCCGGAGATGAGCATCTGGGATGCGGCCGCGCTCTATCCGGTGGTGACGGAGGCCGGGGGAGGCTTCAGCCAGTGGGATGGGACCCCCGGAGTCGGGTCATCGGTGGTCGCGACGAACGGGCTGTTGCAGTCCGCGGTCCTGGCCCTGCTGCGGGAAGATGAACGGGCGTGAAAAAGGGCCCGCATGTTGCGGGCCCTCTCCCATTGCTCGGTAAAGCAGTGCGGGTCTGGCGATCAGGCTTTGCCGATCTTGAACATCCTGGTGCTGCACACGGGGCAGGCACCCTCCGTGGCCGGCTTACCGTTTTTCATCGTGATGGGCTTGGGATTCTTCATCTCCCGTTTTTCCCGGCACTTCAGGCAGTAGGCTTCCAACGGATCCCTCCTTCCTTCGTCCCGCCCGCGGGTCGGGCGGGTTGCTGGCAAATTGCTAGAGTGCCTATGCGGATACACAGGCTTGCCAGTTCCTCAGGCATGATCCGAGCGCGCCGCCGTGATGTCAATACCGCAAATGAGTCTGGAAGCGACATAAGTGATGATAATTCGCTAATTTGACCGGCTCAAGACCTTCGATGGCCGGATTTCCCCGGAATTCGACACTTCGGCGACGCCCAGGAAGCTGCCGCCGGCGGTATAGATACGGGCCGCCGCGGAGGGCCGTTCGCAGGCGCCGGCGCCGCGATGCATGAGCCCGTGGCAGAAGCGCCGCGCGCCATCCGGGCCGATGATGGCCGCGTCGTAGTCTGCCATGCCCGCATCCGGAGGGAGCAGGGCACGCTCGATTTGCCCATCCCCGCTGAGCTGTTCGACCTGTTCGAGCGTCAGCGCACCGCCCACCTGGAACGGCCCGGCCGCGTGACGCCGAAGGGCGCCGAGGTGGGCCCCGCAGCCAAGTTCTTCCCCGATGTCGCGGGCGAGGCTGCGAATGTACGTCCCTGCGCCGCAATCGACCTCCACCGAGAGACGGCCCGGGGCCA
>Ga0154020_10004082_pt1 | contig 17432 bp, 17 predicted proteins | sample Klosneuvirus_201_FD_109709 | JGI IMG/M metagenome (GOLD analysis project Ga0154020, IMG submission 109709) | Active sludge microbial communities from wastewater, Klosterneuburg, Austria - Klosneuvirus_20160825_MG | ecosystem: Engineered > WWTP > Aerobic digester > Activated sludge | place...
AACCTGTCCATGGATTTCGACGTCGCGATCAGGCGTTTCTCGCTGGAAAGCCTGCGCATGGTGCTGCAAGCCACAGAAACCACCTCCCTGCAGCTTCTCTCTACCTACGAATCAGGTGGGGACGAAGAATACGAGATTGCCCGCTACCGCTTACGCCCGCTGACGATCATGGCGGGCGGATTTCCCGTCGTTGTCCAGCCGACGATCATTTTGGTGATGGGTGTGGACGGCGCCGTGAGCGCATCGCTGACAACCGGTTTGACACAAAATGCCACACTGGCCGGCGGCGTTCAGTATGTGGATGGCAACCTGAGTCCGGTCCAGGAGTTCACTAACGACTTTCTGCCCCAGCCACCGACCCCCAGTGCAGAAATGAAAATTGAAGCCTATGTCGGCGCTGGCCTTGAGCTGGCTTTCTACACCACGTCGCCGCTGGTGCCTGAACTGGCGATGGTGGTCCGCGCCGGACCCAGGTTACAGGCAGATGAGACCCTGTGCTGGGTGCTGAAAGGTTTCCTGGAAGTGGACCTGGTGGCAAGACTCAAGCTTTTCCGCTGGGACCTGGAGGAGATGGATACCACAATCGTCAGCGCTGAGGCCTCGATCCTGCAAGCCAGGCAATGCACGGTGCTTGGCGTATCGACACTCTATCAGTTACAGACAGTGGCGAATGTATCTACTATGAATTATTTTGACTACAATGGTACCCCATACGTTGATGATGGGCAGCTAGACCAGAAGTGGTCACCCTCACAAGTAGTCGGGGATATGAGCCTGGCATCGGCAGCTAGCGCCGACGCGGCCGGCAGCATAGCGCATGCTACCTCGTCCGGCTTGGTGGCTTATGAGACCATGACGAACTCGCTAGGCGTCCCCTCCATCGTCGGCGCGACCGTTACTCTAGACACCGGATGGAGTTACAATCCAAACGGACTTACTGGTTCCTCTCAATCACTGTATGTCTATAACGATTACATCGTTGATCTTTATACCCATGTTGCCGGGGATTTTGTCTTCACTATCAGCAGTGACGTATACAGCAGCAACGAATACGACGCAGGCAACCTTGAAGAGGTAGCTTTATCTATTGGGTACCCAGGCCATGGATACAACATCCCACCCAACGGAAGCCTGGTCATCACCGAAAGCGTATCGGCTGGCTCTACTTTCCCTATACGTTTTCTTGGGCCGGGAATCTATAATTGGTACTTTTTTAATACCCCAGTATCGGGTTTGGGTACAGCCCGCACGACGCTCGAGTGGAAGTTTTTCCCGGGAGGAGTCGCCTCCGTCACCCCGACACGGCAGATACCGGCATTATCAGCCATCTACAGCGAGGATTAACAGTATAAACGGCTTACGAGTTCAACTTGATCGTGGAGCAACCATATGTGCGTCACATTTGCTTCGCTGACGTCGCTGATCGCAGTTTTCGACCTGGACTGTCGTTGGGTGATGACAGCCATTGGTATTGGCGCGAAGTTGTCACCGCCCCTTCCTCGAACGGCAAGAGTGCAGGCGCCATTCCAGCCGCTTTGGGTGAACCAGAGTGCTGGTCGCGCGCTAAACCTGGATTTCGCCATTGAGATCGGAATATGTGGCGGACATCAACCCGATTGTCGAGAAGTAGTTTGAGATGAATGCATGAGCAAAGGAGAACCAAGATGAAACGAGAGAACCTGCTGATTGCCTGCGTTTTGTGGGTAGCCGTGGTGCTGGCTGGCTGCAAGCCGCTTGCGCCAGCCGGGGGCAAAGTGCCGGAAACCGCAGTTGCGACGCCAATCACTTTGCACATGAGCGTCCCCGGGGAACCGTTGACCCTCGACCCTGGACTCGCCTATGACTTTGATTCAATCGCTGTCATTAACCCGCTCTTTCTCGGTCTGACGGAGTTGGATCCGGAGACCCAGGAGCCGCTGCCAGCATTGGCGACTGATTGGGCCGTCAGTGAAGATAGCAAAACCTGGACCTTTACCCTGCGGCAGGATGTGCCCTGGGTGCGCTACGACCAGGCGGCGGAGAAGGTCGCGGAAGTCATGGACGAGAACGGTAATGTGCGCATGGTCACCGCGCATGACGTTGTGTATGGCATCCAGCGGGCTTGTGACGCACGCAGCGCTTCGCCCTATGCGTACGTCCTTTACATCATCGCCGGCTGTGAAGCAGTAAACACGGCCGATGTGACGGCGCCAGATTATTACGAACTGCTGGAGGGCGTGGGGGCGCAAGCGATCGACGATTTCACGGTGCAGTTCGATCTGAACTACGGCGCCAGCTATTTTGGTCAGATTGCCAGTGTGTGGACGGCGCGCCCGGTGCCGGCGGCGTTGGTGGCCGAAAACGCAGAAGGCTGGACGGCGCCAGACGTCATCCAGAGCAGCGGTCCCTATGCGCTGAAGCAGTGGGTCGCAGGCGAGGAGGTCGAACTAGTCAAGAATCCGTTCTGGTATGGCTGGCGCGAACAGGCCGGTGTTGCTGGCAACATCGACCTGGTCAATATGATTGTCTTCGATAACCCGGCGGCTGCCCTTGCCATGTACCAGGACAATACGCTGGACTCGACAATCGTACCGTTGGCCCAGATTGAAGCCATCGCAGATCCGCAGAGCAGCTTTGCCGCTGAATACAGGGCAGTGCCAGACAACTCCACCTCCTACCTCGGGTTCATCACTCAAAAACCAGCGGTCAGCGATGCGCGTGTGCGGCGCGCACTTGCCATGGCGATCGACCGTGAAGCGCTCGTCCGCGACATCCTCAAGGGTGGGCAGATTCCGGCGAATGCCTTCACAAACCCCCTCAACTTTGGCTCTGCCGCTGGCGATCCAGCCGTTGCTCCCTGGGCCTTGAGCGCAGAAGCCGGCGGCACTGGTTACCGCGCTGCCGTGGAAATGGCCCGTCAACTCATGACAGAGGCAGGCTATACTGACGGCGCAGATCTGCGGTTGGTCTTCGCCTTTGACGACAGCGAAGAAACGGAGAAAATCACGCATGCAGTCACCGCGATGTGGCAGACGGCCTTCCCAGAAATCGAGGTAGCCCTCCAGTCACAGGAGTGGGAGGTCTTTCTGGATATGCTGAACAACCCCGAGATCGCGCTGGAGGACAAACCGGATGTGTACCAACTTGGCTGGTTTGCGGACTATCCCCATGCCAATAACTGGGTGCACGAGGTTTTCAGTCCTTCCCAAAGCATGAACGAGTCGATGCTTAGCCCGGATGACCCGCAGGTGGGCGTCCTGGTGGCTGAGCTCGATGCGACAACGATTGCCGCCCAGACCGCCAGTGAGGCAGAACAGATCGAACTATACAAGCGGGCAGAACAGCTCCTAGTGGACGAGATTGCAGCCGTCAGCCCATTGTACTATGACGTCACCAACCACCTGACCAAGCCCTGGCTGGTGCGTGAATATAGTGTGCTGCCATACTTCCAGCGCTGGACAATCGATACCCAAGCCAAGGCTGCGGCGCAGCAGTAACACAGCGCGGCAGTGGATCGCCTTGAACCTGCGCGTGGCGAGCATGGCCGATCGGCAACATCCCCGCTAGTCGCCCGTCAAGTATCAAGATAGCGCTAAGACATTCCCGGATTCTGCCAGAATCCGGGAATGTCAAACCAAAGAACTATATTTGATGGGCTGCTATCGTTTTCACGCCGTCAATTCCGCGCGGATACTGGCTGCCCACGCCCTGACCTGATCGGCGCCGCCGGCGGGCTGTCCCGGAGTGTACACGTCGCATTGAGGTGCGCGATGAAAAGCGAGCGTAAGCCGTCGATAGCTGCAGCAGTGAACTGCGCCGGGTGTTGCAGATTGTAGGTGGTTACCGTCAATCCGCGAGAATCCGCCTCATCCGTCAAATCCGCGGTCTATTCTTTTCGCACATGGACGGTTCGGCGCGCCTTGCGTTATATTGTCGCAACACATCTGCTCGCAAGCACAGAAGGAGTTGCGTCATGTCACGCTGGCAAGCTCTACTACACACCGCAAACCATCAACGAGGCGCTGCAGGCGCTCGTCCACCACGGAAGGTCGCGCCCAGATCATCGCCGGGTTGAACGAAATTTGGGAGGCGGAGGGCTGGGTCTATCTGGGCGCCGCCACGACCCACACCCAAATCGAGAGCAACGACCTGGTGCGCAAGCACGGCACAGCCCTGACCGAGATCTGCGGCGTGGTGGGCGGGCCACAGGTGCGCAACGTCGGCACGCTGGACGGTAATGTCGCCACGCGCTCCCTGCCGCCGACGGCACGATTGGACTGCTGGCGCTGGGCGCGCAGGTGCAGGTCTGTACGCTGACCGCCGATGGGCTGGTCTGTGACTGGCAGCCGCTGCTGACGATCTTTGCCGGAAGAGGCGGTGCTCGTCAAGGGTACGGTCATGGGCGCCGACAATGGCAACGTCACTGTGTTGTAGTTCGCTCATGCGGTTTCTTCTCCGTTGTGGCGGCGCACGGTGAGGGGCACGTCCAGCCTTGCGTTAATCCAGAGGATGCGGCGCAGGTTACGTAGGTCTTTGGCAGCCGGATAGCCGCGCCGCACTTACGGATTGGTGTTGATTACCGGCTGCGGGCATCCCGGCCTGGAACGGCTGGTGACGCGCGCTAAGTTCCTATACGGTAAGCAGGTTGTCGGTATGGTCGGCGGCCTGCACCACACCAACGCAGCGACCGATGAACTGGCTGCCCCAACGCGATCCGACTGGTCGGTCGCGAAGACCACTTTACAGTTGACAATCTCACCTCCATCCGACCCGGCGCAAGCGATCTCCTCACATCATCTCGCTACCCATCGCCAGCCCCGACAACGCCGCGCCTTCGACACGCGATGCACCAAAGGCGTCGCCGCCGAGCAGCAGCGGTGCGTGCGCCTCGATGCGTAGGAGCCGTTCCGGGTGCAGCACGGTTGGCGCCGCGTAGCGCCAACGCTTGATCTGCTCCTCGGCGATCCACGCATCCGCCGCCAGCCAGGGACGCAGCGCCCGCTCGAACGCGGCGTTCAATTCGGCGTCCGGAGCGTCGTAGTGCGCTGCGCTCCACTCGCTGCTGGCGTGCACGGTGATGACCGTCGCATCAGGTGAGATGCCCTTGCGCCGGTTGTCGGCGATCCAGGCAAAGTCGGCGGCGGGACGCTGCACTGCGCCGGGCGCGGGCAACTGCACCTCACCCTCCACCACGTATAGCCCGCAAAGCGACGGCGCGTAGCAGATGCGCGCCAGGCTGGCGCGGTCGTTCGCCGTGAGCGGCGTCGCACCGGCGTCGAGCAGCGCCAGCGTCTGCGGCGCCGGCGCGGTCATCACCACGGCGGCGACAGTAAACCGGCGCCCGTCGTGGCTGGTGAGCAGCCAGCCGTCACCCTGCGGCGCCACTGCGGTGACGCGCACGTCCGTGAGGATTTCGGCGCCCTGCTCGGCGACTTGTGCGGCCAGGTGCTTTGCCAGCGCATTCATGCCACCGCGCACGGCGTAACGCGGGTGACCATCGGGAGTGGTGGCCGCGAGGCTGCCGTCGCTCCACCCTGTCGCCCACGGGTAGACAATGCCTGACGCCCGCCAGCGCTCCACCCATGCGCCAAAGATCGGGGAGCGCACAGTGAAAAACTGTGCGCCATGGTCGGCGCGTCCTGCACCAATGCGCCGCGTGGCCAGCCGCCCGCCGACGCTCCGCCCCTTGTCGAGCAACACCACGCGCAGACCGCGCTCCGCCAGCACGGCGCCCGCCATCAGTCCACAGAGTCCCGCCCCCACGATCACCACATCAACAGGCTGGGTTTGCGTCATAAATACTCCCCTTTCACGGCCGTGCCGCGCGCCGCAGGTGGTGCAGATCATGCGCGGGCTGCCGGCAGCGCGTTGAATTCATCACAGGATATCCTCTACTTTACCACCCAGTTCGAGACCGGCATGGCGGCCGCGCCCCGTAAAAAGCGCGCTTTCTCGCCCCGCGCCATCGATATGCAGCGACACATCGACCGTCGCCGTCAGGCTTTCGAGCACGCGCTGGAGCATGGCCGTGCGCGCGGGCGCGTGCAGCAGATCGACGGCTTCTTCGTCGCGGTGTGCGACAAGGCAAAGACGGGCGCGACGCCTTTGCCCCGCGTGCATCACTGGGCCGCTCACTTCCCAGACCACTTTGTCTGCGGTGACGTGCAGATGATCGATGGTCGCGCCGGTGTAGGAAGCAAAGCGATAGAGCTCTCCGTCACAGAGTAGACCGACGATGAAGCCACGAAAGGCGGAGCCGAGCCATGGGATGCGGGCGACCGATGCGATGAGGCTAATGCCTTGTCGTTCAAAGTGGTTGGTTTGCATCCAGATCCAGGCGCGCGGGAAGGCCTGTCCCCAATCCTTTTCTGTGTAGCCGCGCCCGCCATGAAAGTCGACCGCTGCGCCGTCCACGATCAATTGGCCGCGCACCGCGTGATCCAGACTCAGGACGCCGTGATAGCATTCCATAAACGGCATGAAGCTGTACCAGTCCATGATGCCGGGCGCACGCCAGGTGACGGGCCAGGGGGTGACGCCATCGAACGCCAGGCGGCCGATCAGTTGCTGGGTCGCGTTGTCGATGTTGAGTTCGAGCGCGTGGGGTGTAAATCGATTTGGGCCGACGCGGATGTCAAAGATTGCTGGCGTCGCTGCAAACGCCTCCAGCGGATAGCGGTGATAGCCCGTCGCACCCGTCGCGCCGTCAAGCGTTTGCACGAAACAATGTGAATCAGCGCCATTCTCGCCGAGAAATATGCCGGGGATAATGGCGTGCCGCCGCTGCTGCGAGCGATCGACGACCTTGAAGTACCATCCCTCAAAATAGCCGCGTTTGTGACCGTAGCCATGATACGCCGCAGGACGCCAGATTGTTTTGAAGCGGGTGACAGCACTTTGAAAATCCTCCACTACCGGCCTCCGCAGTGGTGCGCCGTCGCGGTTGGTTCGGGTGGAATTGTCTCAGGTGGCGCGGGTACAGGCGTCCAGTAAGCGCGCAGCTTGAATGGGAAGGCGAAGTCGCCGCCGGGCGCTTCGCGGTCGCCCACGACCAATGTGTAGCGTCCGATGCTGCGGTCGTCCGCCCACACCGCCACGCGATATTCGCCATCCACTGGAAGGGTGACGCGCGCCTCTTGTCGCTCCCAGTAACGCGTGCCGCTGAAGGGTTCAAAAAATTCCGTGGCTGGCCCCGGGTCGGGCGCCAGAATCAGCGCGCCGCTGCCGGCCGGCGCTGCAATGCGCTTTGGCAGCGCCGCGGTTGGAAGTTCTGGCCCGATCAGCGCTATCGTCGGTGCAAAGTTTTCCTGCCCGGCAATCTGGGGAATCGTGACGCCTAGCAAAATACGCTGGCCGCCTCTGCCGGTGAAGGTCACATAATCGACGTCGGTGTGGCTCTCCAATGTAGCATAAAGCGCGGTCGAGATGGTCGGGTCTGTCACACGATAGGCGCTATCGGCGCTCCAATCCTCATCCTCGAAGTAGGGTTGATGCGCCTCAGCCGATCGCGGCGCCGCGAGGAAGCACAAGGCTGCTAACAAAAATGGCGTCACCAGGCGTGCAATCTTCATGCTTTTCCCCTTCCATGCAAATGAACCCGGCTACCGGGTTTCAACTAGCGGCCGTCTACAGGTCAAGCACACCCTCTACGCCTGCATGATATGCGTCGACGATGCGTTGTGCAAGCGCGTCCGGCGTCGTAGCGGTGCGCGGCAGGCGCAGCGGCATTTTTTCCCACAGCGGGGTGTCAACCGCGCCCGGGCGCACCACGGTGACGCGCAGCTTGCGTTGCTCTTTGGCGAGCGTGGCGGCAAAAGCTTCCAGCCCGGCTTTGGCCACGGCATAAGCCGCCAGGCCGGGCAACCGCAATTTTTCGCTGTACGCGCCGATGTAGATCAAATGAGCGCGTTCAGCCAGCAGAGGCAGGCTGTGGTGGGTGGCAAGATACGCGCCCGTCAGGTTGGCGTCGAGAATGCGCGCCCACACGTCTGGCGTCATTGCGGCGACAGGGCTGGCGAGGATGTCGCCGGCTGCGTAGATCCAGAGATCCACCGCCGGCAGTTCCTGGGCCGCGTTGTAGACGGCTTGCTGCACCGCAAAGGCGTTCGCCGCGTCTGCGGTGTAGCGGAATTCCGTCAGGGCGGCCAGATCGTCGGGATGACGGCTGACCGCACCGACGGTCCATTCATCGTGGCGTAATTGCTGGGTCAGCGCCCGGCCGATGCCGCCGCTGGCGCCCCAGATCAGTGCTGTTGGCATGTGCATTTTCCCTTAGCGATGAATCATCGTGGCAAATATCTGTGGGTCGACCTCTGGCGTAAAGCCACCTTGCACGCCTTTGACGAGGGCGCTCACCGCGTCGTGGCTGTGCAGCGATTCCTGATGCGAGGCGATGATCTTGAAGTCCTTGATGCGTGGCTCCGGATCGAGCTGTTCGTGCAGCAGACGCACGGCATCCTCGACAAACTTGAGATGCGCGGCATTCAATTCGGCAAAGGCCTGTTCATCCTCGCGCTTGACCATTACTTGCGTCTCGGTGTGCAGCGCGGCCAGGCATAGATCGCGTACTTCTTCCAGCCAGAGAAAACCATTTAACTCGACGCTGACCCGCGCCACTGAACGCTGGCTGTGAGGGACAGCGGCGACGCCGCGCTCCTGGATGGCGTGCTGCGACAATTCGTAGCTGCAAGGACAAGTGGACGAATAGACAAAATCAAAGTGGACAAACTTGCGCACTACACCGGCGCGATCCATGCGCGCCTCCAGCGCAACCTGGTAATATTGATAGCCGGCGAGACCGGATCGTAGTGACTCATTCACCATCGGATAATTGAAACGCAGGATCAGGTAGGCGTCCAGGCTGCCGAGCGACGTGCGGTAGTCCAGCAGGAGTGTTTCCAGCAGGTCAAGATCGAAGGTCGCGTCCTTGTGCTCGTAAAAGGTGCGCATCACGCGCGACATGTTGATGCCTTTTTTGTGCGCCTCCAGCGAAACTGTTCCCGTCACCGACGTTTCCAGCAGCAGCGGCTCGCCTGTGCGGCTGGCATAGCGCAGCGGCAGCCGGAAATTGTGGATGCCGACTTGCTGGATCGCCACCGGGCTGCCCTGGATGAGAGAAGCAGGCCCGTTTTGCAGGTCAGGCAGCGAATCCCGATACGCATCGGTGACGACAAAGTCGGGGTCGTAATAGCGCTCCGGCTGTGAACGCGTTGCGGTCAGCAGCGGCGACGCAAGCTTGATCACACCAGCGCCGTTCGTATATTTTCCATTGACATGCTTGCTGTTGAACAAGGCGCTGCCATTGCCGTTATATGTCGCATCATTGAACTTCATTGTATTTTCTCCATCTTTTCAATTGAATAACAGGCCGCAATTTCGGCCAGCGTCTGGCCGGTCTGCGGATAAACCCAGCCGCCGGCAACATCGGCGAGTGGTGTGGCGACGTGAGCAAAGCGCAGCACATCGCCATCGGGAATTGTTTTGCCGGCCACTTCCGTCATTTCTTCGCCGTAAAAGGCGATGTCCAGGTCGATAGGCCGCGGGGCAAATTTGTCGGACGTGCGCACCCGCCCCATGGCGGCTTCGAGTGTGCGCAGCGCGTCGCGCAATGCTGTCGGATCAAGGCCGGTTTCCGCACGGATGGCTGCATTGGAGAAAGCTGCCTGCGCAGTTCGTTCTCCATCCGGCCCGACCGCCGGCGTCACATAGACCGGACTGACGGCTAGAATCCGCAACGCGGAAGATTGCTCCAGTTGTGCAATCGCCTCGTCGATGTTCTGTTCGCGGTCAATGTTGCTGCCCAATGTGATCAGCACTTGCATGGATGATGGTTGCCTTTTTATCTGCGCATGATTTTACTTGTGCATCACTTCTGCGCGCGTGCGGTGGATCGCTAGCCCGACCGAACGCGAGAAGCGCACTGCACCCGGCTTTTCGACCGACAATTCGACGGCCTCGATACGCGGGTCGGACTCGAAGCAGAGGTGCACCAGGTCAGCCGCTAATTTCTCGACAAGTTGCGGCGCGGCCGACTCGATATGCGCGATCATTGCTTTGGCCGCCGTGCGATAATTGATCGTGTCCTCAATGGCGTCGCTGGCGCCCGGCCCGCGCGTATCCGCCCAAAAGGTGGCGTTGACAAGGATGTCCTGCCGGTTGGCGCGCTCCTCTGGCTTGATGCCGACAATCCCGCGCACGAGCAGATCTTTGATAAAGATGCGGTCGAGCGGCTTTGGTTGGTTCATGGTAAAGTTTTCCTTTATTTCTTAAGCGATCCGCAGGCTCGACAAAAGCTGGCAGGCGCGCAGTCAGGTAGACGCGCCTGCGTCACTAGCCCACTTCTCAGAGTTCTGGACAGGATCTGATTACGTATTTGACTTACGTATTTGACGCTGGCAGGAGTGACGCAGCTTCTCTACGCGTCACTCCTACTGTATGGGGAGCATTATGCAGTGCAGTAAACAATTATGCAGTACGCGCGGTTACAAAGTTGGATATAGTCTGTGCAAAACATGAACAATCCATAGTCAGGAGCCACCATCTACCTGCGCCAGCACTTCCACCGTGCCATCAACAGTCAACTTTTGCTGCTCGGCGCGGCTGATGGTGGCGGGGTTGTCACCGGATTGGTCGCCGTACCACCCAAACTGGGCATGATTGCCGCCCTCAATGGGGATGAAGCGCGCCGAGGATGGCAACAAAGGCTTGGCCGCCAGCACCTTGTCCGGTGTGGCCAGTCCGTCATTGGTGCCGTAGATGGAATAGGCGATCAAATCCGTCTGGCCGGCGAGCGAATCGTTGCCGGCCGGAAACGCTGCCCAGAAAACGAGGCCATCGACAGCGCCGGGGTGATTGCTGACATAAGTAGCGGACATGGCGCCGCCCAGCGAATGCCCGCCGATCACCCACTGCTCGATCTCGGGGAATGCAGCGATCACCTCATCGGCGCGGTTGGCGCCAAAAACGGCAAGGTTGAGCGGCATCGGCACGATCACCACCGGGTAACCTTTTTCCGCGATCGCTTTGGCCTGTGGCGCGTAGGCGCGCGCATCGACAAGCCCGCCTGGGTAGAAGATGAAACCCGTGGTCTTGGCGTCGGCCAGCGGCTGAAAGACGATCCACTTGCCCTCAATCACGCCGACGCGGTCGTCGCCTTGCAGCGCGACCAGCGCCTGCGCCATCGGTTGTGCGGGGTTGCTCGCCCACATCACAAAGCCGGTGGCAAACACAATCAACGCCACCAGCACGCCGATCAGCAGCCACAACCACCAGCGACGCCGGCGTGACGAAAGGGTGGGCGAAGAAACAGGCGATGGTGAGGGGAGTGCATGGTCGGCCTGAGGTGTGTTTTGCATAGTTCCTCTTTTGTGCTCAGTTATATCTGGTGTGTTGCGTCGCGCATGGCCTGACGCAGCAGCGTGCTTTGCATAGCCGCCAGCTTCGTTCGGCCGCAACGTTTCCCGACCATGTTACCACAAGTGCACGTCGCCAGGATGCGTCGCACTGCCGGTAAACATGAGGATTCAGCACATTGTTCGTCTTATGCGCCTAAACCAAATCAAAATCAAGAAATCATCCACAGATGACGCAGATGACACAGATACTGAGGAAGGTGGCGCGATGAACTGTCTCCAAGTCAAGACACAATGAGACAATGAAAACCGCTTTTCTCTGCCAGCCTCCACCTCTCTGCGACTCTGCGTCAAAGCTATCTTCAAGGCAACGCACCATCTTGACATCTGTGAAATCTACGCAATCTGTGGATAAATTTTTCTTTGCTCTTCTCTTAATCTGTTGTAGAAATTTGTGCGGCGAAAGTGCGCATTACCGTCGCGATGGCCGGCCAATCCGGCGCGGCGCCGCGTACGAGGTCATGCTCGCCGTCGACTTCGACGTAACCGGCCAGGTTGGGCAGACGCTGCGCCAACCGTCGCGTGAGATGCGGACGCACCAGCGGGTCGCGGCGTCCCTGGAAGATCAACACGGGTGCGGTCACGGCGCCGGCGGCCGCGTAGCCAAGCTGGCCCGCGCGCCGCACCTGACCGAGCGCGCGCGTCGGCCATTCCCACTGGCGGATGCTGGCCTGCACCGTGGGATCGGCGAAATCTTCGTCCGGCAAGAAGTGGCGCAGCTCGGCCTGCAGGCTCGGATCGGCGAAATCGGCGCGCAGAAAGGGCTGCACGCGCGGGAAGACGCGCTCGGCCAGTGGCAGCAGACGCTCGATCCAACTATCGAGACGCCAAAAAGGTGCAAACAACACCACGCCGTCGATCTCCTGGTGCGCGGCAGCGCGCAACGCCAGCGCGCCGCCAAACGAATTGCCGGCAATCGCAACACTCTGGTAGCGCGTATGCAGATCGACCAGGGCGGCGTCTACGGCCGCGTCCCAATCGTCGTGGCGCTTGTGGCCGAGGAGAGGAAAATCAGCGCCAAAGCCCGGCAGCAACAGCCCGCGTACGCTCCAACCGGCAGCCGCAAAAACGCTGCCCACTTCACGCATTTCCGCGGGCGTCCCCGGAAAGCCGTGGATCAATAGCACCACATTGGGGCCATGGCGCCACTCAAACGAGCGATGTTCCGGCGCTTGATAAGCCTTCAAGCGCGCACCCTGCGTTCTGTTCATTGTCATGTTGTACAATTGTCCATATTTTGCCGAGACTTTCCGTGATGCTTTCTCCGATTGGGGTAGGTTTCCTGCCCCTGACCATGCGCGTTATAATTCCTGTTAGATAAACCATAAACACAAAAGGGGTCTTTCATGAGCGAATCTGCTGCAAACGTTACTATCCGAGCCTACGCCGATCTCTTGATCCGCACAGGGGTCAATCTGCAACCGCAACAAAGTCTGTTGGTGCGCGCCGAGTTGGGCCATGCGCCGCTCGTGCGCCAGGTCGTAGCGTCCGCCTACGCGGCAGGCGCAGCGTATGTACAGGTGGAATGGATGGACACGCCCACCTTGGCCGCGACGCTCAACTACGCCGATGTGGAGCAAATTGACTATCCTGCGTTTGAAATTGCTCGCTTCCGCCAGCTTGTCGATGAGAAGTGGGCGCGGCTTAGCCTGGTCGGCGACGAATTTCCCGAAGCACTGGCGGAGGTTGCCCCGGCAGCCCTGCGCGCATGGACGATCAAACGGGCGCGCGCCATCAAGTTCTACACCCAGGCCATGATGTCGAACCAGATGCAATGGTGCGTGGCCGGCGCACCCACCCCGGCGTGGGCGCGTCAGGTCTTCCCGGACAAGCCGGCCACAGAGGCGACGGACGCGCTGTGGGCAACGATCCTGCGCATGGTGCGCGCGGACCAGCCCAACCCGGCCGCGGCCTGGGACGCCCTGAATCGCCAATTGACAGGTGTGGCCACCTTTCTGCAGCAGAATCAGGTGCACACGCTGCACTTTGTCGACCCGACGCCCGGCCCTGACGGCAAGCCAGCCACCGACCTGAAGATCGGGCTGGCGGAACGGGCGCGCTGGGTGGGAGGCGCTTCGTCGACGCCCGCGGGCGTCCGGTTCCAGCCCAACATGCCGACCGAAGAAGTTTTCACCATGCCGCACAACCAGCGCACCAATGGGTACGTGCGCACCTCGCGCCCGACCTTTCCCATGCAGCGTGAGGTGCGTGATGCGTGGTTCCGCTTCGAAGACGGCGAGATGGTCGAATTCACAGCCGCGGTCGGCGAAGCGGTGCTGGCGCAATTTTTTGAGATCGACGGCGCGCGGCGGCTGGGCGAGGTTTCCCTCGTCGATGCCGGTTCGCCCATCTTCCAAAGCGGGCTGCTCTTCTACGAAATTCTGTTCGACGAGAATGCGGCCTGCCACATCGCCTTTGGCGAAGCCTACCCCGAATGCGTCGAAGGCGCCGCCGCGCTGAGCCGCGACGAGTTGGCTGCGCTTGGAGCCAATTTCAGCGACACTCACGTCGACTTTATGATCGGCACTGCGACGATGAACGTCACCGGCCTGTGCGCCGACGGTCGTGAAGTCCCGATCATGCGTGCAGGGCGTTTTGCCCCAGCGGTGCTGGCATGACCGACCTGCCCGACGTCGATGTGCACATGATCCGCCCGACGCTGGACGCGCTGCCCGACTGGCCTTTGCCGGACGGGTATAACCTGCGCGCTTATCAGGAAGGCGATAGGCAACGCTGGGTGGACTTGCATCTCGACGCCGAACCATTCTTTCAGGTAAACGCCGAGCACTTTATGGAGTCCTTTGGCGATCACCTGGCGTTGCTGCCCGATCGCATGTTCTTTGTGCAGAGTAGCGCCGGCGAGGATGTCGGCTCCATCACGGCATGGTGGCAAGATGACTGGCGCGGCCGCGGCGCCTGGGGCCAGATCCATTGGGTGGTCGTAGCGAAAGCGCATCAACGTCGCGGCCTGTCCAAGCCGATGACGGCGTATGCCTTGCGCCGCATCGCTCGCGACCACCCGCGCGCGATGTTGGACACGAATACACGTCGCGCCTGGGCGATCAAGAGCTATCTGGACTGTGGCTTTCTGCCCGACCCAGCCGAGTGCACCAGCGAGGAATATCTACAAGGCTGGCGGTCGGTTCAATCTCTGCTGCACCATCCTGCCCTCGAACGTTGGTTGACCGCCTGAAAGTGCGACTATCTAATCGCGCCGCTATGGAAACAGCCTCGACCACGGTGATTACCACAGAGAATCTGACGCGCACCTTTGGCGCCAATGTCGCCGTCAATGCGTTGACGGTGACGATCCAGGCCGGCGAGGTGTTTGGCTTTCTCGGTCACAACGGCGCAGGCAAGACCACCACGGTGCGGCTGCTCAACGGCGTCATCGCGCCGACCGCCGGCGCCGCGCGCATCTTTGGGCTGGACCCGACGACGCACGGCCATCGCATTCGCGCGCGCACCGGCGTGCTCACGGAGACGCCCGCGCTCGATAACCGCATGACCGCGCGCGACACGCTGCGCTATTTTGCCGAAGTGTATGGCGTGCCAGCCGGTGAACGCACCCGTCGCATCGACGAACTCCTGGGCGTTTTTGAATTAGGCAAGCGCGCGGGCAGCAAAGTGGGCGGCTTTAGCAAGGGAATGCGCCAACGGCTGGCGCTGGCGCGCACCTTGATACACGATCCTGATATTATTTTTTTGGATGAGCCGACCTCCGGGTTGGACCCGGTGGCGATCCGCGAGGTTCATCAAATGATCGAACAGTTGAGCCATCGCGGGCGCACTGTGTTTCTATGTACGCACAACCTGGCGGAAGCGGAGCGGCTGTGTGACCGGGTGGCGGTGCTGGCGCAGGGGCGCGTGCTTGCCATCGGCGCCACGCAGGAGCTGGGCAGCCAATTAAATCGCGGCCATCGCGTCAGCGTCGAGGTCAATGCCGACGATGTGGCGCGCGCGGTGAACCTCTTTACCCAGACGCCGCCGGTGAGTCTGGCGGAGCCTGTTTTAGATCGAGCGGCAGCGCGTCAGGGCAGCGCCTTCATTACGCTCCACGGTGCGGGCCGCGCCGATGTCCCGCAACTCATCCGCGCGGCGGTGCAACAGGGACTCGAGCTTTATCGCATCCAACCCGAAGCGCCGACGCTGGAGGATGTTTACTTTGCCTTGCAGGAGTTATAGCCGATGAACTGGGGTGCGGTTTGGGCCATTGCGCGAAAAGATGCATTTATTGCGCTGCGCACGCGAGCTGTCGTGTTGCCACTCATCATTGTGCCGCTGGTGTTGATGGTGGGCGTGCCGGTGCTGGTGGGTTTGATCTCCGGCATGGCCGCGCAACTGGACGTAGCCTCCACGGACATGGAGGAGATCGCACGCGCGCTGCCGCCTGGTTTTGGCGAGCAGTACGCCGGTCTGAGCGAAGTGCAGGCTGGGTACATTTATTTTATTGTCTACCTTTTTGCGCCGATGTATCTGGTGCTGCCGTTGATGGCATCGGCCGTCGTCGCCGCGGACAGCTTTGCCGGCGAAAAGGAGCGCAAGACGCTGGAGGCGCTCGTCTATTCGCCAACTACCGACCGTGAATTGCTCTTTGCCAAGATCCTCGGCGCCTGGATTCCCGGCGTGTTGGTCGGGCTGGGTGGCTTTGCTGCCTACGTCGTCGTGGCCAACACCATGACCTACTATGTGGCGAGCCGCATCGTCCTGCCCAATCCGCTTTGGCTGCTGCTGGCGTTCTGGGTGGGGCCGGCCGCCGCGGCGTTTGGCTTGGGCATTACGGTGATCGCCTCTGCGCGAGTCAACACCTTTCAAGAGGCTTATCAGATCGGCAGCCTGGTGGTGCTGCCTGTCGTGCTGCTGGTGATTGGCCAGGCTGCCGGCGTGTTTATCCTGTCCAATTGGCTGGTAGTGCTGGTAGGATTCCTGATCTGGCTGCTTGTCGCCCTTGTGTTTGTGATCGCCGCCGCTTCGTTCCGCAGGACGACGCTGCTGGCGCGCTTATAAGGAGAGGTGAGTCATGCATCATCCCTTTGCCCCATTTCTTGAGACAAAAGGCATCGTCATTATCGACGGGGCGCTGGCAACCGAGTTGGAGCGCCGTGGCGCCGACTTGGGCGACGCGCTCTGGTCGGCGCGGCTACTGGTCGATGCGCCGGAGCTGATCCGCGCTGTGCATCTCGATTATCTGCGCGCGGGCGCCGACGTGCTGATCACGGCCAGCTACCAGGCGAGCGTGGCAGGCTTCCGGCGGCGCGGTCTCGACGAAGCACAGGTCGCTGACCTCTTTCGTCTCAGCGTCCGACTTGCCGCTGAAGCCGTCGAGGAATACTTAGCGGCTTTTCCATCCGAGGAGAGACCGCTACGCCCGCTGATTGCCGGCTCGATCGGGCCTTACGGCGCCTACCTGGCTGATGGTTCCGAGTATCGCGGCGATTATGGGCTGAGCGTCGACGCGTTGGTGGCCTGGCACCGGCCACGCATGGCCGCGCTCGCCCAGACCGAGGCCGATCTATTGGCGTGTGAAACGATTCCCTGTCTGGCCGAAGCCGAGGCGTTGGTGCAGGCGTTGGCTGAATTTCCCACCATGCCGGCCTGGCTCTCCTTCAGTTGCCGCGATGGCGCGACGCTCGCATCGGGCGAATCCTTGCAGGCGGCAGTGCGCCTGGCCGAAGCGTCGGAGCAGATCGTGGCGGTCGGCGTCAACTGCACCGCGCCGCGCTATGTCGAGTCACTCTTGATCGCCGCGCAGAGCGTCACGCACAAGCTGCTGCTGTGCTACCCCAACCGCGGCGAGACGTGGGACGCGGTTGCGCGTGGTTGGGTCGAAGACACAGGCGTCATCGAGTTGGCGGCGCCGGCTCAAAGCTGGTACGCGGCCGGCGCGCGGCTGATCGGCGGCTGCTGCCGCACCACACCCGCCGACATCGCCGCCATCGCCCAGGCGTTCGCTTAGAAACTGTCTAAAAAGCCCCACCACGAAGCCACAAAGGCCCACCTCACGCTATACTTCAGTCGATTCAGTGCTTGACAAATCGATAA
>Ga0154020_10004083_pt1 | contig 17431 bp, 7 predicted proteins | sample Klosneuvirus_201_FD_109709 | JGI IMG/M metagenome (GOLD analysis project Ga0154020, IMG submission 109709) | Active sludge microbial communities from wastewater, Klosterneuburg, Austria - Klosneuvirus_20160825_MG | ecosystem: Engineered > WWTP > Aerobic digester > Activated sludge | place...
GCCCGATGTCCAGAATGTAATCAGAAACACCGATAAATTCTGGCCTCTGTCAACTATTACCAGCCGTTTACCAGGCTGTCATATCGAATTTCTCGACGGTAATGTACGAATTGTGTAGACGGATCTTAAGCCGGAGAACATTTTTATCGTTCCCGATGTCGAGGCCCCAAGCGGCGAGCGCGCCAAGATTCTCGACTTTGGCATTGCCAAGCTTGCGGATACCAGCAAGGGGGCGTTTCGGACTGGCACCAATATGCTGCTGGGGACTCCCATCTACATGTCGCCGGAGCAGTGCCGTGGGGCCAAGAATGTCGGGGATCGCAGCGATGTCTACGCGCTAGGGGTGATGCTGTTTGAGATGCTGGCGGGACGGCCTCCCTTTGAAACGGAGATGCCGGGGGAGTACATCGCGCTGCATATTTTTCAGCCACCACCGACGCTGCGTCAGTTTGTGCCGGGAGTCGACGAGCGGCTCGAACACCTGGTGCTGTCGATGCTCACCAAAGATCCCAAGCTCCGGCCTCCGATGGTCGAGGTGGCGCAGCGGCTCAAGTTCCTCGGCAGCCTGCAAAGTGATCAGGTGGGGCGTGGTCCGCATGAGCGGTCGTCGGGTCCTCTGGCAGAGATGTCTGCGCCGCCGGCGCCCACAAGTGGGAATCCGCGACCGGACGATGCCACGGCCATCTTGCCGGCGAACAAACCGCAAGCCGATTGGCAGCTGATGAACGTCATCGCGGGCCGGCAGCAGACACCGACCAGCATGGTGCCTGCGCTCAAGTCAGGCTCGGCTCTGGCTCCTGCGCCAACGCGAGGGAATGGCTCTGTTCGACCATCTGGAGAGCGCAAGCAGGAGCTGCTGCGACCGAGCGGATTTTTGACGCCACAGCGACGTGCCCACATCGTGGCGCTCTTGACCATCAGCATCGCGATTTGTATCGGGGTGCTGATCACGCTGTTTTTGGTGGGGAGCTAGTGTCATGAGGTGTCTGCGCGCCTTGCGGACTGTGCTGTGGATCGCGCTCTGTCTGGGAAGCGGCTGCTTTTCCGGGGAACAGGAGCTGCCCATCAGCGGTGTGGTCGCTCCCTATTCCGGAGCTTGGGAATACCGCTACGGCAGCTGTCCGGTCGATCTCCATGGTCGCGTGCCGTGTCTGCAACCGGGCTGGAACGATGGCTCGTTTGTGAGCGGCCCGGTCGAGACTCCGCCAGGGCGTACGGGGCAAAATGAGCTGTGGTTGCGCACGCGACTGGAGGGTCCGCAGCTTGCTGATCCAGTGATGTATCTCAAGTTTGTGGATCAGTTTTATGAGGCCTACCTCGACGGAGAGCTGATTGGGAAATCGCCCGGTGAACTGACCAGCAGAGCGCGGCTTGCGGGGGTCTATCGCGCCTATCTGCCGCTCGGTCCAAGCTACGTTGGGAAGACGCTGGTGGTGCGGGTACACTCCCGCTACTGGCACATCGGAGTGCATCGGCAGCAGCTACTTGGCGAGCGCTCTGCACTTTTGGCAGCGGCCATCCGGCTCGGAATGTCGACCATCATGATTGGTTCGATGCTCCTTTTGCTCGCGCTGGGAGGAGTCATTCTCGCGGCACTTCAGCGCCAGCGCGCGTTTGCGCTGTACGGTAGCTTTGCGCTGATGGCGGGGATCTATCTGCTGGCACGCTCGCAGCTGCGGATTTTCCTATTGGGCTCCCAAGAGCTGGCGCGAACGGTGGAGCTTTCGTCGCTGGTGCTGCTCTCTGCCTCACTCTGTGGATTCGTCGATAGTCTGTTTGGCAAAGGCCCCCTTGGACTCTTGCGCTATCTCAGCTGGCTGCTTGTGGGATTCTTTGCGGTCGGCGTGGTGGTGGTTTCCTTGGGAATTGCGCCGCTCGAGCTGCTGCTGTTGCCGCTCCAGATTCTGCTGCTGATCATGGTGGCGGTGATGATGATGAACACGGTGCGGATCGCCACACTCGGTCACATCGATGGTCGCATCTTGAGCGTGGGGCTGGCCATTGCGATGATGCCAACGCTCTACGATCTGCTGGCATCCATGAACCTCATCAATCGCTATGTGGTGCTGACGCAGTATTCGGTGGCGCTGTTTGTGTCGGCGGTCGGAGTGATTGTGGTGCGGCGCTTTGTGGAGTCACGTACCGAGACGCTGCGGCTGGCCATGGAAGCAGGACAAGCGAAGCAGCGACTCGCGGAACAGGATGTCCTTCTGGCTGCCGCGCAGCGCGTGGCCGATGGCGATCTCGACTCCCCGATTGAGGTCTCAAAGGACAGCTCGCTCCGGTCTCTGGCCGAGGCGCTCAATCGCTTGCGCGAGGATGTCCGCTCGCGACTGAAACAGCAGTCGGTGAGAAATGCAGCGGCCAAGCAGCTCAACGATGAGCTACGGCGACAGATCGAGCAGCGCTCGCGGCGACTCCTAGAGCTGATGCTGCGGCGACCACCGGGCTCCCAAGAGCAGGCGCAGATCAAAGTGCAGTCTTCGCTGGGAGAACACTACCGCGTGGTCTGTCTGCTGGGAACCGGAGCCAGCGGCGTGGTGGTCGAAGTCGAGCGGACGACGGATCACAAGCACCTCGCGGCGAAGGTACTCACCAAGTCGACCGACCAAGCAGGACTCGTCCGCTTTCTGCGGGAAGCCCAGATTTTGGCCCGGCTCGATCATCCCAACTTGGTATCAATCAAAGATGTCGATGTCACCGATGAAGGAGTCCCCTTCCTGGTGATGGAGCTGGTCGAAGGACAGACGCTGCGGCAGCTGCGACACCGCTATCGTGATCCGCGCTTTGCCGTCCAGGTCCTGCGACAGATTGCCGATGCGCTGCGGGTGATTCATGAAGGCGGAGTCGTGCATCGTGACCTCCGTCCCAGCAACATCTTGGTGACAGAGGATGGCCCGGTGCCGCGGATCAAGCTGTTCGACTTCGGGGTCGCGGCGCTCAAAGGCAAAGAGGGAGCGGAGTCCGGCACCTATCCCAAACAGAAGCTGGGACTATCGATTTCTGCATCAGCAGACAGAATCGAGATCTCGCTACCGGGGATCCTGGTCGGCTCACCGATGTATATGGCGCCCGAAGGACATGGTGGTCCGCAGGCCGTAGGCGCTCCTGCCGATGTCTTTAGCTTGGGAATGATTGCCTGGGAGCTGCTGACCGGAGAGCTTCCCTTCCCGCGTCCGCCCGTCGAGATGGCGGCCCAAGGAGAGCCGATTGTCGCGCCCTCCCTTCATACCAAAGTGGCGGATGTGAATCCGGCCTTGTCGGCTCTGGTGTCAAGCTGTCTGCATGCCGATCCCAGCAAGCGCCTCACTGCGGCGCAGGTGGCCGCCGAGCTGGCCTTGCAAGTCGAAGAACAAGGCGAGAGCTGACTGGAGAGCGTTGCGGGAGAGAGGGAGAGAGAAGGAGCGGGAGCGGGGTTACGGAGTGGTGCGCGAGACGTTGAAGCGGAAGGCGCCGGTCGATAGCTCCAAGCTGCCCGCAGTCATCGCCCACGGGGTCGGCTTGGGGTCCTTCGCGTTGTACATGATGGTGAGTCCATCATGGAGCGAGCTGGTTACGCTCGCCGAGTCGAGTGCCTTGCTCAGCGCATCCTTGAGCGGTGCTTCCACCCAGGTGGCGAGGTTGGTCTTGAGAATCCCGTCAATGATTCCGTTGCACCAGCCCGTGCCGCCGCAGTTCTTGGTCGAGACACTGAAGTTCGCCTTCACGGCCTGCGCCTTGGCCCGCGCGGTCGCCTTGTCATAGATCAAGGTGGTGGTCAGGTTCGAGGACTTGATCACGATGTCCGCCGGCAGCTTGCCAAAGAACGGCACCGTCGCCACGATGTGTAGCTGACCGTGGAACGCGAGCTTCACACTGGCCGTCGATCCCGCCAGCGAAAGTCCGGTATTCGCCATCTCTGCTTCCAAGCTGGTGATGGTGATGGTTGCTTGCGGCGAGACAATCGGCGGCACCGCGAACGTCGACTTGTGGGCCGCGCCGTTCGGGTCTTTGTACAGCACCTGCGACAGCTCACTCGACGGAGTGAACGTAGCGTTGCCGCCCCCGATCACGAAGGTACAGTTCTTGAGCTTGACCGAGTTGGTGTAGCCATCGAAGTCGGCCTGTCCGATCTGCGCCGCTTTGGTCTCTGTCAGCTGCTGCTCTAGCTCGGCAATGTCTGCCTCGTTGCCACAGCCCACAAACGTTCCTGATGCGAGCAAGCTGACGCCGAGCGGGATCATCTTCATCGAAAACCGTTTCAACATCGGAAGGCCTCCAGAGTTTGGGATGAACGTACCCGCAGGTCGTACCGAGAAGCCCGCACCACGTCAATGGATTTTCCAGAGGAGTTTTGCGTCGGAGCCGTCTAGCGCAGTGCGTCATTCCTATGACGCTACTGCACGAGCCAAGGAGGGAAGGAGAGTGCGCGGGGAAGGAGTGCGCTTACTTCTGCGCGGCGATGTGGATCATGTGGCCGGCGGAGTAGGCGGTGAACTCGGGCGCGTACATCGACTGGATGGTGGCGGGACCGACGCGGAAGTGACCGGCGAGGTTGGCGCGCAGCCGATACTTGAAGGTGTACTGACCCGCCGGGAGCTGCTCAAAGAAGAAGTTGGTGCCACTGTCGCGAACCTCTTCATACCAGCCGATTCCCAGGTCCCACTTGTAGCGCGAGACCGTGGTGTCTGGCTCCAGTCCCGCCGCGCGCGGATCGCGCAGGTGAACGTATTCGGCGGCGTGCTTGGTGCGTAGCGACAGCTGCACTTCGATCTCATCACCCGGCTGAAGCACCGCGCCCTCCGCAAGCGGCGACAGCGTCCACTCCTTGCCGGTGTTCTGGCGGCGGAAGTATTTGCGATCGACCTGGAAGAAGTCACCCTGGCTCTCGGTCGGCAGCTTGTCGGTCGAGAAGTGCCAGGTGCTCGACGCGAACATATAGCCCTTGGTCGCCTTCTCGACTTGGACGGTGTGGTGCTTCTGCGGCTCGATCTGCGCACCGGGAATGATCACCTGCGTCTTGCCGACATACTTGTCTGGATCAAACGTGAACGACTGCACCATCGGACCGACCGACACCGTGGCTTCCTCGCGGACTCCCAAAGCCTTCTCGGCCCGCAGATAATGCACCAAGGAATAAATCACCTCGGCGGTGGCGCGCGTCGACTTCCACTGGCTCAGCTTTTTGTTGAGGAGCAGCCACAGCACCAGCCCATCTTTTTTGGCATGTTGGGGGTCCAGCTCCATCAGCACCCGCAGCGCAAAGGCGTGCGACTCAATGGTGTCGTTGTACCAGAGCCACGAGCGGTCCTCTCTCGCCCAGAACGTCCCCTGATCCTGCGCCGTCTTGGCCGAGTCCATCACCGAGTCCCAGACCAGCTTGGCATCCTTTGGCCGACCCATCCGCTTGAGCGTGAGCGCCAGCAGACCCTTGATGTATGGCGCGTGCTTCTTCCAGTGCTTGAAGGTGTAGTCGAGGATCTCTTTGCGCTCGCTCAGCGTCAGTGCATCTCCCGTCCAGGAGGCGTCCGGATACGCGGTCGCGACATAGTTAAGGAGGGTCAAAAACTCCCAGCAGCACTCCTCCTTCTTCATCAGCTTCACGTAGTCCTGACGATAGTGCTGCGCCAGGTAGCTCCAGCCGCGCTGGACCAGATCCTTGGGAATCGCAACCTGGAACTCGGTGGCCCGCGCAAAGCCGCTCATCAGATACAGCGTCATGTACGGACTCGGCGGCCCGCCTGGGAACCACGGAAAGCCTCCCGACGAAGTCTGCGCCTTGCGGAGCTTGTCGAGCGCTGAGTCCCTCTGTGCCTGCGCAATCTGCGGATTGAGCGTATTGACCATCGGGAGTCCCGGATCGCGCCCGCCCTTTGACAGCTCCAGCCACGGCGACTCCTCCAGCGTCATCTTGCGATTGGGATCATTTGCATCCCAGGAGTCGAGCTGCGTGGTTCGCTTGCTCATCTCTTCGGCGGACTTGGCGATCTGCGGAAACTCGCGATACACCGACGAGACAATCCCGGTCGAGAGGAACCGATTCATGGTCTGTTCGACGCACTCATAGGGATAGCTGACCAGATAGGGCAGGGCCTTGAGCACTGTGTAAAACAGCTGCGTATCGAGCGTCACCACCAGCTGCTCATTGATGAGCGTCGGGTCGTCGTTGCGCTTCAGATCCTCGAACGTCATGGTGCGGGAGTCCTTGTCCCGCAGCGTCACAAAGCGCGACTGTGTCAGGTGCATGCGGCTCGGCAGCACCGGCAGCGGTCGCAGCTCGCCATCGGAAAAGTCTCCCGCCTGCGCCGTCACTTTGAACGCCACCACTCCGACCTTGCGCGGCGCCGACATCGGGAACGTGAGGCTTACTCCTTTGCCAGGCTCGACGGCAAACGGCTGGCTGGGCGTCTTCACCTGGAACTGCTGAAGCACACTCTGCTGGGTCTCGGGATCGAGGATCTCCAGCTGGAGCTTGCCGGAAAGCGGCTTGTCACCGGCGTTGTTGACCATGACCTTCAGGTCGGCGCTGTCGGCTTCGCGGAAGAAGCGCGGCAGGTACGGACGAACCATCAGCTCCTTTACGGTACGGACCTCGCGGTACACGCTGCCGCCCGTCAGATCCCGGGTCAGCGCATGCACCCAGACATTCCACGAGGTCACCGAGTCCGGCACCGTAAACTCAATCGCGGCGCTGCCATCTTTGTCGGTCAAAAGCTGCGGCACAAAGAACGCGGTCTCCGAGAAGTTCGAGCGCAGCGCGCTGCCCGAGTCCGCAGGCTGGGGTCCTCTGGCATCGGTCGGCTTGTCTTCCTTCTTGGGACCGGCCTTCTTGTCGGCCTCTGCATCTTTGCCGGTATCGGGACGGGCCGCTGCCTCGGCCATCGGGGCCTCCTCCGGCATCGCCGCCATTGCCATCGGGGCAGGGGCCGGCATCGCTCCGCCCGGCGCCATCATCCGCATCCGACCAAGGCCCATCCCGCCGCGCCCGCCCGGTCCGCCGATTCCGTAGCTATTGGGAAAGACCAGGGTGTCGCCATGCAAGCTCGGCACAGAGACTCCCTCCCAGATGCTGTTCGAGTACACCCACTGCGGATGCTGGCTGTCGAGGTTGACCCGTCCGTACGAGATGCCACTGCGCACCGGATACAGCCCGGCAATCGACGGCGGCGAGTGCGGCGCGAACACGTCCAAGCTGCGGTCATACATATAGCCGAGCAGCTCGACCAGGCCCGCCCCCAGCACATTGTGCTGCGGACCGCGCACCGTGATCCGCCAGGTCTCCTTTTGGCCCGGACGCAGCTTGTCGCGGAAGGTCGCAAACGCGAGCTTCAGCTCCTTATTGTCCCACGGCACCGAGATCGCCAGGCTGCGTGTCAGGTACTGATGGTCGCGCACCGCCCAGACCTGCACGCCGAGCCCGCCTCGGTCGTCTTCGCTCATCGGCAGCTCGACGATGCCGTTATGACCTTTGGGCAGGACGCGCCGCTCGAGCAGCCGCCCGTCACGGAACAGCTCCAGAAAGATCGTCTGCTCGACAAGACCCGAGGCAATCAGGATGCGCGCTTTTTCCCCGACCTTGACCTGCGTACGCTCGGCAGCGACCAGCAGCGGCAGCGCCACCTTGGCCTGGCCATCCGTCTTGTCACTGGCAACCACCAGCTCCTTCCAGGTCTCGGCGGTCGCGCCAAACTCGTCTTGGGTCTTGTAGCGCAGCCGATAGGTCCCGACCGGCAGCTCCGGCAGGGGGAGGACACTCGAACCATCGGCGCCAGCAAGCAGCTTGCCCTGGGCTTTTGGCTCGCCATCGGCAAAGGAAGCGAGGATCGACTCGGCATCGCGGCTGCGATCCCAGCGCGGAAACTGCTTGTCCCCCGGTGTCCGCAGGCGTGGCGCTTGACTTCCGTCCTTGGGCGGCTCGGGGCGGGCTTGCTCGGCGGGCAGAAGCGTGGTGGTGGGCTGGGCGAGTGCAAACAGCTGGTAGGTGCCTTCCCCGGCGCGCGGTGTCCCGTCGAGACTGGCCCTCCGAATCGTCAGCTTGCTGGGGCTGCCCTTCTGAACGAAGCCGACCTCGCTCGTGATGGTCGCTTCGATGGCGACAAAGCCGAGCCGGAAGCTGCGGCTCGCCGAGCGGGTCTCGCCCCCTTCATCGGTCAGGTCGGCGCTCACGGCGTACGAATAGGTCAGGAACTTGCCCTTGCGCTCGTCGGCTTCCGGCGTGAACTGGATGTCGAAGCCGCCATCTGTGCGCAGCTCCGAGCTGCCCGAAGCCACGGTCTGCTCACTGCCGCCGCCGTCGTCCCCGCCGAAGCCGAAGTAGCCCCACCACCAGGGATAGAAGGTCTGCCGCTTGATCCGCCACTTGATGCGGCCCTGGCTGACCGGCAGCCCGAAGTAGTATTTGGCCTCGCCGCCGAGCACCGCCGGGCGATTGAGCCGCAGCGGCGCCGTCGGATCTTTGATGCTGACCTCGAAGGTCGGGCGCTTGTACTCCTCGACCTTGAGATGGCTTGTGCCGGAGACGCCGGTGGTGTCGATGCGCCAGCTGCCGAGCAGTCGCCCGCTCGGAATCACGAACTCGCCGGCAGCCGTGCCAAACTCGTTGGTGGTGACCTGGGCCGTCGCCACCTGCTGGCTGTTGGGATCGAGCAGCCGCACTTGCAGCGACGTGCCGCGCGACACCTTGAGCTTGCCTTCGCGCTGCTTGCCCTCGTAGGCGACGACCTTCCACTGAATCTTTTGATTGGGCCGGTAGATGCTGCGGTCGGTAAAGATCAGGCTCGCCCGGCGCTCCGGGGGCTCGTGGTCGGGGCCCAGATAAAACGTGTTGGGGTCGACCGAGCGGTCTTTGCCCAGCTCAGCGAGCACGAACACCCCGGTGTTGCCAAGGCCGGCAAAGCGACTGAGCCCGGTCTTGTCCGACTTCTGCTGGGCGATGCTCTTGTGGGGCTCGTTCCAGTTTTGGCGATACAGGTACACGGTCGCGCCTTCGACGGGCTTGCCGGTCTCGCCCGACACCACGGTCACATCGACGGTGTTGCCGCGCGTCCGCATCTGGAGCACCAGGTCCGTCACGATCAGGTTCATCGCCTGGACGCGGTTGTGGTCCTCGCCAAACTCGGGACGGAACGACGCCATCACCACATAGGCGCTCGGTCCGGCGAGCGGCGGTGTCACAAAGGTGGTGTGGGTCTGATAGTCGGGGGTCGCCGGCAGCTCGACCGTCCACTCAGCCGTCGGGCGCTTGCCGACGATCGAGCGCATCTCCTGATAGCCCCACAGCAGGTTGTAGTCCTTCGAGGACTCGACGCGCGCCTTTAAGTCCTGCACGTAGGCGCGGAAGTACAGCTTGCCCAGGTTCTTGTGGGTCACCTGGATCGACCGCTTGCGCGTCCCGTCGACCAGCATGCTCGATAGCTGGAACTCTGGCGACTCGATCGAGCGCAGCATCGCCGCACACTGCTGGCCGCCATACGACTTCGGGAACGCCTTTTGACCCTGCTCGGCCAGGCTGTGGGCCCGCAAAAGGTCGCCGCTCTGCCGCACCAAGTCCGCCAGCAGGTGCTGACCGTGCGCCCACCACTCGCGCCCGGCGTGGGCCGGCAGCAGCGTCTGCTCCAGATAAACAATCACCGCCTCACGGTCGGCTTTTTCGGTAAACGAGCCATGCAGCCGCTGCGTCCGGGTCAGTCGCGCCTCGAGCTGCGCATCGCGCTTGCCGCTCTGGATGTGCCACGACTCCAGGTCCCCAAGCACCCTCACCAGCTTGGTCAGTGGATGCACACTCGGATCGTCGAGCTTGCCTTCGCTGTCGGGCGCCGCCGGGTCGCGCAGCAGCTTGGCAAAGGGCAGCCGGAACACTTCATTTGACTGCTCCGGCGTCCAGCCCTCGGTGTTGGCCAGGTGCTCGACCAGCAGATACGACAGCGCGTCGCGCAAGGTGCCGCGAACCTCTGCCGGGTAGTTGTTGGGGGTCACGTACGGTGCCAGCGCCGCCACCGGGAAGCTGCCCAGCTCGGCCCGCCGCGTCCACAGCTTCTGATAGGAGTGCGCCGCCTCGAGGAACAGCTGCTCCTTGGTCCACGCCTTTAAGTCGACCGCTTCCTTGCTCTCGACCTTCTCGCGCCGGCCAATCTCCCACGAGTACGCCGACAGATAGGTCATCAGCGAGTGCGCGTAGTACAGCTCCAGCGCCGCCTGCGACAGCGAGTCCTGCGGCCATGGCTGCTCCCGCAGAAACCGCACCGCCGTCTCGTAGCCATGCAGCCCCACCTCGAGCTGCACCTCTTTGATGAGCGCCTCGGTCCACTCCTCGCCGTTGCCGTTCTGCCTGGCGGCCTCGCGGATGGCGACGATGACCGTGCGCGCCTCTTCCAGCTTCTGTTCTTCGACCAGCTTGTCGACCTTTTTCCAGTCCTTCGACTTGGGCATGCTCGTCCTTCCCAGCGGTGGCTTGTCGGGCGGGGGCGGGGTCTTCGCCTGGGCATCACTTACCCCAGGGATGCCGTCATGCTTTGCGTCCTGGTCACACGCCGAGGACCCAAGCAAGAGCGCCGACAGCGCCAGCGGAACCAACCCAACCCGTCCAGACCAGCCAAGTTTCGACACCAACATGGCCAAAGCATATCCCACTTACATGGAATGGGGGCGCGGGGACGGTAGTGGAGACAAGCCCGTCGATATCAGGGAATTGCGAAGACTTCGGCGGCAGACGCAGCAGAGATTGCGTTTTTGAACCAGCGGTCAAGCGTGGCGGGGTCGTGGCATGCGAGGATCTCAGGTATCAATGTCACAGACTCCGTACTGCTCGGGCGCAAAGGGGAAGGCGGTGGGGATGATTTGGAGCATGGTTGGGAGTGAAGAGGGAGGCGGCGGGGATGATTTGGAGCATGGTTGGGAGCCAAGGGGAAGGCGGCGGGGATGATTTGGAGCATGGTTGGGAGCCAAGGGGAAGGCGCCGTGAAAGACTTGGATCATGGTTGGGAGCCAAGGGGAAGGCTGCGTGAAAGACTCGGAGCATGGTTGGGAGCCAAGGGGAAGGCTGCGTGAAAGACTCGGAGCATGGTTGGGAGCCAAGGGGAAGGTGGCGGGGATGATCGAAGACTTGTCGGGCGGGAGCGTACAGGCGCGAGGGCTAGATCCTCGCAAAGCTTGCAAATCGTGGGTAGCTTTGTATTCTGGCGGCGAGACACTAGGCTTGCGCGTTCTCCATCCGGCCCAGAAAAAGATGCAATTCCCTGTAAGCTTGCTGACCGTTCGGTCCCGGGAATAAAGTCCGCAGGTCAGTCCTTTACTTCACTACAAAACCAAATAAGCCATGCACCACGACGATTCCCCTGAGAGAGGTTTAGGAATGAACAAGACAGGCGTCATCTTGGGCACGCTCGGTGCCCTGATTGTCGGCTTCCTGGTCGGGCAGCGCGTGCACCTCGACAAGGATACGGACAACCGGCCCGTACCCACCGCAGCCCCTGACCCATCGGTCGAGCGCTACAGGATTCAAGTAGGCAACGCTGCGGTCACGGGCTCCCCTTCGGCCAAGGTCACCATCATCGAGTTTTCGGACTATCAGTGTCCGTTCTGCTCGCGGGTCGAGCCGACGCTGGAGAAGCTCAAGCGCAGCTACGGCAAGGACCTACGGGTCGCTTTCAAGCACAATCCGCTGCCCTTCCACCCCAACGCGGCTCCGGCGGCGCGGGCGGCGATGGCGGTGCGTGAGCAGGGTGAGGACAAGTTCTGGGCCTTCCACTCCAAGCTGTTCCAAAACCAGGACAAGCTCGACGACCAACACTACGAGCAGTTCGCCCAGGAGCTTGGCCTCAACATGGCCAAGTTCAAGACCGACCTCGGGCAGAACCGCACCAAGTACGACGAGCAGATCCAGCGGGACCAGGCCGAGTCGAGCAAGTTCGGCGCGCGGGGCACCCCGGCCTTCTTCATCAACGGTCGGCTCCTATCGGGCGCTCAGCCGTACGACAACTTCGCCAAGATCGTCGACGAGGAGCTGGCCACTGCCAGCAAGCTGCTCAAGGCGGGTGTGAAGCCCGAGCAGCTCTATGCCTCGATTGTGCAGCACGGGAAAGAAGCCGCTGCTGCCGAGAAGCCCGCCCAAGCGCCGAAGGCTGAGTTCAAGCTGCCCGACCCGAGCATCGTCTTCAAGGTGCCGGTGGGAAATGGCCCGCAGCTTGGCCCGAAGACGGCCAAGGTCACGATCGTCGAGTACTCGGACTTCCAGTGCCCGTTCTGCTCGCGTGCCGAGACCACGATGACGCAGCTGCGCAAGACCTTCGACGGGGACATCCGCCTCGCGTTCAAGCAGCTGCCGCTGCCCTTCCACAACAATGCCCACATTGCCGCCGAGGCCTCGCTGGCCGCGCACGAGCAGGGCAAGTTCTGGGAGTTCCACGACAAGCTGTTTGCCAATCAGCAGGCGCTCGACAAGGACAACCTCATCAAGTACGCGGGCGAGCTTCAGCTCGACGTCAAGAAGTTCACCGCTGCGCTTGACTCGGGCAAGTTCAAGAAGCAGGTCGATGACGAGATGGCCGAGGGCAACTCCTTTGGAGCGCGCGGCACGCCGGCGTTCTTCATCAACGGCAAGCCCTTCCACGGTGCGCAGCCTCTCGAGAACTTCGAGAAGATGGTGCAAAACGAGATCAAGCTCGCCAACGCCAAGCTCCAGGCGGGGACGGCGGCGGATGCGCTCTATGCCGAGCTAACCAAGGATGGCAAGGACAAGGCTGAGGCGCCCAAGGCCCCTGAGGCGCCCCCGGCGGACAAGACCGTCTACAAGGCCCTGGTGGGCGATGCGCCGGTCAAGGGTCCGGCAACCGCCAAGGTCACCATCGTGATGTGGTCGGACTTCCAGTGCCCGTTCTGCTCGCGCGTCGAGCCGACCGTCAACCAGATCATGAAGGAGTATCCGAAGGATGTGCGGGTGGCCTTCAAGCAGCTGCCGCTGCCCTTCCACAACAATGCCCACGTCGCTGCCGAGGCCGCGCTGGCTGCTCATGAGCAGGGCAAGTTCTGGGAGATGCACGGCAAGATGTTCCAAAACCAGCAGGCACTGGACCGGGCTTCGCTCGACAAGTACGCGCAGGAGCTGGGGCTGAACATGAAGAAGTTTGCCGCCGCGCTCGACTCGGGCAAGTTCAAGGCCAAGGTCGACGAGGAGCTGGCCGAGGGCAACAAGATCGGCGCCAACGGCACCCCGGCCTTCTTCATCAACGGGCACAGCCTGTCGGGCGCCCAGCCGCTCGAGTCCTTCAAGGCGGTGATTGACAGCTCGCTCAAGGAAGTCGAAGCGCTGCTCAAGACCAAGAAGATCCCGCCGGCCAAGGTCTACGACGAGCTGATGAAGAGTGCAGTCGAGAAGGCGGCGCCTCCCCCGGCGGCTGCGGACGAAGAGAACGACAAGACCGTCTACAAGGTCGAGCCAGGCGATGGTCCGAGCTTCGGGAGCAAGAATGCGCCGGTCACCATCGTCGAGTTCTCGGACTTCCAGTGCCCGTTCTGCTCGCGGGTGGTGCCGACGCTCAAGAAGATCAAGGAAACCTACAAGGACAAGGTCCGCGTGGTGTGGCGCAACTATCCGCTGCCCTTCCACAACGATGCCAAGCCGGCTGCCGAGGCTGCGCTTGCGGCGCACGCCCAGGGCAAGTTCTGGGAGATGCACGACAAGATGTTCGAGAATCAGCGCGCACTCGACCGGGCCAGCCTGGAGAAGTACGCGGGTGAGATTGGCATCGATGTGTCGCGCTTCAAGCAGGACCTCGACTCGGGTCGCTACAAGGCGCAGGTCGAGGCGGACTTCAGCTATGGCAACAGCCTGCCCGGCGGTGGCATGGGCACTCCGACCTTCTTCATCAATGGTCGCAAGATTGCCGGTGCCTACCCGTTCGAGAAGTTCGACAGCATGATCAAAGAGGCGCTCGCCGCCAAGAAGTAAGCGCTCGCCATCTCGCAACGCTCCGCCGCTGCGTATAATGACCTCGTGATGGTTGTTCAGAGCGCGGCGGAGCCTTCCTCTTCGGTTCTTCTCTCTTCCCCCCAGCAGTCGCAGGCCGCCACCAGCTGGCTGGCCAAGATGCAGGCCCCGATCGATGGGCTGATCCGGACGTTTGACCACTGGCTTGTCGAGCGGCTGCATGCCGGGCCGGCGATGGTTGGCCTTATGCACTTGCTCGTGATCATGACGCTGACGGTGCTGCTCGCATGGCTCAGCGGCTGGCTGTGTCGCTGGCTGAGTCGGCGGCTGCTTCAGGCGGGCAGTCAGCTGGCGTCGCAGCTTTCGGCGCTGTGCGCGCGGCCTCTTCGTTACGTGGTGCTGCTGGTCGGTCTGTCGGAAGCGGTCGAGGATGCCTGGCCGGCGATGCGCGGTCCGGGTCGCTGGGTCGCCGGGACGCTGTTTGTGCTGGCCATCATTGTGGCGGTGCGCGGCCTGGGCTCGCTCACGCGGCTGCTCATCGAAGCCATTGTCCGGCCCAAGCTGGAGCTGGGCGAGGAGCCGGGACCCAAGAGCTCACCGAGCGAGCCGCGCAGTAGCTCGGGACGGGCGATGGTGCCGCTTTTGTCCCGGCTGGCGCAGGTGGTGCTGTGGCTGGCCGGTCTGATCCTCATCCTGGACCACTTTGGCCAGAACGTCTCGTCGGTGGTGGCGGCGCTCGGGGTGACCTCGCTGGCGATTGGTCTGGCCTCGCAGCAGGCGCTGTCGAACATCATTGCCGGCCTTGTGCTGGCGCTCGACCACCCGTTTCGGATTGGGGACCGCATCCGGCTGCCCGGTACTGATGGCGGCGAGGTGCTTGATGTCGGGATGCGCTCGACGCAGATTCGACTGGCGGATGGCAGCGTCTTGATTGTTCCGAACGCCGACTTGGTGGCGGCGCGGCTCGTCAATCAGTCGTCCGAACACGGCGTGCGGGCCGAGGTGCGGGTGATGGTCCCGGCTTTGGTCAACGTGGACGACCTGTCGCAGTTTCTGGAGGAGCAGACCGCCGTGGTAGTCGGCAAGTGCCTGGTCCGTCCGGCGCCGCGCGTCTACCTGCTGAGTGTGTCCGAGAAGCTGGAGCTGTCGCTCATCTTCTGGCTGACCCGGCAAGCCGACCTGCCCATGTTCGAGGAGCAGCTGCGACGGGTGGCCCTGCGTAGGCTCCAAGAGCTGGCCGCTGCCGCCGCTGCCGCCGCCGCGATTCCCCGGACCTAGCGGCGCCGCCAGTGTTGCGGAGCTGGCAGCAGGACCGCGCCTTCCGTGAGCTGACGATTGAAGAGCGCAATCTTCTCCAGCATCAGCGGCGGCACCCGGCAGGCCACTCCGTCGAGCTGGAGCAGCGGCGTCGCCTTGGTCAGTGAGCCGAGCAAGATCGCGCCGCCCGTGAGCAGCTCCCGAGACAAAAGACCATGTCGCGCCGACGGACCGAGCCAGGCGGCAGCGGTCACACTCGGCAGAATCGGGTGCTGCGACTGGAGCAGACGACCGTCATCCCAAGCGACCAGGGCGGTGGCGGTTCCCTCGGTATAGGAGCCGTCGGGGGCGCGAAACAGCCCTTCATTGCCGCCGAGCTTGTGCGCCTTTTGCAGACCGAGCACCGCGGAGAAGTAGCTGGTCGACTTGACCATCGGGGTATCGCGGCACAGCTCCAAGGGCAGGGAGATGCCGTGGCCACCGCTGCGACGCTCCGTAGTCAGCTTGGGAATGGGTCGCACCGAGACATCGAGCCGCCACGCGCTTGGGTTATCCAGATCCGCCGCCACCGCAATCCAGCTTAGGCGGAGTCCCGACTCTTTCTGGAAATCGGCGACGGAATTGTCGTGAGAGCTCGCAGGCAGCCTGGAGATGGCTCGTCGGGCCGCCGTGGTGAGCTGGGTACGTTCCGGAGCCGGAAGCCCAAGCTGATTGAGACTCGTCAGCAAGCGGTCGACATGGCCATCCCACAGGACCGCCCGCTGCCCAATGAGGAGCACTGTCTCAAAGAGTCCGACTCCTCGCTCCACCACCGGGGCGTCAAACGGAAGGCGGGCGGGGGAACGGCTGTCTCGATGCTTAGGAAGTTGCATGTCCCTGCTCCTGAAGCTGCTGGAGGAGTCGCTCGCGCAGTGCTGGATCGGCATGTCCGTGGCTGGTCTGAATCAGTGCATCGAGCAGCGCCCGCGCCTTGAGCAGCGTCTCCTCGAACTCCTCCTTGGGGGAAGAGAGCGCCACAATCGCGCCGCCGACTCCCAAGCTCGCCGCGTCTTGGGTCGCGACCAGGGTGCGGATGACGATGCTCAGATCCATGGTTCCGTTTAGCGCCAGATAGCCCAGCGCCCCCGAGTAAATCCCCCGCGCTTCCTGTTCCAGCCGATCGAGCAGGTTCATGGTGCGCAGCTTGGGAGCGCCGGTCATCGAGCCTCCCGGAAAGGCCGTGCGAATGCAGTCAATCGCCGACAGCTCGGGCCGCAGCTGACCTTGTACGGTCGAGACGAGCTGGTGCACCGTTTGATAGCTCTCCACTTGCATGAGCCGCGGCACGCGAACGCTTCCCACTTCACAGACCTGGCCGAGATCATTGCGCAGCAGATCGACAATCATCAGGTTCTCGCTGCGATCCTTTTCGCTCTCGCGAAGCTCCCGGCGGAGCTGCTCATCTTGCTTGGGAGTCTGTCCGCGTGGGCGAGTTCCCTTGATCGGCTTGGACTCAATCTGGCCGCTGCGGTTGATTTGCAAAAAGCGCTCCGGCGAAGAACTCATCACCACAACTTTCGGGAAGCGCAGAAAAGCCGCGTAGGGAGCCGGATTGATGCGGCGCAGACTCCGGTACAGAGCCAGCGGATCAGCAATTGGCGGAAGGTGAATCTGGTTGGTCAGACAGCACTCGTAGCTCTCGCCTTCGTCAATGTATCTCTGACAGCGTCCGATGTCCGCCAGGTATTCTTCGCGAGTCCGACCCAGGCGCAGCGCAAGCGGCACTCCCGATGCGGACAGAGTGGGCGGCGCAAGGAGCGGCATGGCAAAGAGCTGCTGCATCACTTCATCGAACCACTGCTCGGCTTGCGCTTGTTCGCCCGGACGGATCAGACAGACCAGGTACGCGGTCGACTCTTGGTGATCGATGGCGATGACTTGGTCGGCGAGCAGGAAACAAGCATCGGGGACCTGGCTGCGGTGGCCGTGGCTGGCGCCGCTCTCGGCTTTGAGTTCATAGCCGAAGTAACCGATGAAGCCGCAGTTGAAGTCAAATGGTAGCTCGTCGGAGAGACAGTGCCTTTGGGCAAGCTCCCGCTGTAGATAGGAATAGATGCTCTCGTGCTTCGTGCGACTCTGCCCCGACTCCGTTACGGTGATCAGTTGGGTGCAGACATCGTAGGAAAGAAAGGCGCTGTGCGGTCCTCCGCCTGCTCCCATAAAGGAGAAGCGCGACAGTCCAGACTCGGCGCGGCTGCTGTCCAGCCAAAAGGAGAGGGGCTGCTCGCGGTA
>Ga0154020_10004085_pt1 | contig 17426 bp, 8 predicted proteins | sample Klosneuvirus_201_FD_109709 | JGI IMG/M metagenome (GOLD analysis project Ga0154020, IMG submission 109709) | Active sludge microbial communities from wastewater, Klosterneuburg, Austria - Klosneuvirus_20160825_MG | ecosystem: Engineered > WWTP > Aerobic digester > Activated sludge | place...
AGTGGTACTCAGAAACGCCTACGGATTCCGCGAGTACAACTCCCTAGAAATCGCCCTCTACCACACCCTCGGCGCTCTCCCAGAACCCCAAATCACCCACAAATTCCGCTGAGGAGGCCCAAATCGGTGAAGAGAAGGGACGATCTGAAGGAATCCAAGAGGGTCGAGCAGAGGGCAAGGAGGAGGGCCTTCGCGACGGAATCCTGATGGTTCTCCGGTCGCGTGGCGTACCGATTCCTGCGGATGTGGAAGCACGGATCTTGGCGTGCAAGGATGTCGCGATGCTGAGCGCGTGGCTTCAGCGGGCGGTGAGTCTTTCAGATGCTGCGGAGTTGACCAAGGCGTGTTGATCGTTTTTGGAGCGGCTACAGACTAGGGCAGATGCCGTCTTCTGGCTGTCCGTCCTTCGGTTCTTGATCGGTGGTGGGAATCGGTCTGTAGCTGGTGAGTGTGCAGTGCGGGCCGAGCTGGCCGCACGGGATCAAGAGTCTGCGACAGCTTGGGCACAGAAACTCGATTCGCTTGGTCTGGGTGGTCTGCTTCTGGGCCAAGATCGGTGCGACAGCATCACGCAGAAAGGTGGGCATCGCGTCGAGAGGGAGCCCGAGTTCCGGCACAGACAGCAACGCTGACACGCTGTTTGTGGTGGGACGAACGCGACATGTCTCCAGAAACTTGATGGTCGCGTCCGAGAGTCCAGCTCGTTTGGCGAGTTCCGCGCGCGAGAACTGTGCCGCCAGTCGGGCCGTCTTGAGCTGCACCGCGAACCGCTCAATCTCCTTCGCCTCTGCCGCAGTGGCACGTAGTGTTGCCATCGTCATGCGACGCCTCCCGGCCAGGCTTTGGCACATGTCGATCGTCGGGACGGTTTCCACCACGGATCACATGTGCTGCGGAGTCCAAGACATCCAGTGGACCAAAACAACATGGGGGCTCTCCTTTGCGCTTTGGGAGCCTCGTGTTAGCTTGGGCCGGTTCCACGGGGCTCTCTGTGGGACACGGTGCCCGTCGTGCTGCAATCACGGCGGGCACCGAGAAAACTTGTGTATACGCAGGTTTACATACGCTTGCCCGACAACGAATGCAAGCATGCGTATACACATGCTATCAACGTCGCGTGTGGAGTCCCCGAGAGCCGACCAAGAGAACCAATGTCCTGTCCGTACGACTGACTGACGAAGAACTGTCCGCGGTGAGCTGGCTTGCAGAACAGCTGGCGGCAGAGCGCGGCGGTCACTTTTTGGCGGTCGATGCGGCGCGCATCGCGCTTGGGGACTACTACGAACGACGCAAGCAGGAACAAGGCGCGGTCCAGAAATCGTCGCCAGCGGGCAAGCGAAAGAGATCGTGACCCACGGGTTTAGGTCGGCACGGGCAAGAAGACGCCGCCCTCGACCAGCTTGTCAAACTGCTGGGTCAGGCGGGTCGCCAGGCGCGGATCATCCAGAAGCACGCCCGCTTCGATGTTGCGCAGCTGGGCCGCCTGCGTGAAGTTGGCCGAGGTCAGCAGCGCATAGCGCGCATCAACCAGGACGGCCTTGGCATGCAGGACAGCGCGGCGCTTGCGGTCGGGGTCGAGCGAGCGCGGATCGTAATAGAAGTCCGGAAGGCGGCTGCCGGGCCAGATCTCGCTGCGAATCTTCTGCGCAAACTCACGAACCAGGAGCGCGTGATCGGGAGTCTGCTCCGCTCCGCTGCTCCTCCGCGCGTGTGGAAGATGAATGTTGGCAAACACGCGCACCGATAGCAGTGGCTCGGCATCCATGCGCGCGGCCAGCTCGGAAAACAGCGGATGGGAGCGCCTCTGTTCATCCATCGCAAACGTCGAAATCAGGATCGACGTGCGGGCCTGACGAAACAGATCCTGCACCACCACCGCTGTGTCGCGCGCATCGATGCGATCCAGATCGGGCGGTGACCAGACAAACTGCACACGATCAGACATCCGCTGACCGGCAGCTCGCTCTTCGGCCAGAATTCCGACGACGTGCGCGATGTGACGAAGCGCCATCCCATCACGTTCCATGGCCGAAAGCGCCGCCAGCACCGAATCCACCTGCGATTCTGGAACATGTCCTGCCAGGGCCGCCCGTGTAAGCGGCGCGCGAATGTGACCACTACGCAGTGCATCCGCCAGGCTGGCCAGCGCCGATCGACTGAGTGTGCGCAGGGCGTGGCTCATGACGGATCGTCGAAGAAGGCAGCGCCGGGAGTGGCCACGGTCGGGACCACCAGGGCGCGATCCAGAAGCTCGTTGCGACGCTCGCAGGAAGTCTCGGCAATCAGCAGGCAGCCGTGGCAAGCCGCGCCGTGTAGGAATCGTTCTTCGTGGGGGTCTTGTGGTTCATGCTGCGCGCACACCGGATCATTTGAACACAACCGTCCCAGCTCCAGCGCACGCGCAAGCAGGCGCCCGATGTTCTTTCCCATCTCGATGAGTCCGCCCAGGCTTCCTTCCGACCCCGATGTGCCGGTGTACAGCAGGATTCCGTAGCCCGAGTGCGGCGAAGCGTACACTCGCTCGCGCAGCGCACTGGCGGAATAGCCACAGTCCAAAGACAGCGCCGTCATCAGCAGGTGCGACAGAGACTGAAGCATGATGTACGGCACACCCGGAAACTTGGCGTCTTCGACGCGCTTTCGCTCTTTCCAGACATCAAAACCCGCCAACAGTTGGTTGCTGCGCTGCTTGACCGCGGGCCGCCGCTGCCACGCTGCGATGGCTTCGCTGGAAAAGGACACAAACACGCCTTCGCCGCGGTTTTCTGTCGCCGGCAGCCAGCTTGGATCGCGGGACAGCGGCGCCACTTCGACTTCCAGATCCAGCTCACCGTCAATGTCCGGCATCACCGCTTCAAAGCGCGTAAAGCCTAGCTGCGCGCTCACTTCGCGCAGTCGGTGCACCAGTACCAACCGATCCAGCTTGCCTTCCGCGATCCGCGGCAGCGGCCCTACGGGATGACGTCGTGCGTAGAAGTCGCCTTCTGGTCTGTCATCGCCCAGCGTGTCCTTTTGGGACAGCAGCGTTTCAATCTCGATCTGCTTGATGCTCTTTTCGGCGGGACCTGCCCCGGCCAGTCGCCGCTGCACATCGGCCCAGACCGCTGCGTCACTGTGCCCTTCCAGCGCGACCTTGACCTTTTCTTTCTTTCGTTCGCGCGTGATGTCGGCGGCGCTTTCGCAGTACCGCAAAAAATCTTCGTACACCCTGTCGACCGCGGTTCGCAGCGCGTGGTCCTGATCCGGAAGTGAGATCACACTGACCGTCTGCGCGAAGTACGCATTCGATGCCGACCGTGTCAGAAGCCGGTTCGGCTTGTCGCAGCGCGAAAACACCCGGGGACCAAGCCACGGACTTTTGCCGCTACAGAACCCGAGCGTATGGACGCCTTGCACCGCCGCTTCGGACAGCGGGCGACGCTGGTTTCCCATTTTTTCATCGCGGACGTAGATCTCGGTCAGGTCGTTGCCGGCGCCGCCTTCGTCAAACCACAGGTCGCCCGTCCGTTCCGTCTTGTAGTCGCGGCGGACGAATCCGTACCAGTCGATGTCGCTGATGTGGCCGCGCACGCAGGCTTGGACAAAGCGCACCGGCACCACTGGCTTCACCTTGCGGTCGCGCGACAGATAGCCGTCCTTCACCAGCCGGGTCCACGGCAGAAGCGGGCGCGTGCGATAGATGCGGCCATCGACATCTTTCCACGTCTCTTCGACTTGGCCCAAAAACCACTCGGGAAACAGGAACACATCGATGCCGCTCCTTGCTGCCAGCGGGTCGGTCGACGAAACAGGGGGCGCAAAGAGCTGAAGTTCTTTGATCGATAGTTTTTCCGACAGCCAGTTTTGCAGTCGGTCTTCGTAGATCCGCTCTTTGTCGCCCTTCCAGCCTTCCAGTCCGCTTATCAGCACCGATTGGGTCGGCAAGTCGAGCATGGCCCCCGGACCGAATGTCGTCAGCACTTGGCTGCGGCGCAGCTCGCCCGTGGGCGGGACTCGTTTTCCGGGCTTCATCGCGCGTCCTCTTCTTCACTTTCCACAAGCTGACCATCGGGATTGCGCAGCCACAGGTTCACCGTCGGTTCGACATCACGCAGGCTGCGGTGGGCTTTGAACTGCTGCGCCTCTGTGCTCTTTTTGGCAAGCGCAGGATCGAGCGGATCGAACAGCAGCGGTGGCGACAATCCCGTCTCCATGGCGTACTGAAGGTCGCCGTAACTGGATGCAATCTGCTGCCAGGCATCAAGCAAGCCGCTTACCCGGTTCCGCACCGAAGCCCGCAGCGATTCGGCTTCTTCGCTGCCAAGCTGGGTGTCATGGCATTCGGCACGGCGGGACAGCACTTCGGCGACAAAGTCCAGCTCGGCGCGCAGCTTGTTGATCTGAAGTGCATTGCGCGGCGCGGTCAGCCCCGGATGTCCAAGCCGAGCCAGCGCCACCGTGGCGGCGGCAATTCCGCGATCAATCGCGCGCGGTGAAAATGGCGTGACGCTGGTGGCTTCCACCGAACGGTAAAAGCTGTCATGCCAGGCGCAAAATCGCTCGTAGTGGCTGCGGTCGCGCGGACGATGGATGTTGAGCAGCGTCACCACCAGGCCGGGCCGCTTTTCATCGCGACCGACGCGGCTCGTCGCCTGGATGTATTCCGCCGCCGTCTTGGGCTGGCCCAGCACCACCAAAAGCCCCAGGCGCGTGATGTCCAGACCCACCGATATCATGTTCGTCGCCAGCGCCACATCGACCCGGCCTTTTTCGAAAAAGCGCAGCTTCAGGTCGTCTTTGGTCTTGGCCACTTCGTTGGTTGGGACGCGGCTCGTAAGCTCGCGCGGCTCGCTTAGGCGGGTCCGCTTGCCAAACAGGCCGGTTGTTTCATTTTCGCGGCGCCGGCGCAGGTGAAAGTCCGCCAGCCGGGTACGCACTTCGTCTTCGACGATGCGCCGACTTCCCCCCAGCTCGCGCAGCGACCCAAAATAGCCAAGCAGCGTCATATAGGGATCGGCGGGATTTTCCGGGTTTGCATCGCCGCCGTTTTCATCCCACGCCTTTTGTGCCGCCGCCATCAAGCACAGGTAGGTGCGCAAGAGCACCACCTTGATGTTGCGGCCCTGCGCCGCGATGCCGACATAGGTTCGCGGGTTCTGTTCTTTGGGCGACACTGTCTTGGCAAAGAACGAGTCGCGCCGGTCCGGCCCCGGCGGCGGAAAGATCTCGACCGCGTGGCGACCAAACAGCGCTTGAATCTGACGTTCGGCCCGCCTCACCGTGGCGGTTGACGCGATGATCTTGGGCCGGGGTGAATCCGCGCCGATGTCGCGACTGCACAGCGCGTCAATCACCGACTCATACAGTCCGCACATCGTACCGAGCGGACCGGAAATCAGGTGCAGCTCGTCTTGAATGATCAGATCCGGCGGCGGAAGCGGGCCAGCCAGCGGCGATCCTCGTCCCGGACGGGCCGCGCTGTAAAAACCATCGGCATCATAGCGTTCGACGCGACCGAACAGCCCGGCAGTGTCCCCGACCCACGGCAAGCTGGCGAACTTGTCCACCGTCGCTATCAGGAACGCGGGCAGGCGGCGATAAATCGGTTCATCGACGGCCAGGATCGGCAGACCGCGCGGCTGGCGACGACCATGGAAGGCGCAGGCGCGGTGTTCACACATCACCCGCAGGTCGGTCGGTTCGTCGGTGTTGGGCAGAAGCTTGAAGCTGTCTTTGGAAAACTTCCAGCCACACCACGGACACTTTTCCAGCGGAATCGGCGACGGGTTGCGTCCGCTGTCGTTTTGAAACTTCAACGTCCGATACAGCGCCGAATAGGTGTTGCCATCCCCGCGTCGGCCCATCACGTTCGGCGTCGCCGCCTGCCCAACCCACAGCCCCAGCTCAAACGGCCAGCTTCCCAGCGCGTCGACATCTTGCTGGCGCTCTAGATCTAGTGCGCAGACCAGCGTGGCGGCGCGGTCCAGCTGGTCCAGCGTCAGAAGCCGCAGCGTATAGCGCATCAGCACCGACACACCCGCCGACTGTCGCGACGGATCGCGCAGCCGCCGTAGCACCATCGAAAACGCCGCCAGGCCCAGATATGCTTCGGTCTTGCCACCGCCGGTGGGAAAAAACAAAAGGTCGACCACCTTGCGGTCGGCTTCGTCGGGATGCGCCAGGCCGACGAGGTTGGTCAGAAGAAATGCGAGCTGAAACGGTCGCCAAGCAGGCGGCGATTGCGAGGCAGGCGGCTTATCAGGCTGGTCCTGCGACTTGCGCTGGCGCATTGCGGTGGCACTTGCGCGGTTGGCGAGGCGGAACGCAGCAAGCACCTTTGGGTCGGACAGCGCGGCCAGACCAGCCTGCATCCGCGAAAGCACGCGCCGCGCATTGGCCAAAAGTCCCATCGCAACGCTGCGGCGGTCGACCGCGGGATGGCCGATGCCCAGGCTGCTGGGCGCTTTTGGGGTCGCGGGCAGCTGGGCCGATTGGGCTTCCTGCTCGCTGATCCAGTCGGCATAGCGCGACAGAAGTGGCATCAGCGCGGCTTGCACAGCCGCATGCGTTGCGCAGTCGGCCAGCGTTTCCATCTTCAGCTCGGGCGCAAGCCCGTGGTCTTTTGCAAAATCCGCCGCGATGACTTTTTCGACCTGCGCGACGGGCATCCACGAGCTTCTGACCTGTCGACAGCTTCCGTCGGGATCGGGAAGCGCCATCGCCGACACGTTGTGACCGACGGCATATTCGACGACATCACGATACTGCAAGTCGGCGACGCTTTCGTCTCTGTCGCGGCTGCCCAGGCCGTGCAGATCCGGTCGCGGCACAAACGGCGTCTGGCCGTGCAGCACAAGCTGGGGCTGAAACAGATACGCCGCGTCGCGCGTCGCATCGGGCGCGGGACTTCGCTGGTTCACCAAGAACACCGACACCGACCGCGTGCCAGGTGGCAGAAGTCCATGGTCGCGCACGGGGCGCAGCGACACCACCAAGTGAACATCGGGAAAGTCGGGCAGCCGCAGCGGACCGCTTGTGTCGCGCGCCAAATCGATCACGCACTCGACGTGACGAGGGACGCGCCGCCAGGTGGCGGAACCGGACAACGCTGCCCCAGGGCGTAGCACGGGCTGATAGTCGGCCCACAGCACGGTGGCGCGAAGCTGGCGAGTTTCAGAAGACAAAAGCACCGACAGACCCAGCGAGGACGGAAAGAAGGCGCGACGAGCCGATGGGGTTTCGGGCGCACTGTCATCATCACCAGGGGATGCGCGACGGATTTCGTCGATCGTTTCGCTGCCATCGTCATCGCTGCGCTGGCTGGTCGGCGCTTGATACGGACACAAGAAGCCGGACAGGTACCACTTGGACGGCGCCACCGGCAGCACTTCATCGGCATACGCGGCATGCGGCTCGTGGTCATTTCGCGGTCCGATAAGGTCCAGTTCCAGCGCATGGATCAGCTGGTCGCGAACGTGCGCAGGCTGGACCGCGGGTGTCGTCGGCGTAGGTGCTTTGGGGCTTTCCAAGGTCACGGCGATTCCTTTTTCCGGCCTGCGATGGGGACGGGGGCGCCACGATGTCATTCCTGTGCAGCGTTGACAATGGCTGGGGCAAGGCGCGGCCCGCGCAACGTCTGTCGTGCGGGGAACTGGGGCCCGCACGACTTTGCAAATCGAAAACCGGTCGGGAACTAGCGTCCGCACGACTTTGCAAATCGAAAACCGGTCGGGAACTGGGGCCCGCACGACTTTGCAGATCGAAAACTGTGGGCGGCTGCGGGTCCGCACAGGTTTTCACAAACCAAACTGTGATCCGCGGCGGGTCCGCTCGCAGTTCAGCATGACAACCGTGGGCCGCAGCGGGTCCGGCTGGCGTTCACAAATCCCAAGACCCATCGGCAGCGCACGGCACGGCTTTGCAGATCGAAAATGCGTGTGGGAAGTGGGCCCGCCCCCGCCCAGACAAAAACACCGCAGGTGGCCACGGCTCCGCTTCGGTTTTGGACCGTTGGCGTCCCCTTGACCCTTGGCATTGCGCCTCATAGAGTGCGGGCGAAAACATGGCACCCAAACTGCCGCGCCTCTTGGTTTCCCATCTTGGGCCGATTCAATCTGCCGACATCACGTTTGGCGACCTGACGGTCCTGGTCGGCCCCCAGGCTTCGGGCAAGAGCATTTTGTTCCAAACGCTCAAGCTCGCACTCGATGGCAAAGCGATCAGCAACACGCTGGCACTTCGGGGAATCGGCTGGGGGGAAAAAGAAGCCTTCACCGAGCTGTTCTATGGCGAAGGAATGAGCTCGCTGCGGAATCGGAACACGCGCATAAGCTGGCAAGGCCGGGCCGTTTCGCTTGCGCGCGACTACCCAGTCGAAAAAGCCGGGTCCCAAGCCCCTGTGCCATCGTCTGTCTACTACATTCCTGCCCATCGGGTGATGGCGATCAAGAACGGCTGGCCGCGGCATTTTAGTGACTACAGCCCCGATGATCCCTATGTACTTCGCGAGTTCAGCGAGCATCTACGCGGCTTTGTGGAGCTCTTTTGGCAGCGAGGGGACAAGGCCATCTTTCCGCCGCGCGGCGACTTGGCCACGGGCACACGAAAGCTGTTGCAAGAGCAGCTATTTGGGGAATACCAGCTCACCCAAGAAGTTCGTGGGGCGCAAAAGCGCCTGGTGCTAAAGCGAGGGAGCGAAGCGCCGCTGCCCTATATCGCCTGGTCCACGGGTCAGCGCGAGTTTGGTCCGCTTTTGCTGGGTTGTCTTTCCGTGCTGTTGCGCGCCCGCCTTGAGCAGGCCGACAAGACCTGGGTGGTGCTGGAAGAGCCAGAGATGGGGCTGCACCCTCGGGCCATTACCGCTGTGCTGTTCCTCGTTCTCGATCTGCTCCATTGCGGTTTCCGCGTGTGCCTTTCGACGCACTCGCCGCATGTGCTGGACCTTCTGTGGGCGCTGCGGGTGTTTCACGAAAGAAAGGCCGGGCCCAAGTGGGTGCTCAAGCTGTTCGATGTCGAGGCCACGAGCGCCAACACCAGGGTGGCAGCGAGCATTTTGCAAAAAGCCATCAAGGTCTATTACCTGGACCGGCAAGAGTCGAAGTCGGTGGACATCTCCAGACTCGATGCCGATTCGGCGTCTGTCCATGAAACAAGCTGGGGCGGGCTTACAGAGTGGAGCGCGCGGGCTGCCGATGTCGTCGCCGAGCTGGTCGCAAACCAACGCTGAGCGTGCTGGGATGAAAAAAGCGGGCACGCAGAAGGCCAGATCCAAGCAGTCCAAAGCGGCGGCACAGTCCCAGCCGGGAATGACCTTCCAGTCTGCGGCCCGTGCGGTGCCGCAGATCGCAAAATCCGTGTGCATGGGAGTCCAAGCACTGCGCGAAGCCGACCGAAAGCGGATCCACAATACGAAGCTTGCCACGGGCAGCATCGATCTAGATGAGGCGCTGCGGACTGCGTATCCAAACGACCCCCGCTGGGATTATGGAATCGGTCTGCCGGGCGACGCACGCAAAGAGCGGGTGCTTTGGCTGGAAGTCCACCATGCCGCCAGTGGGGAAACCGAGCGGGTGCTCAACAAGCTGGCTGCGCTCAAATCGTGGCTGGCTGCGCAGGCGCCCGAACTACAGAAGCTGCCGCGCTTGTTCGTCTGGCAGCTTTCCAATGTCGAAAGCAATCCCAATGACCGGCGCAAACGGAATCAAGCGGCTGAAAAGCACGGGCTTGTGCGGATGTCAGGAATCCTTGACCTGGCCCGGCTGCGGTAATTCGTCGGCTGCCTGATTAGGATGATTCCTTGCCGCCATCCGGTGGGGCGGATGGGAACAGGGCCAGGGTGCCGGGGGGCTGTGGCTTTTGCTTGGCGGGGGACTTGCGCGGGGCGCGCGGGGGTTTTGGGGCGGCGGGGGACGCTTTTGCCGCGGCGGACGTTGCAGCGGTGGCCAAAACGGGGGCGGCGGGGGCGGCGGCGGATTTGGACTCTTTGCTGTGCAGACCGGCCAGCTGTTCTTCCCGGAAGCGGGCTTGGTTTAGCTCGAGCAGCCGGGCCAGCAGCTCATCGCGGATGGCGTCGGGAAAGCGGTAACGATACGGCTTCTTTTTGTCGCTCCCCCGCACGGACGCGCCGGGGACTGCCGCAAAGCTCGCTTCGTCGATCTCGTAGTCCAGGTAGAAGTCGCAGGTTGTATCGAGGTCCGTCCATCCATACGCAGCAAGCACGGCGCGATCCATTTCGGCGTGCAGGGCGCGCAGCCGCAGCAGCTCGGGATGATGTTCGTTCGGATCGTGAAAGCGGTTGTAGGTCTTGGTCAGGCCCTCGCCGTGTTTCACCATAAGATGCGCGCGAAATTCATAATATTCCTTCCCCACCGCTTCGAGCCGCGCATCGCTTTCCCACCCGAGCGGAAACGGAAACGTCTCAAAACAGTCGGACGGCGTGTAGCGAAGACGATCTTCCAGCGACGAACCAAAGAACCGCGCCCAGATTTCGTGAACGCGCGACTGCAACACCATGAAGAACGCATAAGACGTACTCGCAAATACGATGGTTGGCGCCGCAACAACCGTAGTAGCTGGGACAAACGCCAGTCCATGCCACTTGGCGACAAAGGGAATCACCAACACCCGGTCCAGTCCGGCGATGGCGGAATACAGCTCGCCGCGAAGCCGCTCGAACTGCCACCACGGTGCTGTGGAGTGTTTCCCTCGGGTTCCCTTGACCTTCTCCTCCACAATGCGCAGCAAGTCCGGCCACGCGCGCGCTTCCTCTTCGGTCAGGTCGCCAAAGTTGATGACGTAGCGGTGATGGGAATGGGTTGGGCTGCTGTTCATCTCCTCGCCGCCCAGGTAGGGGAAGATCCGCGCTTGGTTGCGCGGATTGTGCGAGATCAGCCGCTGCATGTCCGCCAGGGAACTCGCGGCGCCGCTCTTGTCGGTGTCATCGAACGTAAAGCCCATTCCCAGCACGGTGCTGCCTTGAAAGCTCTTGCCTTCGTTGGCTTTCAGCACCTTGGGATCTTCGCTGCTGCCGCCGTGGAACAGAAAGGCGGTGATGGTCGGGACTTCCTGGCCATCGAGCCGCTTGATTCCTGCGTAGTTTCCTTTTTGGATGTGAACCACACTGACAATCACCGCCGCGAGTCCGGGCCACTTGTAGCGGCGGGTCGCGTCATAAATGGTGCCGCCGTGGCTGCAGATGTAGCGCAGACCGCTCGATCGGGTGTCGCCTTGGGCGATGGTGTTGGTGGCAATCAGACCCAGGGTGCCGCCATCGCGCAGAAGCGAAAAGGCGCGGCGGAAGAAGTGCGCGACCAAGTCGGCGTTGCCGTGCGATTCCTCATGCAGTGACTTTAGCCAGTCCTGAAACGCCGGATGACTGGATGCAGCGATGGTGTTTTTCCCAGCAAACGGCGGATTGCCGATGATGGCGTCGAAGCCGGGGTTTTTGCGGCGGAAGACTTCGGGAAACTCGATGTCCCAGTGCAGCGGACACAGCGGCTGCGGCCCCTGGGTCAGCGCCTCTAACTCGGCATCGACCTCGTCGCGGTGGCCGCTCTGCCGCCAGTCCTGCACCAGGCGATAGTTCTGCTTGCGCCGGTCTTCCCTTTGCTTGTCTTTGCTTTCGCCAAAAAACGCCGAAAGGCACAGGTTGGCGACGCGGCGCACGTCGTACAGGACATCTTCGGCTTCTTTCCAGGCCAGGCGGCGGCGGTCGTAGTCGCCTTCGCTGTCCTCGATCTCCCACAGCTTTTTGCGCAGCCCGCTGACGGCGGCGGCCCGGCTGGTCACCCCGGCAAACAGCGGACCGGAATCGAGGCTCGGCGGCTGCCAGTGAAAGGCGCCAATCTGCGCATCGGTGAGCCCGACCAGCGAATCGCCGTGGCGGAGCGCATGATCGAGGAAGGTAAACGCGTGATCACGGGCCAGGGTCACAAGCCACAGAGACAGCTTGGCCAGGCTGACCGCAAACGGGTTTTTGTCGACGCCATACAGACAGCGCTGGGCAATCAGGCGGCGGGCCAGAAGGTGCGGCTCTTCATCGGGCGGCAGCGGCGGCATGTCGCCATGGACTTCCCACGCGGTACACAGCGCAGAGGCGAGCTGGCGACAGGCTTCGACCAGAAACGCGCCCGAGCCCATCGCCGGATCACAGACCGCAAGGTCGAGGATCTGCTGCGGCCTTGGCCAGTCGCCGAGCGCCGCCCAGATCGGAGCGAGCGTGGTCCGGACAATCGGCGCGGTCAGTTCTCGCGGGGTGTAGTGCGATCCAGACCGCCGCCGCTCTTCGCCGGGCTGCAAAACCAGGGTTCCGGGCGGCAGCGGCTGCGGTGTCTGCTCGGCAATCCGGCGACCGAGCGCGGCGACGACCTCGTCGATGGTGCGGGCCTCGCGCAGCGCTGTGGCGGCACCGGCGGACAGGTCACACTCGGCGTGCTCTTTCAGATAGGCGGCACGCTTTGGCCCCGGTTGACCCAGCAGCGCCGCCAGGTCGATGACGACCCCTTTGGGCCGCAGCATAAGCGCCGGACCGGGCAGCGAGCAGACCGCAAAGCCCATCATCGACTCGTAGACGGAGCCGACCTGCTCAACGTCGAGGGCGCGATAGGACAAGCGCTCCCCATCGAGGTTCAGCAAGCTGTCGAGCACGCGCCAGATCACCCCGTCCGACACGCGCGGCACATCGAGAGGCTCTTCGCTGCCTAGGACGCGCAGACTGCCCTGGGGCCGGCCTTCCAAAAACGGGTAGGCATCGGGGTCAAAGAGCTGGCCGTGGCGCGTCGGCAGGTGCAGCTCGCCGTGTCCGCCGCCCTCGAAGATCAGTCGGAAGGTCGAAAGCAGCCCGGCATAGGCGCCAAAGCGCTGATCCATGGTGTCGGGATGGCGTCCGGCGTCTTCGCGCAGCCGCTCGAACAGACCGCCGATGGAATAGCCGCCGGCATAGACCGGATCGTCGGGCAGCAGACCCTGATCCTCGGCGTACAGCAAAAACACCAGGCGCATAATGACCGTCAGCAGTCCGCCATAGATCTGCTGACGACCATCATCGCTGCCAACCAGCCCAGCGAGCAGCCGTCCGCGCGTCGCTTCGTCAGCGGCTTGAAAGCCGTGCAGCAGCTCCCACAGTGCCCCCAGCACCTGCTGCGACAGCCGGGTCGAGACTTCGCTTTGGTACTTGCGGCTTTCGGCCAGCACATCGAGCAAGCGACTGCCATCGCGAGCGGCAAACACGCGGTGCTCGCACAGCAGCATGTGCAGCGCCGACAACAGGGGGCGACCGTGAACCGTAGCCAGCGCGGGAATCGGAAAGTCCAGGTGGCCGCTGGTTTCGCTGGGCGGCGCGTAGACCAGGCGCAGCTCGTCGCCGTTTAGCAAAATGCCGGTGGAAACCTGCGTCCCCCGGAGCAGCCGCTCGAAGCGAGCCTGCGGACTGGCCGACCAGCCGGGCCTGCGGTCTGGGCGGTCTTCAGCCACCTTATCCAGCGGCGTACCGGGATCGACCACTTGCACCAGCAGGATCGGCGCAGCGCCCACGGTGCCCGCATTTGGCGCCATCGGGTCATACACGGCATAGGTGGGCCGCAGCGTTTCTTCATACGAAGCCAGGTGCACACACAGCGAATCGGGCAGAGGCGGGCCCTCGGGCGCACCGGCCAAGTCCGATGCCGACCAGCCGAGGACTTCACGCGAAAAGCGCGGGAAGTCGGTCAGCCGAAGCTCTCCATCGCCGCGCAGGGTCGGACGCCGCGACAGCACCGCCAAAAGCGCCTGCTGCACAGCGGCGATGTTTTTGTCCAAAACGAGCTGCGCTTTGCAAAGCGCCGGGGCCGACACAACCAGGCCGACGGGCTGGACCAGGCCGAGCCAAGACTTGTGCGCTTCCCGCTGGGGGTCGAAAGATTTTGCAGCCATGGCTTAGCTCGACAACGGCCAAAGGTAGACAAGGCCCACCGCTTCGACGCGGGTGGCGCGGACTTGATAGCTGCGACGGATTCGATCCGGCTCGTCGGCAAGCTCGCGGGCGATGGCAGAAAGCCGAGCCTGCCAATAGCGACGATCGTCGGCAAGCTGGCGCTCTTCATCGGCATCAAAGCCCAGGCGACCCTGGCGCGATTCCTCGTCAAGCTGGCGCTGACGCTGCTCGATGCGCGCACGCTGGGAGAGGAGGATCTTGGCCATGTCGGCGGCTTCGGCTTCGGACCGCTTGCCTAGCTCGCGGCAGGCCCTGTCGGACAGCACCGCGGCGCGGCGTTCCAGGTTGGGGGTAAGCTCGGCGACATCACGGCTGGCATGCTGGCGCAGGCGGGCTTGCAGCGGCGTTTCGGACTCGCGCAGTCGGGGCTGAGCCAGGGCATCTTCGATAAGCCGCAGCACATCGGCCTTGCCCTCTTCGCCCATCGCGCGCAGGCCGGACTTGCCACCGCGCTGCTCGGGGGGAATCCACTCGGCAGCGGCAGCCAGCACTTCGTCATGCAGGCGGGCGCCCCCTTCCCCAAACAGCGACAGCCGACCGAGCAGCACCACATGCGGCACTGCCTCGACCGTACGCAGCACACAGGCGCGGCGCAGATCATCGTCGCGAAAGCCCTGCGACAAAAAACGTCCCAGCAGTCGCTGCACGATCCGATGTTCGAGGTGCAGGTGGACGACATCGCCATTTAAGTTGCCGGGATCGCGGAACACGACGGGGCGAATCGGCGCTTCGCGACGCCAATCGGCAGGACTTTGGCCTTTTTTGCGCGGCGTGCGCAGCGTGTCGAGGGTCGCCGCCCAAGATGGATCGGCACCTTTGCGCTGGTGAAGCTGCGGCAGCTGCCAGCTGGCGCGGGCGGGATCACTGGCGGCTTGGGCCGGGTCGACGGGCTGTAGACCCTCGGCCCCAATGGTTTCGAGCGACGCCGACAGCGCATCGCGGAAGTGCCGGTCATCTAGTCCAATCCAACGCCGCGACCGCTCTAGCTGCTCGCGCAGCTCATGAAGCTGCCGATCCAGCCGCTCGCGACGGGAAGTTGACTCATCCTGGCCCATTTCAAACAGCAGTGTGCGCACACGCCCGTAGGTCGGCTCGACCGGGTTTGGCTCGGTCAGCTGCCCGGCTGCACTGCCATCGCCATCCTCGCCAGATGCGGTCGCGTCAATCTGCGAGATGGCCTGCGTCAGATCGTCGATTCGATCATGGGCAATGCCGAGCGCCAGCGCTTGATCCACCCGTCGCCCCACGATGGGAGCCAGGCTGCCCAGCTCTTCGTGGATGGTTCGCGTCTTTTTCACAATCACATCCAGCACGCGATCCTCGGCCCGCTGCGGGAGCACGAAGTACAGGCAGCGCACCACGGGGGCCTGCTGAAGCTTGCGGTCGATGCGGCCATTGCGCTGCTCGATGCGGCTGGGATTCCAGGGAATGTCGAAGTGGAACAGGTCGGCGCAGTTGTTTTGCAGGTTTACGCCTTCGCGCGCCGCGTCGGTCGCAATCAAGATGCGGATCGGGTGACGCTGGGGGTCTGCGTTCCAGGCGGCCTTGATGGCTTCGCGGCGCTCTTCGCCGATGCCACCGTGGAAGGTGGCGATGCGCTCGCTGGCCCGGCTGGATTCGCGGATGGCATCGCCCAGCACCTGCTGCAGGTAGCGCTTGGTGTCGGCGTACTCGGTGAAGATGATGACGCGGCGCGGCAGCCATTCGGCGTCGGGCTGGCCCAGGTTGGGGCACTGGTTCTTTTTGATCCAGGACAGAAGGTGTGCGACGCGCGGATCGACATCATAACGGCTCTGGCGAGCGATGTCGGCCATCTGGTCGAGCAGCGCCCGCTCACTGGGAGTCGCCGCACTGACGTGGCTGGCGGCCTGCATCTGCGCATCGGCTTCGGACTCGACCTCGTCTTCTGGAAGCTCGGCCCGCTCATCATCCCCATCGGGGGACATCGCCAACAGATCCAACGAGTGCTCAGACTGAACCGGGACAGGGTCTTTGCCGGGCTCTTTCCCAACCGCTGTGCGATGGACCTCCAGCGTACGTGCAAAGGCTTCAATCGATGACAAGAGCCGCTTTTGCAGCGACAGGACGACGAGCATTGCGGCGGCTTGCTGGGTCTTTTTGGCGGATGCCAGGCGTTCCTCGCGGGCCCGGCGATAGTGCTGAAGCAAGCGAGACAGAGCGAGCGCCGGGGCGTCTTCGGGAAGTCCGTCGATCTCGATGCGAATGATCTGCCGCTCGGGAAACGTCTCACCCAGGGCGCGCAGATCCGACTTGAGGCGACGAACCAGCACGGCATCGCGCAGCTTGGCATCGACCGGTACGCCCCGCACGAAGCGCTGCGGGTCGAGCAGCTCCAGCAGCGCCGAAAAGCTGTTCGAGTGTCCGTTGTGCGGCGTCGCCGACAGAAACAGCTTGTGCTCAAAGCGCGGCGCAAGGTCGCGCAGCGCTCGCGTCAGCTTCGAGTCAATCGCGTAGCGGCCCCCACTGGAGGGTGCGACATTGTGCGCTTCATCCAGGATCAAAAGCGAGCCGCCGGAAAACTCCCCGAGCCAGTCGCGCAGCGGCGCCGCGTACAGCTCGTCACGGACCAGCGCGTGCGACAGGATGAAGCGGGTGTGGGTCTTCCACGGATTGACCGCGTAGCCACGCTCGCGCCGGACCTGGGCAACAAAGTCGCGGTCGTAGATGACGAAGCTTAGGCCGAAGCGTTCCTCCATTTCATCGCGCCACTGCCGAACCACCGATGGGGGAACACAGATCACGACTCGACGGACTTTCTGCCGCAGCGTCAGCTCACGAAGAATCAGGCCGGCTTCAATCGTCTTGCCCAGGCCCACGTCGTCGGCAATAAACAGGTTCACGCGCGGCATCGCAATCGCCATCCGCAGCGGCTGAAGTTGGTACGCCTTGACCTCGATGCCGGCGCGATAGGGGGCTTGGAACAGCTTGGGATCGGTCGCGGTGACGCACGACCAGCGCAGCGTATGCAGATAGGCCGAAAACAGCCGCGGCTCGTCAAATCCTCGACTGGCGATGCGGTCCCAATCGGTCTGTCGCAAAAGCCGAGCATCGACCTCGCGTTCCCACAGCACTTCCAGCGGTTCACTCTGCGCATCGTCTTCGATACACGACAGTCGAACCCGCGTACTGTCCCCCGACTGCGGCGGCGGATCGACCCCTTCGACCAAATACTGCCGCGAGCGCACGCGCACGATATCGCCAGTGGCAGGAATCATGAACGCCTCTCCGAGTGGAAAGCAGAAGTGACAAACGTGCAGAACGCGGCGACGACAGACAAGGTGGCTCCTACGCGGCGCACCGTATCACCGCCAGGCACAAGCCAGGAAGCCCAGGATTGTTAGTGTCCCGTCAAGTGGTGTAAGAAGGTCATCGTCGGTGTTGAGTCCTCTGGTTCAGTTCAATTTACTTGGGCCGAAGCGTTCTTAGGCGCCGGGGCTTTCCTGTGGGCAGCCGCTTG
>Ga0154020_10004086_pt1 | contig 17424 bp, 13 predicted proteins | sample Klosneuvirus_201_FD_109709 | JGI IMG/M metagenome (GOLD analysis project Ga0154020, IMG submission 109709) | Active sludge microbial communities from wastewater, Klosterneuburg, Austria - Klosneuvirus_20160825_MG | ecosystem: Engineered > WWTP > Aerobic digester > Activated sludge | place...
GCTTTGTAACAAAGCTGTTTTACTTTTCCATCGGTATCCTTTCCTTCCAGGGTGGTGAGATCAATCATGTTCAGCACCAGTTTCAGCCCGTTCATCTTGCTGTCTTTCTTGATGCTGCGTTTGGTAAAACGGGAAGCTCTTTCCTCCACACCCACCTGGTCGATGCGGGGTGAAAGCGAGAAATCCGGGATGGTCAGGTAGGGTTTGGCAATGGCCATATTGCTCCAAATTATAATATTACCAAAGATAACCAAAGTTAAGGGGAAAGCTAGGCCCCTTCTTTACGTCCAACCGAAGCCTTTTATCATAATAATTAATTGCTTTTGCCGGATTACGTTAAATTCGGCTTTCTTAAAAAAACCACACTGATATGAGAAAACCAGGTTACTGGCTCGCAGGACTATGCTGTTTGTTTTTCAGCATGCCGCTTTTTGCGCAGCCCACTTTTCCGGAAAACGGAACTGCCGATCCAAGGCACGGCTATTATGCCTTTACCAACGCTGTTATTGTAAAAGATGCCGGCACCACATTGACCAATGCAACGCTGGTGATCAAAGACGGAAAGATCACGGCCGTAGGAACCGGCTTAGCGGTGCCTGCAGGTGCCGTAGAAGTGGATTGCAAGGGAAAATTTATTTACCCTTCATTCATTGATATCTATTCTGATTATGGAACACCGGCGCGTCAACAACAGACCGGCGGATTCAATTTCAATCAGCAGCCACAGTTGGAGACGAATGTAAAAGGGCCATTTGGCTGGAACCAGGGTATTAAGTCCGATGTGGACGTATACCGTGTTTTTTCAGTAAATGATGCCAATGCCAAACCCTTACGGGAAGCCGGCTTTGGTGCAGTGCTGACCCATGTAAAAGATGGAATTGCACGTGGCACCGGTGCCGTCGTAAGCCTGGCCAATGAAAAAGAGAATCTGGTGATCATTAAAGAAAAAGCTTCAGCACATTATTCTTTCAGTAAAGGTTCATCCACGCAATCTTACCCCAGTTCTAAAATGGGTTATATCGCATTGATGCGCCAGACTTACCTTGATGCTGCCTGGTACAAAAGCAAGCCATACAAAGAAGGATTTAATGCGACCCTGCAGGCCTGGAATGATAATCAGGGACTGCCACAGATTTTTGAAGCCAATGATAAATGGGATAACCTGCGTGCCGACCGGATCGGTGATGAGTTTGGCGTGCAGTATATCATCAAAGCCGGTCAGAATGAATACCAGCGGATCAAAGAAATGAAAGCGACCAATGCTACATTTATTCTTCCGCTCAATTATCCTCAGGCTATGGATGTGGAAGATCCGGCCGATGCCCGTTTTGTTTCTCTGGAAGATATGAAGCATTGGGAACTGGCTCCCACCAATCCCGCTGCTTTTGAAAAAGCCGGTATACCTTTTTGTCTGACCACCGCTGATCTTCGCAGCAGTGCCAGTTTCTGGCCCAACCTGCGCAAAGCGATTGAATATGGTCTGAGTGAAAACAAAGTATTGGAAGCCCTCACAAAAGTTCCGGCCACCACACTGGGCGTGTACGATAAAGTAGGCAGTCTGGAAGCAGGTAAAATTGCCAACTTCCTGATTACGAACGGACCAATCTTTCAGGATCGAAGCATCATCCTGTATAATTATGTACAGGGGATTAAATACAATGTAAAGAGTGATGATAATATCGCGGGCACTTATGCTTTAACAGTGAATACGCCTGCCGGTACTGAAAAATATACACTCGATGTAAAGTCAACCAGCTCACTGAGCATGTTTGCCAAAGACACCCTGAATACCCGTTTCAGTTTTGATGGCAAGCAGGTGAAACTGAGTTATGCACCGATGCAAAGAAGACAAAGGCCTGCTGGTGCTCCAACAGATTCAACCCGTCGCCCTGGTGGTGGATTCCCTGGTGGATTTGGCGGACGCGGGGCTGCAGCAGATCAGCAGTTGCCGGCAACAGCCACCAGACTGAGTGGTATCAGTAATGGTACCGAATGGAACGGAACCGGTTTAGATTCTTCCGGTAATTCACTCACCTGGACTGCTGTTTTCCAAAAAGCAGCGGAAGTAAAACAGGACAGTGCCCGTAAAAAAGATATGCCTGTTGTTGGAGCGGTTACTTATCCTTTCCTGCCTTATGGATGGGATGAAGCCAGTCAGCCCAAACAGGAAGCCATCCTGATCCGTAATGCGACTGTATGGACCAGCGAGAAGGACGGCATTCTTACCAATACAGACGTATTGCTGAAAAATGGCAAGATTGCTGCAGTTGGTAAAAACCTGAATGAACCCGGTGCCAAAGTGATTGATGGAACCGGTAAACATGTATCACCTGGAATTATTGATGAGCATTCGCATATCGCAGCGGCCTCCATTAATGAAGGGGCACAATCCGTGACTTCAGAAGTAAGGATTGCCGATAATATCAATCCGGATGATGTGAATATTTATCGCCAGCTGAGTGGCGGGGTAACTTCTTCACATATCCTGCATGGTTCAGCGAATGTAATCGGCGGACAAACCCAGTTACTGAAACTGCGCTGGGGGGCCAATGATGATGATATGAAATTCAAAGGCTGGCCCGGACAGATCAAGTTTGCATTGGGCGAAAACGTGAAACGTTCCAATTTCAGTCTGCCCGGTGGAAATAACCGCTATCCTGATACAAGAATGGGAGTGGAGCAGGTTTTGATTGATGCATTTACCCGTGCCAAAGACTACAAAAAAGAATGGGATGTATACAATACAGAAAAGGACAAGCTGGTAAAAGCGAAAAAGCCGCTGACCGGCTTGATTGCTCCCCGACGCGATCTGGAACTGGATGCGCTGGTTGAAATTTTGGAGAAGAAAAGATTCATCACTTGTCACTCTTATGTGCAAAGTGAAATTAACGGTGCTATGAAAGTAGCAGAGCAGATGGGATACACCGTGAATACTTTCACCCATATCCTGGAAGGGTATAAAGTAGCAGATAAAATGAAAGCACACGGATCATTCGTATCTACCTTCTCTGACTGGTGGGCCTATAAAATGGAAGTGGAAGATGCGATTCCTTATAACGCTGCCATCATGCACAAAGTCGGCCTCGTAGTTGCCATTAATTCTGATGATGCAGAAATGGCCCGCCGCCTGAATCAGGAAGCCGCCAAAACCATGAAGTATGGCGGATTAAGTCCTGAGGAAGCGTTGAGTCTGGTTACTATCAATCCTGCCAAGATGCTGCATGTGGATGATAAAGTAGGCAGTATTAAAGTTGGTAAAGATGCTGATGTGGTGGTTTGGAGTGACAGTCCACTGAGTATTTATGCCAAATCACTTTACACCATTGTGGATGGTACGGTTTATTTTGACCGGCAGAAAGATGAGCAACTGCAAAAACAGGTAGATGCTGAACGTGCCAGGCTGGTGAAGAAACTGAATGGTGAGAAAAGAACCGGCGCACCAATGATTCCCGCTACTCCTTCTTACCAGATCATGCACTCCTGCAGTGATCATGGTCATAGCCATGGATTGCTGGTGATTGATGCTGATAATTTGGATAACAACTAAAACCAAGTACAATGAAAAAAATATTATTCATCGCTGCATATATCTCAATCACAGTGGCCGGATTTGCACAGGCCAATGTACTGCCGGCGAAAAAACAAACCAGTGATATCGTGATCACCAATGCCACTGTGCATACCGGTACCGGACAGGTACTGGAAGGTGTGAATATTGTAATTAAAGATGGTAAGATTGCTGCCATTGCCAAAGGTGCAACCGGTGCTGCAGATGCACAGTTGGTGGATGCCAAAGGGAAACATGTGTATCCTGGATTAATCCTGCCAAGTAGTAATCTTGGTTTGGTGGAGATCGGTGCGGTGCGTGCCTCCAATGATAGCCGCGAGATTGGGGATATGAATCCCAATATCCGTTCCATTGTAGCTTACAACACCGATTCAAAAGTGATCAATACCCTTCGTTCAAATGGTATACTTGCAGCGAATGTGATTCCGCAGGGTAGTTTCCTTGCCGGTTCTTCATCCGTGGTGCAATTAGATGCGTGGAACTGGGAAGATGCTGCCGTAAAAACAGATGCCGGTATGCACCTCTTCATGCCTACCCTGATGCCGCGCCCCAGTTTTGGCCGTGGTGGCGGTGGTGGACAGGGTGGTCCTAATGCCGGAGGCATGCCAACCGATCCGGTGAAAGAAGGACTCGAAAAAATCGAACAGCTCAAAGCCTTTTTCCGGGAAGCCAAAGCCTATGCGGCCAGTCCGGCAAAAGATGAGACCAATCTCAAATACGAATCTGTAAAGAACCTGTTTTCTAAAAAGCAGAAATTTTATGTACATGCCAATACGGTGAAGCAAATGCTGGTTGCCCTGGATTTTGTAAAAGAGTTTGGGTTTGACCTCGTGATCATGGGTGGCAGTGAAAGCTGGCAGATTGCGGACCTGCTGAAACAGAACAATGTATCAGTGGTGCTTCAGCAAATGCATAGTTTGCCAACCACTACGGATGATGATGTGGACCAGCCTTATAAAACAGCGGCGGCCCTTCAAAAGGCAGGAGTACTCTTTTCAATTTCAGATGATGATTCACAAACCCGCGGCCGGAACCTGGCTTTTAATGCGGGTACCGCCGTTACTTATGGGTTGTCAAAAGAAGAAGCACTGGCTGCCATTACCCTGAACTCAGCTAAAATCATGGGAGTAGCGGATAAAACAGGCAGCATTGAAGTGGGTAAAGAAGCCAATATCATCATCAGTTCAGGTGATATCATGGACATGAGCACCAGTAATGTAACGGATGCATTTATTCAGGGAAGAAAGATCAACCTGGATGATAAGCAAAAACAACTCAGCGATCGCTATGAGCAGAAATATGAACTGAAGCAGAAGAAAGGGTTTTAATCTCCATCTTGCTGATAAAAACATGGGCAGTCCGGGTTATCCCGGGCTGCTTTTTTTATGATCATCTTTTAATCTCCTGATACAAGGCTGATTGATCCCGCTGCATGCAGGTATCAATGATTCTCTTGATGAGTGTCATCCATCTCAATGGATTCACCGCAATGCGGACAACGGTGTGTTTTATTGACCCTTCTTTTTCTGAATTCTTCCATAAATCCGGCCGAGAGGATACCGGCAGGGATGGCAAAGAAGGCAACCCCGGTAAGCATAATCATGCCTGACATTAATTTACCGATGGCGGTCATCGGATACATATCACCATAACCGGTAGTGGTGAGTGTGACCACCGCCCACCATAGTGTCGCCGGAATACTGGAAAATTTTTCACCATTTTCCGGGTGCCGGTGTTCCGCGAAATACATGATACAGGAAGCGATGATGATCAGAAAGATGGCGAGCACAAAACTGATCGCCAGTTCTTTTGCTCTTTTCTTGAATACATTGGCGATCATATGCGCCGAATCTGTATATGCCGTTAAACGGAATAGTCGCAGTACCCGTAGGAGCCTGAGCATCCTGATTTCACGGAGGTCAATACCCAGTCCAAAAAATAAATGCAGGAAAAAAGGAAGGATGGCCAGTAAGTCAATTAATGCACCCGCAGAAAACATGTACTTCAGCCTTCCCCAGAAACTGTGCTTGTATTTTTCTTCGTGGTTGCTGCTCCAGACACGCAGTAAATATTCAATCGTAAAAATGATAACGGAAATCAGGTCGAAATAATAGAAGAAATCGCTGTACTGATCATGTAATGCCTGTACGGTTTCCAGGATCACTGCAATCACATTCAGAATGATGAGTACAATGATAAAGATGTTGATGATCTTGTCCCAGTGCTTATCACCTACTATTTCCGGATGGAGCAGGCCATGCACCTTTTTTTTGGTTACCTTGTACATAGTCAGTCAGCTTTGTGCTGCCTAAGTTAAAAATAAAATCCCTCCCATCGGATGACGGGAGGGATTTTTATCATTTAATCCGAAATACTTATTTCGGCATCATGTCTTTAGAAAGGGCCATTACCCATTCAGCCCATGCTTTGGCTTCTTCGGGTTTGGTAGCCAGTTTCATACCGATTTCGGTAGATCTCTTTGACCATTCCTGCATTTTAGTGCTCAGTTCAGCCAGTTTAGCTGGATCGCTCATGCCGGCTTTGTATTCAGACATGAAAACTGAATAATCGTTGGCGAATTTCTGAACCTCAGGATCAGAGAAAGTAGGAACACCGGCCAGTGATGAAACGGTTTCTGTGTTGGTAGTAGTGGTGGTAGTAGTAGTGGTAGTGGTAGTAGTATCGCCTTCAGGAGCTTTTTCATCCTTCTTTTTGTTGTTACAGGATACCATTACACCGGCAATTGCCAGTACTGCAAAGAGTTTTTTCATGTTCGTTGATTTTAATTTAGATTGTTGAATAGGGTGGCAAACCTAGACCTTTTTTTTGGAAACTCATATCGTTTTATTGCAAAGTTTCCTCACATGATCAGGGTATTTCCCCTGCGGTAACTACGCGAGGAAAATACCATGATCATCAGATTGTCAGACGTTTAGGCGTCTTTTCCGTGACAATGCTTGTATTTTTTGCCACTGCCGCAGGGACAGGGATCATTGCGTCCGATCTTGGGTGCGACGGTAACCGGCACCAGTTTATCCTGCTCATTGGCCGCATAATCTTCTCCGGCTGCATCCACTTCTTCCTTGTTTGCCTTCATCTTACTCATGTCAGTTTTTTGCTGACGTCCTTCCCGCAGGTTGGGATTTTCCTGCTGGAGAGGGATCGAAGAGTGGCAGAGGAAAGACACGATATCCTTGTTGACTTCCGCGTTCATATTACGGAAGAGATTATAGGCTTCCACTTTATAAATAACCAATGGATCTTTCTGCTCCAGGTAGGCGGTCTGTACACTCTGCTTCAAATCGTCCATGCCACGGAGATGTTCCTTCCAGGTATCATCAATCACCGCCAGTGTGATGGTTTTTTCCAATGCATTGGTGAGTTCAACACCCTGGCCGCTGATGGTTTTGTCGAGGTTGGCCAGTACATTCAATCCTTTACGGCCATCGCTAAAGGGCACGACCACATTTTCAATATGACTGCCCTGGGTTTGCCTGATATTTTTAAAAACCGGGATGGCCTGTTGCTGTAAATCGGTCTTGTGTTTGGAATATCTTTCTGTAGCCTCGCTATATAAACGGTCCGCCAATCCGGCCGCATCGGTTCTGCTGAATTCATCCGGAGTAATGGACGTATCCAATCCGAAATTCATGATACAGGCCATTTTGAATCCTTCGTAATCATCCTGTTCACGGAATGAATCCACCAATCCTTCGGATACGGTAGAAAAAGCATTATCAATATCCAGTGCCAGCCTTTCTCCTAAAAGGGCATGATTCCGTTTATCGTACACGGCATTCCGCTGCTTGTTCATTACGTCATCATATTCAAGCAGTCTTTTACGAATACCAAAATTGTTTTCTTCCACTTTTTTCTGCGCCCGCTGGATACTGTTACTGATCATGCTGTGCTGGATCACATCTCCTTCCTTATAACCCAGTTTGTCCATGAGTGAGGCAATTCTTTCACTGCCAAACATCCGCATCAGATCATCTTCCAGGGACACATAAAACTGTGAGCTACCCGGATCACCCTGGCGACCGGCACGACCACGCAACTGGCGGTCAACCCGGCGGCTTTCATGGCGTTCGGTACCAATGATGGCCAGTCCGCCGGCCTCTTTTACACCGGGCCCCAGTTTAATATCCGTACCACGACCCGCCATATTGGTGGCAATGGTTACCGCACCGGGTAAACCGGCTTCGGCTACAATCACCGCTTCCTTGGCGTGTTGTTTTGCGTTCAGTACGTTATGGGGAATTTTTTTCTGCTGGAGCATACGGCCCAGCAGTTCACTCACTTCCACCGAGGTAGTACCTACCAGACAGGGCCTGCCCGCATTTCTTAAAGCTTCAATTTCGTCAATCACAGCCTTGTACTTTTCCCGCTTGGTTTTATATACCAGATCCTGCTTGTCCTTACGGATCATCGAAATATTGGTGGGAATAGTTACTACATCCAGCTTATAAATACTCCATAACTCTGCTGCTTCTGTTTCCGCTGTACCCGTCATACCCGCCAGCTTGTGGTACATCCTGAAATAATTCTGCAGGGTTACCGTGGCATAGGTTTGTGTTGCCGCTTCAATTTTTACATTTTCCTTGGCTTCAATGGCCTGGTGTAATCCATCGGAGTAACGACGGCCATCCAGGATACGACCTGTTTGTTCATCCACGATCTTAATGGCTCCATCCATCACCACATATTCAATATCCTTGTCAAAAAGGGTATAGGCTTTCAATAATTGCTGTACCGTGTGAATCCGGTCGGCCTTCTGGGCATAATCATTCAGCACCACTTCTTTCTGCTGCAGTTTTTCATCGGCTGACAATTCGCTTTTTTCAATTTCTGCGAGTTTGATGCCAATATCCGGCAGTACAAAGAAATCAGGATCTTCTCCGGTACGGGTGATCATGGCCAGTCCCTTATCGGTGAGTTCTACGGAATTATTTTTTTCATCAATATGGAAGAGCAGTTCCTCATCCACAATATGCATATTCCTTTGCTGATCCTGCAGGTAATAATTTTCTGCTTTCTGCATTTTTACCTTGATACCTGATTCGCTGAGGAATTTGATCAGGGGACTGTATTTAGGCAAACCCCGGAATGCCCGGAACAGGTTTAATCCACCACTCTTCGGATCATCATCCCCTTCTGTCATTTTCTTTTTGGCTTCATTCAGGTTGTTCCGCACAATGCGTTCCTGTTCCTGGATCAGTGCCTGTACACGGGGTTTATGAATATGAAATTGCTGGTCTTCGCCCCTGGGAACCGGTCCAGAAATAATCAGCGGGGTACGGGCATCATCGATCAGTACCGAATCCACTTCATCCACCATGGCATAATGGTGTTTGCGCTGCACCATTTCTTCGGAAGTATGCACCATGTTATCACGGAGATAATCAAACCCGAATTCGTTATTGGTGCCATAAGTGATATCAGCGAGATAAGCTTTTCTTCTTTCTTCACTATTGGGCTGGTGTTTGTCAATACAGTCAACCTGCAGACCTAACCATTCAAAAATGGGGCCGTTCCATTCCTGGTCACGACGGGCCAGGTAATCATTCACTGTAACGATATGTACACCTTCTCCCGCCAGTGCATTCAGGTAGGAAGGGAGTGTTGATACCAGGGTTTTACCTTCCCCCGTTGCCATTTCTGAAATCTTTCCCTGGTGCAGTACCACACCACCAATCAGCTGTACATCATAATGCACCATGTTCCAGGTAACCTGTCCGCCTGCTGCTGTCCAGCTGTTGCGAAAAGTGGATTGATTCCCGTTGATGGTGACATAATCTTTCTTTACGCTCAGGTCCCTGTCCAACTCGGTAGCGGTGGAAACCAGTTCGGTATTTTCTTTGAAACGTCTGGCAGTTTCCTTTACAACGGCAAAGGCTTCAGGCAGGATTTCATCTAGTGCTTCTTCAATTTTTTTGTCCCGGTCTTTCTTAAGTTTATCCACTTCCTGGTAGATGGCATCTTTACCCATCAGGTCATTAAAAGGAAGGGCTTCCGCTTCTGTATTCTTATTGGCGATCTCCGCGTCAATATCAGTCAGGTGCTGTTTGATTCTGTTGCGGAACTCCTGTGTTTTACCACGGAGTTCGTCATTGCTGATAGACTGATAAGCCTGGAAATGATGATTGATCTTCCCGATATAGGGTTCAATTTTTTTTACATCCTTTTCCGACTTGCTGCCGCCAAAAATTTTGGATATGAAACCGAGCATAAAATGAGTGTTAGTGGGTATTCTCCAATCAGGAGGTTTAAAGGATTTTAGTTCTGTCAAAAACGGTGCTACAACCTGTTGTGTGGCCAAATTGACAGTCCTTCGGGATTTCCCCGGAGGAGGGCAAAGATAATATAATTGGGGCAGTAGCGACAGCCCTGAATACTAATGCTTTAAAATGGTTTTTATGAAAGAAATACTGCTGATTTCCTGCTTCTTACTGACAGGATTAACCGGAAACCTGCAGGATCATGTCATAACATGGCAAGGCGATACCCTGGACTGCCGTTTTCCTGAGAATCCCCGTAAAGAGGGATTGCGCCCGGCATATAAATATCATAACGGGCATATTCGTTTGATGGCTGTCTTTACTAATGATTCGGTCAGGGCACTGGAAGCCGGACAGGTACGGGGTTATTACCGGGAAAAACATGGAAAAAGGCTTTTATGTGATGGTCGTTTTGAATCCCGTAAGATGTTGTGGCCGGGAGATAAGGATACCAGCTGGTATTTCATGAATATCATTTCTGCAGGTAAATATGCCACGCTGTACAAGATATGGGAGGTTTTATATGAGCATCCAAGAGCTTATTATTTTGTGCATTTCAAAAAGGATAAGGATCCTTTATTCACTACTTATGTCAGCAACCGGAAAAGGATGCGGGAAATCCTTTCCGATGAGGATACAAAGGAAGGCATGGCGACATTTTTTACAGATAAAAAAGCCGGTTATGAAGCTGCTGTTAAAACTTATAACCAATTAAAAGAAGAGGCGGCGCTACGCTCTAAAAACTGAGGGTATTGCTTACCTTGCTTTATCAATAATCTATTTGCGTACACACCGCTCTATACCCATTCTTATTTTTTTCAGCAGTTTGCTGCTGGCTGCCTGTTTCAGCGCAGCCCGTGAGGAGCCCGCAGCCATGGACGATATTTTTTTTGAATACAGTGTCAATGCAGAAGAGGGAAATGACAGTGTTTCCGTTTTGCTGAAGTTCAAAGAATTTGATGAATATGGCCAGGCCATTTCGATTGAACCGGGGATGGTTTCCCTTGACGGGGTCAGCATCAGCGCAGACAGCACACCCATGACCGGCCCCTTTTATACCCTGAATAAACATATTAATGAGTTTACCGGCAAACACCGGATTGAAGTGGTGCTGCCCGATCAGAAAAAATACCGGGAGGATTTTAGCTTCCAGCCATTTTCACTTCGCGCAGCAATTCCGGATACTTTGAAAAGAAGTAAACTGCAACTGGAATTTAACGGGTTAGCAAGCGGAGAAGTGGTCCGGCTGATTGTTACCGATACCAGTTTTACCGGCGACGGTATTCACCGGCTCGATTCTATCTGGAACAACCGCCTGCTGATCACCCGAAATGAATTATCCTTCCTGGAAAGCGGCCCCATTAACCTGGAACTGACCCGGGAATCGGCCAAAAGACTCAGATACGGAACCAGTGCCGGTGGCGTACTATCCATGTCCTACAGTATCCGCAAAGAATGCTGGCTCCGGGATTAGCCTGTAAAAGAGAGATTTACACATCAAAACCACATTTGGGGACCTGTGAGAAAGAACAGGTAATAAGTCATGGATTTTTAGCCGCTTGCCCGTACTTTTGCGGCCAAATTCAGGGTGAGTGAAATAGAGGATGAGGGTCGTTTTTTACCCAACTTTGGTAAAGAAAGTATCAGTCCCGGTCACCAGCCACACAATTTAAATTTTCAACAATGGCAGGCCAGTTAAAAGAGGTACGTAACCGGATCAAATCAGTACAAAGCACCCAGCAGATCACCAAGGCCATGAAAATGGTGAGTGCGGCTAAACTCCGCCGTGCACAGGATGCGATTATCCAGATGCGGCCTTATGCCCAGAAACTGCAGGAAATGCTGAGTAATATTGTCAGCAACAGCGAAGGCGGTGCAGGCATGAGCCTGGCTACAGAAAGACCAGTGGAAAAAGTGTTGCTGATCCTCATTACCAGTGATCGTGGTCTGGCCGGGGCCTTTAATGCCAACCTGATTAAACTGGCTAAATCTACTATTGCAGAAAAATATACCGAGCAGCAAAAGAAAGGCAATGTAACCGTATGGGGTATTGGTAAAAAAGGGTATGAGTATTTTGTTCGGGCCAATTATAAAACCAGTGCCGACTTTAAAGATATTTTCCTGCAACTGAATTTCGGCAATGTTCAGAAAGCTGCCCAGGCAGCAATGAAAGCTTTTGAAGCAAAAGAATTTGATGTGGTGGAAATCATCTACAGTCAGTTCAAAAATGCAGCCACCCAGAAATTTGAACTGGAAAGATTCCTGCCCATTCCCAAAGTTGAAAAAAAGGCAGGAGCGGTGAAGGCCGACTTTATTTACGATCCTTCCAAGGAAGAACTGATCGCAGAACTGATGCCCAAGATCCTCAATACACAATTATATAAGGCCGTTTTGGATTCCAATGCCTCTGAACATGGTGCCCGTATGACGGCCATGGACAAAGCCAGTGAGAATGCCAATGAAATGCTGCGTGCCCTGAAGATTTCCTACAACAGAGCCCGCCAGGCAGCTATCACTACTGAGCTGACTGAAATCGTGAGCGGAGCAGCTGCTTTACAGGGCTAAGCCAGGTACGGGTTGATTCCAGACGGGAAATAAAGTCCTGCTTTTAATTTATTTTCTAACATTCCCTTCGCGGAACTGTTGATAAGTGTGTTTTTAATCCAATAATACGGATTGTATTTTCGTTTCAGTTAACGGTTGCGATTGTATCGCCAACAATATTATTTGAGTATAATAAAACAAAAGTCCTTTCAGGGACAGGGTTGATATGGAAATAGCTAATCTGATACCACATATTGAAGCACTTATTTTTGCCAGTGAAAAACCTTTAACAACTTTAGAGGTAACAGAACTGGTCAATAACGGTTTTGATGAAGAAGAAGAAAAAGTGAATCTGGACCAGGTGGAAGCCGCACTGGAAGGCATCAGGGAAAAATACAGCGCCGAATTTTATCCCTTTGAAGTAAAACAAAGCGGAGGTGGATGGCAATTCCTGACCAAGGTAGCTTTTCACAAAACGGTTGCTCAGCTCAACAAGGATAAATTCCTGAAGAAACTGTCGGCAGCAGCCATGGAAACCCTCGCCATCATCGCATACAAGCAACCAGTAACAAAAGGAGAGATAGAAGCCATTCGTGGGGTGAGCAGTGATTATGCCGTGCAAAAACTGCTGGAGAAAGAACTCATCATCATCAGTGGCAGAAATGAAAAAGCACCGGGTCAGCCCCTGCTGTATTCCACTTCATCCAATTTCATGGATTATTTCGGTATCAATTCATCTGATGAGTTACCCAGGATCAAAGAAGTACTGGCCGACCAGCTGGTTGAACCCACTATGATCAGGGATGGCCAAACAGAAGAGCCAATTGAAGAAGAATTAACCGGTGATCAGCCCGACGAAATCACGGCCCTGGCCGTTACGGAAGGCGGTGAATTGATTTTAAACGGCGACGGAGCCGCTGAAGAAGAGAACTAACCCTTGCCATATTTCCAAATTTGCTATGCCACCTGGTCCGGGTGGCATAGCTGTTTATAAGTATATTCGCAACCATCATGCCCGTACAATTATCAAATGAAATATTACTGCAGGCGGCCCGGGATTACGGAACGCCGCTCTATGTGTATCACGCTGAAAAAATCAGGGAACAATATGAGCAACTGGTCAGTGGGTTTTCCATTCTGGATACCCGTTTTTTCTATGCCAGTAAAGCGCTCACGAATATCAGCGTGCTGAAATATGTAAAGAGCATTGGCTGTAATATTGATTGCAGTTCCATCAACGAAGTAAAACTGGCCCTGCATGCCGGCTTTGAACCTTCCCGGATTCTATATACCTCCAATGGAATTGCTTTTAGTGAAATTGAAGAAGCAGTAGCGGCAGGTGTACATATTAATATTGACAGTTTATCCAATCTGGAAAAATTCGGTCGTACTTACGAACATACCTACCCGGTGGGTATCCGCATTCGCCCGAATATCATGGCAGGGGGGAACCTGAAAATTTCAACCGGACATGATGCCAGTAAGTTTGGCATCCCGGTGAACCAGCTGGATAGGATTGAATCGCTGGTTAAGGAAACTAATTTACATATCCGCACCCTGCATATCCATACCGGCAGTGATATCAAAGACCCGGATGTATTTGTACAGGGGATGGAAGTATTGTTTGAATTGATACCACATTTTCCGGAACTGGAAGTGATTGACCTTGGAGGCGGATTCAAAGTGCCATATCGACCTGGTGAAACTGCCACCGATATTCCGCTGCTGGCGCAGAAAATAAAAGAAGCATTTGATGCCCATCCCATTGCAGGGGATAAAAAATTTCAGCTCTGGTTTGAGCCGGGTAAATTCCTGGTGAGTGAATGTGGTTACCTGCTTGCCGAAGTAACAGTGATGAAAAATACAGGCAATATTGAATTTGCGGCAGTCAACAGCGGTCTCAATCATTTGATCCGCCCCATGATGTATGATGCCTATCACCATGTACTCAATCTGTCGAATCCGGATGGACCGGTAAAAAAATATACCGTCACCGGTAATATCTGCGAAACCGACACTTTTGCAGCAGACCGCGATCTTCCCGAAATCCGTGAAGGAGATATCCTGGCACTTTGCAATGCAGGTGCCTATGGTTTTGAGATGTCATCCAACTATAACTCCCGTTATAAGCCGGCAGAGGTTTTGATCCGTGAAGGAAAATCCTCGCTGATCCGGAAGAGAGACAATTTTGAAGATTTGATCCGCAATCAGATTGGTTGAAATTAGTCGGATTTCCTGACAGTAATCGTGGTCGTTGTTTTCGCCGTCACCGGCAGGTTGCCAAAAGAGCTCTCGGTGCTTCCCTGTGAATCGGTGATTTCCGTTTTTTCTTTAATGATCCCTGTCGTCCGGTCCAGAATGATCTTACCGGTAGATTTATTTGTCATATTGGTAGTGGTGGGATTTCCCATGAACTCTGCTTTTGAAATGCTGGAAGAATTTGTGGCAAAATCAACAACAATCGTACTGTCATTGATATCCGCCAGGCGATAAGCAGCATCGTACCGGCCGGATTCATTGCTGGTGGAACGGGTGCAGGTTTGCCCTTTTCCGGTTACTGTATCCGGCAGTACTTTAAAAAAACTGGCGGCTCCTTTGGCCGGTGGCTGCACCAGTTCAAAAACTTCTTTCATCATATTGCTGATAATCGCAACCCGGGGATCTGTATTGGTCAATGTTACTTTTTCAGGCATCACGAGTAATACCGTACCGGTTGGATTAATCACCATATCAAATTTCTTTTCCAGCAATTCCTGGATGGGTTTGCCAAATTGTCCGTTCAGGTCTTTCTCATTCCTGGAATCAAAACTTCTTTGCTGTCCCATGCCGTCAAATGAAAAAGCCACTTGTTTTACGGTATGGTTCAATGTGCTGTTGTCGGCAGTTGCATTGGTTACTTTGTACACATGTTTACCGGTAGCATCAACAGTAAAATCAATTGCCTGCCCCATGGCCTGCTGGGATACTGTGTTTTTGACCTGTAAAGTAATTTCATATTCTTTCCCCTGTTCAAACAAAAGAGGAATCGGCGCCTGTTGGGCAAAAAGCGCAGAACTTAACCAAAGACATCCGGACAGAACAGTGATTTTTTTCATGCAGTAGATATATTGCTCAAAGTTGACGATTCCTGCGCTGATTCGTTGCAGTTGGGGGAAAAATAATTCCCTGGGCACAGCACCAAACCCGTTCTGGTTTCAGTCGTAATTCCTATTTTTAAATAACATTTAAAATCTGATCTATGCCAATAAGAATGACCGATGATCCGGTGGATCCAAATCAACAGGATGATGGTGGTGGTGGGGGTGGGAGAAGACCCTCTTTTCCGGGTGGAGGCGGGGGAGGAGGACTTATGTCTTTATTACCCATGCTGCTGGGTTTGTTCAAGGGAAAAGGAATTATTTTATTACTGGTGATTGGTGCCGGTGCCTACTTCCTCCTGGGCCGTGGTTCCTGTAATCCTTCTGAAATCGTTAAGAAATTCTCTGAAAGCGGATATAATTTCAGTCCCTCCGAATTCAATAAAGCTTCCGTTTATGAGGGACTGGAAGATGATGCCAGTAAAAATCCTTTGCCGGAAGCGGTATCCCTGCTTCGTTTTGCTCCTGATCGCGGTAACCAGGGTCAGCAGGGAAGCTGTGTGGCCTGGAGCTGTGCTTATAGTGCGCAAACCATTCTCACGGCAGCGGCCACCGGACAGGACCCCAACCGGATTGTGTTCAGCCCTTCCTATCTCTACAACCAGATCAAACTCGAAGGTTGTCAGGGTTCCTATATCCAGCGGGCCATGGAATCCATGCACCGTAATGGTGGAGTACCCCTCAGCAGTTACAGTATTATGATCAGGATTGTGACCGCGAACCCTCTTCTTCAGATATTCAGAATGGGCGTCAGAACATTATCCATGGGTTTACCCGGATCACCAATGGAGATAATATCAATGAAATCAGCGTAAGGGGTATCAAGGAACACCTGGCCAAGGATGCACCTGTGGCCATTGGTATGATGGTGGGTACCAGTTTCATGCAGAATATGATGGGACAGGAACTATGGGAGCCCAGTGGTATGGATGATAGTCAGATGGGAATGGGGGGACATGCCATGTGTGTCATTGGTTATGATGACCGCAAATTTGGCGGGGCTTTTCAGATCATGAATAGCTGGGGACCGGAATGGGGACAGAACGGCGTGGCCTGGGTGCGTTATGGCGATTTCAAAAATTATGTACGGGAAGCCTATGGCATTGATCCGCTGCCCAAGAGAAGCAGTGTGGCCAATATTCCGCTGGAATGTAATATCGGTCTGGTGAATAACGATGGCGGAAAAAATATACCGCTGCGGGTCATGCCGGGCAGCAATGAATTCCGTACGGTCAGTCCCATTGCTATCGGTACCCGTTTTAAAATGTCAGTACAGAATGCCACCGAGTGTTATGTATATGTTTTTGGGAAAGATACCAGTACCACCAGTTATGTGCTCTTCCCCTATCTGAAACAGGGTGAAACCGTTTCCAAACACTCTCCTTATTGTGGAATTACCGGTTATCGGTTGTTTCCCAAAGCGCAGTCTTTTGAGGCGGATAATATTGGTAACAGCGATCAGATTGCCATTGTGGTGAGCAAGGATGAATTGGATTACAATCAACTGAATGCAGCCATTAGCAGCAGCAAGAGGTCTACCTTTACCGAAAGAGTGAATGAAGCCATTCAGTCGATCGTGATTCGTTCTGCCCGGTATAATAATACAGCGGATGGAACGATTTATTTTAAAGTAGATGCCAATTCGAATAAGGCCGTGGCCTGTGTGGTGACGATTGATAAAAGATAATTATGAAACTTTTGAAGTATAGCCTGGTTCTCCTGTTTGTTTGTTCTTCTGTTACTGCCCTGGCCCAATCCGCACAGGTAATGTGGGGTGATGAGTTCAAGTTGAAAATCCGTGATGCTGATCTGCATGTGGCCTGGGCGGATAATACCGGTACTTATTTTATTGAGGAACATCTGGTACTAACCAGTTATTTCATCATCGGATCGACCA
>Ga0154020_10004087_pt1 | contig 17422 bp, 14 predicted proteins | sample Klosneuvirus_201_FD_109709 | JGI IMG/M metagenome (GOLD analysis project Ga0154020, IMG submission 109709) | Active sludge microbial communities from wastewater, Klosterneuburg, Austria - Klosneuvirus_20160825_MG | ecosystem: Engineered > WWTP > Aerobic digester > Activated sludge | place...
CACCCGGTGGTTATTACCTGAACACGAACGCCTACGTGCCCACGGCGGTGAAGACCACGCAGCGCACCTACACATACCAAGCGGCGAATTACACCAAGCCCGCCCCGGCCGCGCCCGCCGCGCGGGCCATGGCCAAGGTCTCTGCCGCCGCCTCCGCTGGCGGCGGCAACGATGAGTGGTCCGTCTCCGTCCGCTCGAAGGACGGTTTCTCGTTTCCGGTGGACGTGCGCGTCGCTTGTGCGGTGGAGGCCAAGAACGCGCCATACCTCGTCGCCCTGCTCGGCAATCCCGACGCCGTCGTGCAGGACGAGCAGGAAGATGAGAAGCTCGAGGTGCTCGAGGCCCGCATCATCCTGCCCTCCATCCGTGCCATCTTCCGCAACGTGGCCGAGACGATGAACGCCCTGGAATTCGTCAATCGCCGGAGCGAGATCGAGGCGCTCGTCGCCCAGCGCGTCACCACCGAGCTCGCGCGTTACCGCGTGAGCTGCGACGGCGTCTACGTCGGCAACATCCACCTCGACGCCACCCCCGCAGGCCAGCAACTGCTCGCCACGCAGACCGACCGCGAAGTCGCGCTGAACCAGCAGAAACTCTACGACCAGCAGAAGCAGGCGGAGGAATCCCGCGCCAAGTTCGTGCGTGCGCAGGAGGAGGCCGAGCAGCAGCGCCAGCTCGCCGCTGCGGAATACAAGGTCCGCGTCGAGGGTGAGAACGCCAAGTCGCAGGTCGCCCGCGCCAAGGGCGAGGCCGAGTCCCAGATCATCATCGGCGAGGGCCGGGCCAAGGCCTACAAGCTGCTGGTCGAGACGCTCGGCCAGTCGCAGGTCGCCCAGCTCGAGCTCCTCAAGCTCGTGGTCGAGGGCAAGGTGCAGATCACGCCGCAGGTGATGGTCAACGGCAGTGGCAGCGGCGGCACGACGGACGCCCTCATGGGCACCATCCTCCGTCAGGCTGTCCCCGCTCCCGCCAAATAAACCTTTACCGGAGAAATATTCCCATGCGCCTGCTCATGTTTGTTTCCGCCCTCGGCATCCTCATCAGCATCGCGGTGCTCATCATGGTCCTCATCAAGGCCAAGAAGGACGAGACGCCGCCGAAGATCCGGCCCGGCAAGTCCGAGGAGTGATGCCGTTGGCTTTGTTGTGGGAGCGACCTTGGTCGCGACGGTCGCGTGCAAGCACGCTCCCACAGGCCCGATCCAAGACTGCGTCCGCTCCGCATCTTGGGCCAACGCGGCCAGAAAAAAGCCCCGGCGCGGTGGCCGGGGCTGGGTCAAGCGAGCGAAGGTGCGCGCTCAGGACTTGGCGGGCACCGGCAGCTTGAACTCCTGCAGGAGGGCCGTGACCTTGCCCTCGATATCCGCCTTCGGGTCGTGGGGGTTCAGGCCGTTGTGGCGCACCGTGCCGTCCGGCGCGATGATGGCGACGTGCGGGATGCCGCGGACCACGTAGTCAGGGTTGAAGACCTGCTCCTCGCTGAAGACGACGTCCCAGGTCATTTCCTTGGCCTTCATGAATTCGGGCATGAGGCCCATTTCCTTCTGCTCGTCACCCTTGGTGTCGATGCGCGGGCCCATGTTGGCCACGAAGCCCTGGATGCTCGTCACGCCGAGGATGGTGACGGGCGAGCCCTTGAAATGGGCGACTTCCGCGCGGACCTTGGGGAAGGAGGCGATGCAGGGGCCGCACCACGTGGCCCAGTAGTCGAGCACGACGACCTGGCCCTTGAGGTCGGCAAGAGTCTTGAGGCCGGGCTTGGACGACCACTTGAAATGCAACTGCGGAGCGGGAGCGCCGATCAGCGCTGCGGATTTGGCCTTCTCTTCATCCGCCTTGGCTTTGGCCTTGGCCTTGGCTTCAGGGGTCAGGCTTTGCAGAGTGCGTTCGGCCTGGGTGGCGGCCTTGGTGCCGGGGTAGTTGGCGACGAGGGTGGTGAGGAGCTGCTTGCCGGTCTCTTCCTGGTCGAGCACCTGAAGATAGACGGAGGCCTTCATCATGGCGACCTGGGCGGTGTCGTTGCTCTTCTCCGGATACTTGGCGAGCAAGGCGTCGAATGCGGCCATTTCGGCGGCGAGTGACTCGGCGGTGGGCTGGCCGGCCTTCATTTTCGCGCGGATCTGGCCGACGATGGCCTGCATTTCCTTGATGACCGGGGCGGCTTCGGCCGGGGCGGGGGACTGCGCGAGGGCCGTGGAACCAATCAGCGAGCCGAGCACGAGGCCGGCGAGGAGGGATTTGAGTTTCATAGGGGAGTGGATGAGAGGCGGGGATCCGCCGGAGGTTCCCACAATTGCCAGCGAGCCCAGTTTGGCAAGGCCGGGGGGCATGAGCCAAAGGAACCATGCCGCAGCCACCGCCGGCGGGGGCCGGGGCTGGAAAGAAGTCGGTGCGTGAAGCCCGCGTCCAGTGGGTTACTTCTTGGCGTCGGCGATGGCGGCATGCGTGGCTGCCAAGCCCGCGACGAGGACGCGATACGGGCTGCAGGACACGTAGCTGAGGCCGATCAGCCGTCGCCGAGCCTATGGCTGACAAGGCTTATGGCAGAAAAAAGCCCCGGCTGTTCGCCGGGGCTTCGGGTAAGAACAATGGCTTGGTTATTTCTTGCCGTCCGCGATCGCGGCCTGGGCTGCAGCCAACCGGGCAACAGGCACCCGATACGGTGAACAGCTGACATACGACAGACCCAGTTTGTGACAGAATTTGACGCTGTCAGGGTCGCCGCCGTGCTCGCCGCAGATGCCGAGCTTGATGTCGGGGCGGGTCTGGCGGCCCTTCTCGATCGCGATCTTCATGAGCTGGCCGACGCCGGTCTGGTCGATCGAGGCGAAGGGGTTCTTCTTCATGATCTCGGACTCCTGGTAGGCGCCGAGGAAGGAGCCGGAGTCGTCGCGCGACATGCCGAGGCAGGTCTGCGTGAGGTCATTGGTGCCGAAGCTGAAGAACTCGGCCGTGTGCGCGATCTCGTCGGCGGTGAGGGCACCGCGCGGGATCTCGATCATGGTGCCGACGCTGTAGTTGATCTTCACCTTCTTCTCGGCCTGGACCTTGGCGGCGACCTCGTGGACGAGGGCGACCTGGAGGTCGAGCTCGCGCTTGAAGCCGACGAGCGGGATCATGATCTCGGGCTTGGCCTTGAAGCCGGCCTTCGTCGCATCGGCGGCGGCCTCGAGGACGGCGCGCGCCTGCATGGCGGTGATCTCGGGATACTTGATGCCGAGGCGGCAGCCGCGGAAACCGAGCATCGGGTTGAACTCATGGAGCTCGTGCACGCGGTGCATGATGCGCTCGACCGGGACGTTGAGTTTCCGGGCGAGATCCATCTGGGCCTCCTTGGAGTTCGGGAGGAACTCGTGCAGCGGCGGGTCGAGGAAGCGGATGGTCGCCGGGAAGCCCTTGAGGGCCTTGAAGATTCCGTAGAAGTCGCTGCGCTGGTAGGGCAGGAGCTTGGCCAGGGCGGCCTCGCGGGCGCCGAGGGTGTCGGCGAGGATCATCTCGCGCATGGCGTCGATGCGGTCGCCCTCGAAGAACATGTGCTCCGTGCGGGTGAGGCCGATGCCGACGGCGCCAAACGCGATGGCCTGGGCGGTCTGCTCGGGCGTGTCGGCGTTGGTGCGGACGGAGAGCTTGGTGGCCTGGGCGCACCACTTCATGAGCTGGACGTAGCTCTTGAACTTCTCGGTGGCCTGGGCGGCCTTGTCGCCGTTGATGAGGCCGGCGATGATCTCGGACGGGGCCGTCTTGATCTGGCCGGCGTAGACGGTGCCGGCGGTGCCATCGATCGAGAGGAAGTCGCCCTCGCCGTAGCTATGGCCGGAGACGGTGACGGTCTTCTTTTCGTAGTCGACCTGCAGGGCGGCGGCGCCGCAGACGCAGACCTTGCCCATCTGGCGGGCGACGAGGGCGGCGTGCGAGGAGACACCACCGCGAGCGGTGAGGATGCCCTCGGCGGCGATCATGCCGCGGAGATCCTCGGGAGAGGTCTCGACGCGGACGAGGAGGACCTTTTCGCCCTTCTCGGCGGCGATGACGGCGCGGTCGGCGTTGAAGTAGATCTTGCCGGTGGCGGCGCCGGGGCCGGCCGGGAGGCCGGTGGCGATGACCTTGGCCTTCCTGACTTCGGCGAGGTCGAAGATCGGGGCGAGCAACTGCTCGAGCTGGTCGGCCGGGTTGCGCATGACGGCCGTCTGCCAGTTGATGAGCTTCTCCTTCACCATATCGATGGAGAACTTGAGCGCGGCGGCGGCGGTGCGCTTGCCGTTGCGCGTCTGGAGCATGAACAGCTTGCCTTCCTGGATCGTGAACTCGATGTCCTGGACGTCCTTGAAGTGCTTCTCGAGGGTCGCGCGAACCTTGAGGAGTTCGGCGTAGGACTTCGGCATCTGGTCCTTCAGCTTGAGGACAGGCTCGGGCGTGCGGACGCCGGCGACGACGTCCTCACCCTGGGCGTTGATCAGGAATTCGCCGTAGAATTCATTGGTGCCGTTGGCGGGGTTGCGGGTGAACGCCACGCCGGAGCCGGAGGTGTCGCCGGTGTTGCCGAAGACCATGGCCTGCACGTTGACGGCGGTGCCCCACTCGGAGGGGATGTTGTATTTGGCGCGGTAGACCTTGGCGCGGTCGTTCATCCAGGAGCCGAACACGGCACCGGCGGCGCCGCGGAGCTGGTCCCAGGGATTGTTCGGGAAGGACTTGCCAGTGCGCTCCTTGACCATGGCCTTGAAGCGCTTGACGAGCTCCTGCTGGTCGGCGGCGGTGAGCTTGGAATCCTCGATGTCGCCGTGGTAACGCTCGTGCTTGAAGGCGTGGATGACGGACTCGAACGGGTCGTGGTCCTCGCCCTCGCGCTTCTGGACGCCGATGACGACATCGCAATACATCTGGATGAAGCGGCGATAGCAGTCCCAAGCGAAGCGCTCATTCTGCGTGGCGCGGACGAGGGCAAGGACGGTCTGGTCGTTAAGGCCGAGATTGAGGATGGTGTCCATCATGCCCGGCATCGAGTCGCGCGCGCCGGAGCGGACGGCGACGAGAAGCGGAGTGCCATCGGTGGCGCCGAACTTCGTGCCCATGATGCGCTCCATGTTCTTCACGCCGGCTTCCATCTGGGCCTGGAGGGAGGCCGGGTAGGTGCGTTTGTTGGCGTAGTAATAGGTGCAGACCTCGGTCGTGATGGTGAAGCCGGGCGGCACCGGCAGGCCGATGCGGGTCATCTCGGCGAGGTTGGCGCCCTTGCCGCCGAGCAGGTTCTTCATGGAGCCGTTGCCGTCGGCCTTGGCGGCGCCCCACGTGTAAACGTATTTGGGGGACTTGGCGCCCGGTGCTTTAGCACGGGCGGCGGTGGATTTCTTGGCGGACTTCTTAGCGGTGGTTTTTTTAGCCATGGGTGGAATGAAAAATAGGGATGGTCATCGGAGCGGGCGCGGGCGGGGGTGTCAATGGCTGAGGCGGGCCGAAACAGGAGGGCGGGGCCAAAACTTCTTGGTCTCAAGATTATGACATGGAGGCGTGACAAGGGGGCGCCTCGCCAGGCAATAACACCAGCCTTGCGGGGCCGGGGGAAACTTGCTTCTAGGTCAGAGCTTGAGCGAGCAACCCCCAGCGGATGAGTATGATGAGGCCGGGACCGGACCACCGCGCTATCCGCGGTCCGCGAGGCCCCCATCGCCGGCGGCAAGCCCATGGGATTCCTCGAGCATTTGGAGGACCTGCGCGTCACCCTGATCAAGTGCGCGGTGGTCTTCGCGGTCTTCGTGACGGTGATCGCCTACCAGTTGCAGGCGACCTCGGACATCCTGCTGCGGCCGCTGCACCAGGTGCTGGCGGACTACCCTCAGATCAAGGCGGGGCTCGTGACCAACAGCCCGATGGGGGTCTTCTCGGTCATCATCAACCTGTGTCTGATCGGCGGGCTGCTGCTCTCTCTGCCGTTCTGGCTGTTTTTCGTCGGCCAGTTTGTGGCTCCGGCCCTGTCCCGGCGGGAACTGCGGGTGCTGGCCCCCACGGCGCTGGTGGCCTTCCTGCTTTTTCTTGGCGGTGCGGCCTTCGGGTATTTTCTGCTCACGCCGAGCACCATCCGGGTCGCGATCGAGCTGAACGTGGCGCTGGGCTACGAGGTGCTCTGGACTGCCGACCGCTATTACAGCCTGCTGATGTGGATCGTGCTCGGCATGGGCGCGGCGTTCGAGTTTCCGCTGCTGGTGGTGCTCGCAGTCTATATGGGGCTCGTCGAGGTGGCGACCCTGCGCAAATACCGCCGGCACGCCATCATCGTCATCTTTATTATCGCGGCTATCATCACGCCTACGCCTGATCCGTTCAACCAGGCGCTCTTCGCGCTGCCGTTGATTGTGCTCTATGAGGCTGCGATCCTGGTGGCGTCCTTCCTCGGCCAGCGCCGGACGGACGCGGCCAACATCTGAGTGCAGAACCAACCGGGCCGTCATCCTGCCAGAACGAAAGTGACGAAATTTTCAGGTTCCGGCAATCTTCCGGTAATCCTCGGCCGCCTATGATGGCCGTGATGTGCCGACCGCTTTTTCGCCTCCTCCTTTGCCTCGCCCCGCTCGCCGGGCCGCTCCGCGCTGACGCGGCTGACGGCCGGGAAAAAGAAACGCTCGCCGCGGCGGCCGACGCCAAAGTCGTCGGGGCGGTGGCCGGCGTCATCTCCGGAGAAACCATGCAACCCGTCGAGTTCGCCGTCGTGTCCCTGGAGAAACCTGACGGCACCGTCCTGCAGAGCACGGCCTCCGATGCTCAGGGTCGGTTTTCCTTCGGTGCGGTGCCGGCAGGTAGCTACAGGCTCAGCTACCACTCGGTCGGCCTGGACGGCCGGACGACGCCGGCCTTTACGCTCGACGCGAGGCATCCGCGCGCCGACTACCCGGAGCTGACGCTTGCGGGCGATGTCGTGCAGCTGGAGAAAATGCAGGTTCGCACGGCGCAACAGAAGTTCCTGAACTCGATCGACCGCAAGGTCTACAACGTCGGCAAGGAGATCCAGAGCACCGCCGGTTCTGCGGGCGACTTGCTGCAAAACGTGCCCTCGGTCGACGTCGACATCGACGGCAATGTCAGCCTGCGCGGATCCGACAACGTCCTCATCCTCATCAACGGTCGCACCTCCGCCCTCATGGGCCGCAGCCGCGCGGAGGTCTTGCAGCAACTGCCGGCCAGCGAGATCGAGAAGATCGAGGTCATCACGAACCCCTCCGCCAAATACAAGCCCGACGGCACTTCGGGCATCATCAATATCGCCCTCAAGAGAAAGCCCGCCGGCGGCCTCTCTGGCACGGTCAACGCCAGCGCCGGCAATCGCGACCGCTCCAACGGCGGCTTCTCGCTCAACTACCATCCCGGCGCCTGGAACATCTTCGCCAGCGGCAGCCTGCGCCAGGACGACCGCCCGCGCGTCGCCAGTGACATCCGCACCATCACCGACCCTGTCACGGGGGGGGTGATCCGCGCCGAGACGCACACGACCGAGAGCTCACGGCCGTTCACCCGCATCGCCCGTGCCGGCGTCGACTTCGCGCCGGACGCCGACAACCAGTTCGGCCTGGCAGCGAGCTACAACCGCCGCACTTTCCGGCGGCACGCGACGGCCCGGAATCTCGTCACCACGGGGGCCGGTGTCGTGACGGGTGACTACGACCGCGAACGCGACGATCCCGAGTATGAGCAGGACCTGGAGTTCTCCGGCACCTACCGGCACACCTTCGACGAGAACCACGAGCTGAACCTCGAGTGGCGCTCCTCCCGAAGCTCCGAGCAGGAGGACAACCATTACACCAACCGCCACCGCCGCCCGGTGCAGGTGCCCACAGTCGACAACATGCTGGTGCAAAACACGGTGAACAGCGACGAGGCGCGCGTGGACTACATCCGGCCACTCGGCGGCGCCGGCCGGCTGGAGACGGGCTACAATCTCAACAACGAGCGCTATGCCGCGATCTTCCGCGGAGAGTTACTCGATCCGCTCACAGGCCGCTTTGGGCCGGATGCCACGCGGACCAACACCTTCAGTTACGACCGTGCCGTGCACGCGTTCTATGCGACCTATGCGCGGACCATCGGGGCTTTCGGCTTTATGGCGGGCCTCCGGCCGGAGCTGACCTACGGCAAGTCGCACCTCGTGACCACCAGCGCCACCACCAGCAATGACTATGCGCGCATCTACCCCACGCTGCACCTCACGCAGCACCTGACCGACCGCCACGAGCTCCAGCTCAACTACAGCCACCGCGTGCGTCGCCCGGAGATCGACGACCTGAACCCGTTTCCGGAATACGCCGACCCGTTCACGTTGCGCGCCGGCAACCCGCGCCTCCGGCCTGAGGAGATTCACTCTATCGAGGCAGGCTACAGCTACCGGCATGGCGACACGACCTTCACCACTACGCTGTATGACCGCCAGACCCGGCATGGCTTCACTAATATCACCACCGACCTCGGCGGCGGCATCCTGTTCACCACGCACGAGAACTTGGCGACCAGCAACGCCGCCGGCCTTGAGCTGACCGCCAGCACCGACCTCGGCAAGCGGGTGGGGCTCAACTTCAGCTCGAACACCTTCTACCACACCATCGACGCCTCCAATCTCGGCTACAGCGCGCGCCAGTCCGATGTCTCCTGGCTGGCGAAGCTCGGCGTGACCCTGCGCCTGCCGCGCGATACGCAGGCCCAGTTTAACACCAACTATGCCTCCGCGCGACTCACCCCGCAGGGCGAGCGCCGGCCGACCTGGGTCGCCAATCTCGGCGTGCGACACGACTTCGCCGGCAAGAAGGCCGCGATCGTGCTGACCCTTTCGGATCTCTTTAATTCGCTCAAGGAGACCAACGTGCTCGCCACCCCGCTGCTGCGGCAGGAGGTCACGCGCCGCCGCAGCGCCCGCATCGTTTATCTCGGTCTCCTCTACAATTTCGGTTCCCCCGCCAAGAAATCGAAGGACGATCCGCTGAAGTTCGACAACTCCCTCTGAGATGAACGCTCCTTGTTTCGCTCCCGGGCGGGGCAACTGCGCCCGGTTCTTCGCAGCCCTGCCAGCAACGAACCTCTCGAACCGCGATTGGGACCCGCATGACCTCAAGGCAGCGGCGTCGGCCAGCGCCGGACGGACGCCACCAACGCTGGGTGAACCTTACTTGCGCGACTCGCGCTGGAAGGCGAAGACCACCTTCAGCATCTGCCAGGCGATCCAGAAGACGCCCGCCATGCAGCCGGCAGTGAGGCCGCCCCAAAGCATGACCATCTTCGGGTCATTGGACGGCACATGCGAGTTCACGAGCTGATAGAAGATCACGAAGGCGACAGCGGTGACCGCCAGATCAATGATGAGCGTGACGACGGAAAAGGGTTTTTTCTCGGGCGAGGCCATGCCGGGAGGACAAGGCGGGGACCGCCCGTTGTCGAACCGAAAGTGGGTGGGCGTGGGACGGGTCAGTTGGTGCGGATCACCTTCAAGGCTTTCTCATGGGCGGCATTAGTGAACACGTTCCGGATGGCCGGCCGCTGCCGCGCAAGAAGTGCCCAGCTCTCCGCAAGGTCTGCGGAGCACGCCCGTCGGGAAACCGGCATGATGTCGGCATGAAAACCATCCTTGTGCCGGTGGATCTTTCGGCCGCCACCTCGCGCGTCTGCGCGGCGGCCTGTGGGCTTGCCCAGTTGATCGGCGGTCGTGTGCTGCTCCTCCATGTCGTGCCGCCGCCGCCCGTCATGATGAACGATTATTACGCCTTCGACACCGGCCACCTGGCGCAGGCCATGGCGGCCGTCGAGGAGAACGCCACCCGGCAACTCCGCGCCCTGGCCAAGCGATGGGCCCGGCGGTGCCCGGTGCGGACGGTGCAACTCTCCGGCGCGCCAGTGAGCGGCATCCTCGCCCAGGCAAAGTCGACCAAGCCCGCCTACCTCGTGCTCGGTTCGCACGGCCACGGCGCCGTGTTTGACCTGCTGGTCGGCAGCACGACCACCGGCGTGCTGCGCAAGGCGCGTTGTCCCGTGCTCGTGGTTCCCATGGCCCGCCGCTGAACCCATGGAACTGCTCAAAGCCATCTACCAACGGCGGGCGGTGCGCGAATTCTCGGACGCGACGGTGGCGCCCGCTCTCGTGCACGACCTGCTCCATGCGGCCACGCAGGCGCCGAGCGCGCTGAACCTGCAGCCCTGGGCCTTCGCCGTTTTCCACGGACGCGCGCGGCTGGCGGACTATTCCCGCCGGGCCAAGCGGCACCTGCTGGCCACGACCGCGCCGACGTTCGGCCTCGACCCGCGGGTTGATCAATACGCGAATCCCGATGCGAACCTCTTTCATGGCGCCGACACGCTCGTGGTCATCTGCGCCAAGCCCGGCCGCGGCGCGCCGGTCGAGGACTGCTTCCTCGCGGCGCAGAACCTGATGCTCGCGGCGCACGGCCTCGGGCTCGGCAGCTGCCCGATCGGCTTCGCGCGCTCCTGGTTCAATCGGGCGGAAGTGAAGGCCGAACTCGGCATTCCCGCGCACTACGAGCCGGTGCTGCCGATCACGCTCGGCCACCCGGCCCACCCGCCGCCCGGCGTGCCGCGCCACGAGCCGGAGACGGTCTGCTGGCATTGGGACGACTGAGCAACCGCGAAGACAATCCGTGCGCAGCCTTGCACAACGTCCGCGCAGAGGCCTGCCGCAGATATTGCTATATTCCCGCCATGGCATCCTCCGTCGAACTCCGGCCGCATCTCCTCTCGCCCTCGGCTGCGACCGGGCGTGAGCGCGCCGCGCCGGTGCCGGGGGCGGTCTTTCTGCCGAAGGAACATGGCTCGTGGTCGCTCGCGCTGGAGCCGCTTGCCTTGGGCCTGTTGCTGGCGCCCTCTGCGGCCGGCGGCGCACTGCTGGCGGCGGCGCTGGCCGGATTCTTTGCGCGCCGGCCCCTGAAGACGGCGCTGACCGCTCCCGCTTCCGCCCGCCGCCGCGAGGCCCGGGTGGCTCTCGCCATCTTGGCCGGGCTGGCTGCGGTCGGCGGCCTCGAAGTTCTGGTGTTGGGCGGCTTCGCGGCCCTTTGGCCGGTGCTGCTGGCCGTTCCCTTGGGACTCCTGTTCGCATATTTCGACGCGCAGGGCGAGGGGCGCGCGGCGGCGGCCGAGATCGCGGGTTGCGCGACTTTCGCCGTCCTGCCGGCGGTTTTCGGGACGCTGGCCGGCTGGTCCGCGCCGGCGGCGCTCGCCTTGGCGGTGCTCGCCTTGGTGCGGAGCGTGCCGACAGTGCTGACCATCCGCGCGTTCCTGCGGCAACGGAAAGGCGAGTCTGCCGGTTCGGCGGTGCCCTTGCTCGCGGCGGCCATCGGCCTGCTGCTCGTGTGGGCGCTGGCGGCAGCCGGATTGCTGTCGTGGCTCGCGACCGGCGGGGCCCTGCTGCTGTTGGGCCGCACGCTCTGGCTGCTGGGGCCGTGGCGGCCGGCCTGGTCGGCCAAGCGCGCCGGCATGACCGAGGGCGGACTCGGGGTCAGCTACCTAATTTTGGCCGCCCTGTAGGCCTGCACCCATGTCCGCCTCACCTACCACTTGATACAGGTCAATGCACGGCTTGCGCCTTTCGAGTATCTTCTGCTACAAACCATTTTCTCCCGGCCAAGAGCATCATTTTTCGTCAACCCCCCACAACCATGAACCAATACCGCAAACTTCCCGCCTACGCCTTCGCCGCCGGCCTCGCTCTGGCCGCCTCGCTTGGCTCAGCTGCCGAGGGCCCGTCTGACATCCAGGGCCCCGTCGTCCTGCCCCCCGAGGTCGCCAATATGCCAATCGAGCAGGCGATCCTTACTTCGCCTCCGCATGTGCCGCCGGCGATCACCCGCCAATATCCGGCGCGCGTCGTCGTCAACCTCGAGGTGCTTGAGGTCGTCGGCCGCTTGGCCGACGGCGTCGAATACACCTTCTGGACCTACGGCGGCAGCGTCCCGGGATCGTTCATCCGCATACGCGAGGGCGATGTCGTCGAGTTCCACCTGAACAACCACCCGTCCTCGAAGCTGCCGCACAACATCGACCTGCACGCTGTCACCGGTCCCGGCGGCGGCGCGACCTCGACGTTCACCGCTCCGGGGCACAGCTCGAAGTTCACCTTCCAGGCACTCAACCCCGGTCTCTACGTCTATCACTGCGCCACTGCCCCCGTGCCCATGCACATCGGCAACGGCATGTATGGCCTCATCCTCGTCGAGCCCAAGGAGGGCCTGCCGAAGGTGGACAAGGAGTTCTACGTCATGCAGGGCGAGTTCTACACCACCGGCAAATATGGCGAGGAGGGCTTGCAGTCCTTTGACATGGCCAAGGCCATCGACGAGCGCCCGCCCTACATCGTGTTCAACGGCTCGGTCGGCTCGCTCGTCGGCGACCTCGCCATGACTGCGAAGGTTGGCGAGAACGTCCGCCTCTACTTCGGTGTCGGCGGGCCGAACATCACCTCCTCCTTCCACGTCATCGGCGAGATCTTCGACAAGGTATTTCCTGAGGCCGGCCTCAGCCGGGCGAACACCAACGTCCAGACCACTATGGTGCCTTCGGGCGGTGCGACCGTGGTCGAGTTCAAGGTCGATGTGCCCGGCACCTACGTCCTTGTGGATCACTCGCTCAGCCGCGCCTTCAACAAGGGCGCCCTCGGCATGCTCAAGGTCGCCGGCCCCGAGAACCGCGTCATCTACTCCGGCAAGGAGATCGACGCCGTTTACATCGGCTCGCAGGCCGACGCCGGTTCCGCCTCCGCCAAGCGCGAGGCCGAGCTGAAGGGCAAGATCGCCGCCGAGATCAAGGCCAACCCCGCCATCGCCGGCCTGCGCAAGGAAGTGCAGATCGAAAAGGGCAAGCAGGTCTACATGAGCCTGTGCTTCGCCTGCCACCAGGCCGATGGCAAGGGCCTGCCCCCGGCCTTCCCGCCGCTCGCCGGCTCGGACTACATGCTCGCCGACCGCGAGCGCTCGCTGCGCATCGTCCTGAAGGGCATCACCGGCCCGATGGTCGTCAACGGTCAGAAGTATGACAGCGCCATGCCGCCGCAGGAGGCCGTGCTCACCGACCAGCAGGTCGCCGACGTGCTCACCTACGTTTACAACGCCTGGGGCAACAAGGGCGACGCCTTCAGCGCTGACCAAGCCAAGGCGATGCGCAACCAGTCGCAGTAACCGCCCCCTGAAAATCCTCACCCATGACCATCACCTCCACCCTCCGACTCGGTGTGCTCGCACTCGCGTTGGCGGCGGGGGGAGTGGTCGTGGCCCGGGGAATCGAAATCGAAAAACCAAAATCGAAAGCCGAAAATCACGCCCCGCCACCCGGTATGGCGCTGATCCCCGCCGGCACCTACACTCCGCTCCAGCGCGCGATCAATGAGGCGGCGCAGGTCGCCGTGCCGGCGTTCTTTCTGGAGACGGATCCCGTCACCAACGCGGACTACCTCGCCTTCGTGACCGCGCAGCCCAAGTGGCGCCGCTCGCAGGTCAGCGCGATGTTTGCCGATGCCTCCTACCTCGAGCACTGGGTCGGCGACCTTGAGCCCGGGGCCAAGGCCCCGCCCGGCGCGCCGGTCGTGCGCATCTCGTGGTTTGCCGCCCGCGCCTATGCCCGCTGGGCCGGCAAGCGCCTGCCCACCACCGCCGAGTGGGAACTCGCCGCCGGTGCCGGCTACACGCGGCCCGATGGCAAGAATGACGAGGTGCTGCGGCGCGACCTCTATGCCTGGCTGGCGCGCCCCGTGCCCGCGGTCCAGGCCGACACCACGACACTCCGCCCTGATTTCCACGGCGTCCGCGGCCTCCACGGCCTCGTCTGGGAATGGGTGGACGATTTCAATACCGCCATGGTCACCGGCGAATCGCGCGGTGATTCCGGCCTCGAGCGTGACCTCTTCTGCGGAGCCGGCGCCGTCGGCGCCAAGGAGACCACCGACTACGCCGCGTTCATGCGCCAGGCCCTCCGCTCCTCCCTCAAGGCCAACAACACCACGACCGCCCTCGGCTTCCGCTGTGCGCAGGACGCCACTCTCCCCACTACTTCCCAGCCATGAAATCCACCGCCCTGTTCCTCCTTCTCGCCACGCTCGCCCTCGGTGCCGAAACCCCGGCTGCCCCCGCCGCGCCCTGCTGCGAGGAAAAACCTGCCGCCAAACCTGCGGCCGCCTGCTGCACGGCGCCCAAACCGGTAGCCGCCTCCGCCAACCCGGGCATCGCCGCCGGCGGTTGCGTGCAGGTGCCGGTCGGAAAGAAAGCGGACTGCTGCCAGGAAAAATCCACCGGGAAAAAGGGTGCCTGCTGCCAGGAAATGCCGGCGGCAAAGAAGGATGCCTGTTGCGAGGAGCAGGCGGGGGCCCCCTTCAGCAAGAATTCGCTCTACCAGGCCGACGTCGCCTTCACCGACGATGCCGGCCGGGCAATCAAGCTCGGCTCGCTCCGCGGCCGGCCCGTGGTGCTGACTATGTTTTTCGCCTCCTGCGGCTACGCCTGCCCGCTGCTCGTGAGCGACATCGAGGCCATCCGCGCCAAAGTCCCGGCAGAGCTCCGTGATCGCGCCGCCCTCGTGCTGGTCTCCTTCGATACCGTGCGCGACACGCCCGCCGCACTCGCCGCCTTCCGCACCCAGCGCGGTCTCGACGCGCAATGGACCCTGCTGCACGGCAGCGCCGACTCCGTCCGCGAGCTCGCGGCCCTTCTCGGGGTGAAATACCAGCAGACTGCCGATGGCATGTTCTCCCACTCCAACCTCATCACGATCCTGAACGCCCAGGGCGAGGTTGTCCACCAGCGCACCGGCCTCAAAGGCGGACTCGACGAAGCCGCCGTCGCACTGACGACGGCGAGCCGCAACTGATTGCGCACCGCTTGACCCGCGTCAAGGCGCGGCCCGGGGCGATGGGGTAGGGTGGGGCAAGCCTCCCACCGCCGTGAAACTCATCCCTCTGTCCCTTGCCGTCTGCCTGCTCGCGGTCTCCAGCCTGTCCGCCGCCCCCGAGGGCGTCCGGCTCTCGCTCAATGCGCGCCTCCGCTATGAGGATGTGCACCAGAGCGGCCTGCGTGATGGCACGGCCTTCACCCTGCGCACCCGCCTCGGCCTCAGCCCGGAGCCGTTCCACGGCTGGACCGCGCTGCTGGAGGCCGAGAACATTGTCGCGTTCGACGGCGATCGCTACAGCCAGGCCGGCCTGAATCCCGGCGGCGCGGGCCGCGCCGTCGTCTCTGATCCCACTGGCACGGAAATCAACCAGGCCTGGGTCGCCTTCACCCGCGGCCAGACCACGGCGACACTCGGCCGCCAGCGTCTCGTGCTCGACAACGCCCGCTTCGTGGGTGACAGCGGCTGGCGGCAGAACATGCAGACCTTCGATGCCGTGCGTGTGCAGGACAAGTCGCTGGAAAACACGGTGCTGACCTACGCCTGGCTTGATCGCATCAACCGCGTGCTCGGCGACCGCCACGCGCAAGGCTACTGGCAGTCCAATTCGCATCTCTTCAACGCCAGCTACGCCGGCTTCGCGGCCGGCACGATTACCGGCTATGCCTACCTGCTCGATTTCCGGTCGGCGGCCGCATCGAGCTGTGCCACCTACGGCGCCAGTTTCGCCGGCGCGACCCCGGTCGCCCGCGCGCTCAAGCTCGCCTATCGCGCCGAGCTCGCCGGGCAGACGGACTACGGCTCCAGCGCGCTGGATTACGCGGCGACCTATTATTTGCTGGAACTCGGGCTGACGGCCAAGGCGGGCGGCCTGACCCTCGGGCACGAGGTGCTCGGCGCGGACAACGGCGTCGGATTCAAGACCCCGCTCGCCACGCTGCACGCCTTCAATGGTTGGGCTGACCTCTTTCCCGCCACACCCGCCGCGGGGCTGCGAGACACCTATCTCAAGGGCTCGGCCAACCTGCCGGGTGACCTGAAGGTGCTGGTCGGCCACCACTGGTTCACGGCGGATCGGAGCGGCCCGGCCCCCGGCCGGGAATTCGACCTGCAGGTGCTCCGCAAATTCGGCCCGCGCCTGACCGCGTTGTTCAAATACGCCAACTTCCGCCGCTCCGCCGCCGCCTATCCGGATGTGCAAAAGGTCTGGGCGCAGGCGGAGTACGCCTACTAGCTTTCACCCATGCCCACCCCGAAATTCAAGGTCCTCGATGTCCGGCTGCCGCTCGCTCGCGGCGAGGAGCCGTTCACCCTCATCCGCACCCAGGTGGATCAGCTCACACCGGGCCACGGTCTCACGGTCGTCGCGCCCTTCGTGCCCGCGCCGCTCATCGAGATGCTGAAAGGGGAGGGCTTCTCCTCGACGATGGAGCGCCGCGCCGACGGGGCCTGGGCGGTGAATTTCTGGCGGGAGTAAGCCCGCCCCGCCGGCGGGGCGCAAATTATGCGCAGCTCCCGCCAACCGGTGCCGGGCCCGCGCCTTGCTTACGGGTTAATCTCAGATTGTTCTTATCCGCCATGTCCTCCACGCCCACCTCCAGCCCTGTGTTGCCGGTCAATCTCGATCTGGTTCGGAAATACGATCTCCCGACGCCGCGCTACACTTCCTATCCGACGGCCGCGCAGTTCCGCGAGTTCGCCTCGCCGGCCCCGCTGCTCGCGCACGTGGACGCGGCCAACCGCGACGCCAGCCTGCCGCTGTCGCTCTACTACCACCTGCCGTTCTGCGAGACGCTCTGCTGGTTCTGCGGCTGCACCACCGTCATCACGCTCAACCACCAGTCGTCCGACGCCTACCTCGACTACCTCGAGAAGGAAGTCGCGCTGCTCGCCCCGCGCCTGCACGCGGACCGGCGCGTCGTGCAGCTCCACTACGGCGGCGGCACGCCGACCTTCTTCCAGGCCCCGCAGCTCCGGCGGCTCGACGCGCTCACGCGCCGCCATTTCCAGTTCGCCCCGGGCGCCGAGCTGAGCGTCGAGATCGATCCGCGCCGTCTGGCCCGGACGCAGGTCGCCGCCCTGCGCGAAGGCGGTTTCACGCGCGCCTCGCTCGGGGTGCAGGATTTCAATCCCAAGGTGCAGGAGGCCGTGCACCGCATCCAGCCCCGCGCCCTGACCGAGCAGGCCATTGACTGGCTGCGGGCCGAGGGCTTCACCTCCCTCAACCTCGACCTGATCTACGGCCTGCCCTACCAGACGGTGGACACCTTCCGCGACACGCTGCGGCAGGTGCTGGAGCTCAATCCCGACCGGCTCGCCGTCTTCAGCTATGCCCACGTGCCGTGGATGAAGCCCGCGCAGAAAATCCTCGAGCGCGAGGCCGCGCTGCCCTCGCCCGAGGTGAAGCTCGAGATGCTCAAGCTGACGATCGAGACGCTGACCGCACACGGCTATGTCTACATCGGCATGGATCACTTCGCCCGCGCCACCGACGAGCTCGCCGTCGCGCAGGCCGCCGGCACGTTGCAGCGGAATTTCCAGGGTTACAGCACGCGCGCCGGCGTCGA
>Ga0154020_10004088_pt1 | contig 17421 bp, 14 predicted proteins | sample Klosneuvirus_201_FD_109709 | JGI IMG/M metagenome (GOLD analysis project Ga0154020, IMG submission 109709) | Active sludge microbial communities from wastewater, Klosterneuburg, Austria - Klosneuvirus_20160825_MG | ecosystem: Engineered > WWTP > Aerobic digester > Activated sludge | place...
CTCCGGCAAAGACAACTGCTTCGCGATTCGTCGCAGCATCAAGCCCAAATTCGTCGGCCAGCAGACGGAGGCTGGTCGTCAGCTTGTCATAGCCGCCGAACCAGCCATTCACGTGAATGGACGATACCTTTGCGGTGGCACCCTGCTGCTCAAACAGTTCGACGATTTTTTTGACCGCAGCCGGGGGCAGCGTTGGGACATCCTCGGCAAAGTCAATGGCGAGGTCAGCTTCGCGGTAAGCCTGATCGCTGGCAATGGCCGCGCCGGGAACCAATTTGATGATTTGGGCCTGCAGGGCGTTGAGCCGCTCGCGGTCGGCGGCGCGCTCAGCGGGGGGCTTAATGTATTTGCGGATCATGCGGCTCTCTGCCTGCTTGTAGCGAAAATAGAACGCGCCGTTTTCCCCTACCACGCCGTCCACAGGCCATTGGCGCGCAATCATGTCACACCAGCCGGCCGGGCGGCCAGTTACCGGAATGACCAATAATCCTGCCTCGTGAAGGCTCTCAAGAGCCTGATAGGCAATGGCTGGAAGACGCCCGTTTTCGGTCAGGGTATCGTCAATGTCGGTCAGCACCGCCCGCACCCTGCGCCTGTCTGCGGCTGGGAAATCTCCAATCGGCTGAAACCCTGGCCGCATGCCGGACGAAGAATTCATAGGCGGTACTCCGATTGAGCGTGTGGAACGACGGGAGCAAAAAACATCGTTGACACGATTATCTATTAGTTCTTTACTCCCTTGAACACTTGTAACAAAAAAAAACAAAAGTTCAAATGGGAGGTTCAAAGCGTGATTGATGTGCACATAGTTACGCCTTGCCGTCTCTGCTCGAGGCCCTGCACCAATACATGAGCGTAGCAGCAGCAAAAACAAGATTATTGCCTCGGTGGATGGTGTCCGAACATCCGTTGCCCTGGCTGCTGCCTGCCTCGGCGCTGATGGTGGTTTTCGGCCTTTATCCCCTGCTCTATGCAATCTGGCTTTCGCTGCAGCGCAAGCATCCGGTCACCCGAAAGCTCTCGTTTGCGCCATCCTACAACTGGTCAAAACTTTTGGGCGACGAGCGTGTCTGGAACGCCCTTGGAAACACCCTGGTCTACACCAGCGCGGCGCTTCTGCTGCAGCTAGTCCTCGGAATGCTGATTGCACTGCTGCTTGATTCGGACCGCAAGGGCTACGGACTTCTGCGCGCCATGATGACCCTGCCGCTGGTGATCCCGCCCGCCGTCACCGCCATGATGTTCCTGCTCATGCTCAATGGCTCGTTCGGGGTTCTGGCGCGGGGAATCATCGCCACCGGGCTGCTGCCGACGGGTTTTTCCATTCTGGGCACTGCTAACACCGCCATGGCCGGCGTGCTATTGGCCGAAGTCTGGCAATGGACGCCGTTCATGGTGCTGATCATGCTGGCGGGACTGCGCTCACTGCCCAAGGAACCCTTCGAGGCCGCCGCTATCGATGGCGCGACGGCCATACAGGTGTTCTTCAAACTGACGCTTCCGATGATGTCCAAGGTCATCGCCATCGCGGTGCTGATTCGCGGCATCGACCTGTTCCGCGCCTTTGACTACGTAAAAGTGATGACGGATTCTGGCCCGGGTACGGCGACCGAAACGCTGACCTCCTATGCGGGGCGCATCTATTTCGGCAACGCCGACTTCCCCTACGCCTCCACCATCGCGCTGATGACACTTATCCTCGTCATCTTCGTTTCATTTGTCTTCATGAAAGTCTGCAAGGTGAAGCTCTGATGGAACAGCCCCGGCACCTCCGCATCCTGCGCGACATCGCCGCGGTGTTCGTGACCTTTGTTTTCATGTTCCCCATCCTGTGGTGGGCGCTGACCTCGATCAAGCCGATCTCCGCGGTGTTCGACAAGGATCGCGTGGTGTTCTTCGACTTCGTGCCGACGCTGATCAACTATGCCGTCACCCTGTTCGGCCTGTCGCGCTCCGGCATCGCCATTGACCAGGGCATCGGCATGGGCGTGGGGGGGGCGGAAGCCTATGACTCGCGCCGCGCCATTCTTGATTCGGTCGTGGTCTCAATCGGCGCCACGGCGGTAACCATGGCGGTCGCGGTCTTCGCGGCCTACGCCCTGTCGCGCATGGCGTTCAGGGGCCGTGCCGCCTATCTCAACTGGGTGCTGGGCCAGCGCTTCATGCCGCCCATCGCCATCCTGATTCCGCTGGTGACGATTTACAAGGATGCGGGCCTGCGTGACAACGACAGCCTTTACGGCGGCTATCTCGGCCTGATGATGATCTACGCACTGATGAACCTGCCCATCGCCCTTCTGCTGATGAAGTCGTTCTTTGACGACGTCCCCAAGGATGTGGACGAGGCGGCGATGATCGACGGGGCCACGCGCTGGCAATCGTTCAGCAAGGTGGTGCTGCCGATGGTGCGCGGCGGTGTTGCGGCCTCAGCCGTGCTGGTATTCATATTCTCGTGGACCGAATTCCTGCTGTCGCTGTTCCTGACGACGAGCATCCGGACGGTTCCGGTCAAAATTCAGACATTCGTGACTTCGACGGGCAATGAATGGGGCTTTATCGCAGCGCTGGGAACAGCCGCAGCGATTCCAAGCTTCATCTTCATCCTGCTCGTCCAACGCCATCTGGTCCGCGGCCTCACTCTGGGATCCCTGAAAGAGTGAGTCTGTGAACGAGATTAGAAACGACAACCCAATGGGAGGACTGAAATGAGCTTTAGAGACCACGACAAAAAGACCTTTATTGCCGATACCGCACGTGATTTCGCCGCAAGACGCATCTCCAAGCGCGATTTCCTCAAGAAGCTGGGCATGGCCGGAGTGGGCCTCTCGGCCTTCTCGGCAGGCATGCTCGGAAACCCCCGCGGCTTCCGTGGCGACACAAGCCTGATCGGCAGCGAAGCCTTCGCCCAGGATGCCAACGTCACGCAATGGCTCAAGGACGTGAGCGGCCCTTTCAAGGGCACCAAAATCCGCTACACCTCCGAAGCAACACCTCCGACCGTGGTGCTCGACAAGCTCAAGGGCGAATTCACCGACGCCACCGGCATTGAAGTCGAAATCGAGATCGTGCCGCTCGAGCAGGTTCTCGCCAAGGCGACGCAGGACGTACAGGGCCAGCTCGGTTCCTATGACGTTTACTATCTCGACCAGTCCTGGGTCGCGACCTTCAGCCAGGACACCATCGACCCCGTGCAGTACTACAAGGACAAGCCTGACCTGGCCATGCCGGGCTTCGACTTCGAGGACTTCTCAAAGCCGCTGGTGCAGGGCCTTGCCGAGTATGAAGGCAAGTGGGTCGGCATTCCTTTCGACATTCCGATCTTCATGCTGATGTACCGTCAGGACATCCTCGACAAGCATGGCATCAAGGTTCCGACCACGCCGGAAGAATTCACGGCGGCAATCAAGCAGATCACCGAAGCTGAGAAAGCCAACGGCATGTTCGGCACCGGCCTCCAGGCCAAGTCGGGCCACTATTCGCTGAACTGCGACTGGACCCAGATGGTGTGGAACGAAGGCGGCTCGATCTTCGGTTCGGACAAGAAGTTCAAGGGCAATGACGAGGCCGCCGTCCGCGGCCTGCAGATGTACCAGGAATGGGCCAAGAACGCCCCGGCGGAATCGCTGAACTCGACCTGGGACGGCCAGTGGCAGATCATGGCCTCCGGCCAGTGCGCCCTCGTCCAGTCCTGGGATGAGTTCTTCCCGGGCCTCGACGCTGACGACTCCAAGGTCAAGGGCCTGTGGATGCCGGCCAAGCCGCTTGTCGGCAAGCCGCTCCGCGCGCAGTCTGACGTGGGCTTCGGTGAAATTCCGGGCTACGCCCACCAGGGCGGCTCGGTGCTTGGCCTGTCCAAGTACTCGAAGAACCTCGATGCAGCCTGGCTGTTCACGCAGTGGGCCTGCTCGAAGGACGTGATGACGCGCTGCACCCTGCTGGGTGGCTTCGCGCCGATGCGCCTCTCTTCGTTCGCCGACGAGCGGGTGAAGGCCAAGGCCGTTGTCGGACCCGGAACCACGCGCCATCTCGAAATGGTGAAGTGGATCATCGACAACAACATCGCGTCAGAACCCGACATGCCGCTGTGGGCTGGCTTCTCGAACAACGAGATCCCGGTCAACCTCGGCAAGCTGCTGACGGGCCAGGACTTCGGCGGCGACGCCAAGAAGTGCATGGACACCATCGCCGGGCTCATTGACGCGCAAGTCGCAGATGCGGGCCTGCTTTAATCACCAGAAAGGCGGGAGGCAGCCTCGTGCTGCCTCCCTTTTTTGTCACCCATGAAAACCGATCTCGTCATAGGCCTCGATTCATCGACGACCACAACCAAGGCCATCGCCTGGGACCGGCGCGGACGCGCGGTTGCCGAAGGCCGGGCCGGCGTGCCCATGAGCAATCCGAAGCCCGGCTGGTTTGAGCAGGATGTGGGCGACTGGACGAACGGCGCGGCAAAGGCACTCAAGCAACTCTCGAAGAAAATTGACATGGCGCGGGTGGGCGCAATCGCCATTTCCAACCAGCGTGAATCCTTCGCGCAATTCGATTCTGCCAACAGACCCCTGCGCCCCGGCACCTTGTGGCTGGATGAGCGGGCCCATGCCGAAGCCAAAGAACTGGCGCAGTTGATCGGAGCCGAAGAACTGCACCGCATTTCCGGCAAGCCCAGCGATGTCACGCCCTGCATCTCGCGCTGCCTGTGGCTGGCCAAATCCATGCCCGGCCTCTGGAAGAAGACGGCCATGACGGCTGAAGTGCATGGAATACTGGTGCATTTTCTCACCGGCCAGTGGCACACATCAACGGCCTCGGCCGATCCGATGGGGCTCATCGACATGGAGCAATATGACTGGTCCGATGAACTTCTCGCCGCGGCCCGGTTGAGCCGGTCGCAATTGCCCAAGCTGTTCCGTCCCGGAGAGGTCATGGGCGAAGTGACCCCAGCCGCAGCCCGGCTCACGGGCCTGAAAGCGGGAACCTTGGTCGTGGCCGGCGGCGGAGATGGGCAATGCGCCGGCACGGGAGCCAATACCTTTGTTGCCGGCCGTGCCTATCTCAATCTCGGCACAGCGGTCGTATCAGGCAGTTTCGGCAAGGCCTATGCCCACAACCCCGTGTTCAGGACCATGTCCGCCGTAGCAGAAGAGGGTTATTCCTACGAAACCGCCATTCGCACCGGAACATTCCTGGTGAACTGGATGGTCGAGCGACTATTCAATGTGAAGGCCAGCAAGAACCCGGGGATATTCGCGGCCCTTGAGCGGGAGGCAAAGGCATCGCCCCCGGGCAGCCGCGGCGTGATGCTGGTGCCCTACTGGCTTGGCTGCATGACTCCCTATTGGAGTCCGAAAGCCAGGGGCGTCATTGCCGGACTATCGGGCAATCACTCACGCGGCGATATTTACCGCGCCGTCCTCGAGGGCATTGCCCTTGAGCAGGTGATGATGACGGATGGTGTTGCAGCTGCCACGCAGGCCATTGACCATATTGTTGTCATGGGCGGCGGGGCGCAGTCGGACTTATGGTGCCAGATCGTGGCCGATGCGGGGAGCCGTGACGTGAGGCGGCTGGAAACGGTTGAAGCCTCTTCGCTTGGAGCTGCCATGGCCGCCGCCAAGGGCGCCGGATGGTTCAAGAACATTCCTGCCGCTTCCGAAAGCATGTCCGGCAAGCCTTCCAGGACATTCCGCCCGCGGGCCAGGGAAAACAAGGCTTACCGCGAACTGATGGCAGTATACCGCGACTTGTGGCCAACGCTTTCGCAATGGAATGCGCGGCTGCAAGCCATTTCTGGAGACACCTGATGACGGACTGGAACGCACTCATACGCGATGTCGTGAAGGGTGACTGGCCGGATCCGGAAACCGGAAAGCCTGCCAATGTTCCCTTTGAAACCATCCGCATCGAGGAAACCCTCGAGGGGGGTGCAGCCGATCTCGTGGCGCCATTGCGCATAGGCAAGCGCATTGCCGTGGTCAGCGACGTCAACACCCATGAAGCCTTGGGCCGGCGTGTCGCCAAGGAGCTGAGGGGCCTCGGCAGCATCGATGAAGTGGTCATGCCCGGTGACACGCACTGCGATGAGCCGACGGTTGCACGGGTGCAGGAACTTACGCGCCATGCCGATGGCATCGTCGTCGTGGGTTCGGGTTCGCTCTCGGACAGCTGCAAGTTCGCGACCTTCAAGGACGGCCGCAAATATGCCTGCTTCGGCACGGCCAACACGATGAACGGCTATGCGGCATCCACCGCTTCGGTGACCCTGAACAATGGCTACAAGACTTCCCTGCCCGCCCACGCTCCCCGCGGCATCTTCATTGACCTCAAGGTGTGCGCGGATGCGCCTACCCGGCTTTCCGCCGCAGGCCTTGGTGACAGTCTTTGCCGGCCAACCGCGCAGATCGACTGGTGGGCCTCGCATCGCCTGTTCGGCACCTTCTATTCCGCCACGCCCTATGCGCTGATGGCGGAAGATGAGCCCAAAATGATTGCCACGGCGGGTGACCTTGCAAAGCACGACGTTGCCGCCAATGGCCATCTGCAACGCGTGCTGATGCTGTGCGGCTTCGGGGTTTGCTTCACCGGCGTTTCGCACCATGGCTCGATGGGCGAACACCAGGTATCCCACTGGATCGACATGTTTGCCGGCAAAGACCATCCGGGCACCAAGCATGGCCAGCAAGTCGGCGTGGCTTCGCTTGCCATTGCACGCCTGCAAAATGAAATCCTGAGAATGGACAAGCCGCCGAAGATCCGCGCCACCCACATTGTGGAAGCCGAGTTCATTGGCCGCTACGGTAAGGCCATAGGATCGATGTGCTATGGCGAGGCGAAAAAGAAGGCCTTCGACGCGCCGGGTGCCGCTGCCTTCAATGACAAGCTTGCAGGCCTATGGCCGGAACTGCGTCAGGAATTGCAGAGCTTCGTCATGGACCCGGCAAAAATGGCCGCAACGCTCAAGGCGGCGGGCGGTGCAACAACTGCAACTGAGCTGGGGCTTCCGGTAAGCCTTTGGCGCCAATCCATGAAATATGCCCGCGATGTGCGCAACCGCTGGTCGTTCCTCGATCTCGCGGATGACGCGGGCCTGCTGGACGAATTTCTCGCGCGTGATCCGCAATGAAAAGGGCATGACATGGCATCGGTAACCCTGAAAAACATCTTCAAGAAATATGGCGACATCGAAGTTGTCCACGGCGTTGACCTGACCATCGAGGACGGGAGTTTCGTGGTCCTGCTCGGGCCTTCGGGCTGCGGCAAATCCACCTTGCTGCGCATGATCGCAGGGCTTGAATCGGTTACCTCGGGCGATGTGGAGATTGCCGGCAAACGGGTGAACGACAAGCACCCCAAGGACCGCGACATCGCCATGGTCTTCCAGAATTATGCGCTCTATGCCCACATGACGGTGAAAGACAACATGAGCTTTTCTCTGGTCCTGGCCAAGCGCCCGCAACGCGAAATCGACGAGAAAACCGAATGGGCGGCGAAGATCCTCAATCTGGAGCCTTACCTCAAGCGGTATCCGCGGGAGCTTTCCGGCGGCCAGCGCCAGCGCGTGGCGATGGGTCGCGCCATTGTTCGCGATCCGGCGGTCTTCCTGTTTGATGAACCCCTGTCAAATCTCGACGCCAAGCTCCGGGTGCAGATGCGCACCGAAATAAAAGACCTGCATGAGCGGCTGAAGACGACCACGGTTTATGTCACCCACGACCAGATTGAAGCCATGACCATGGCGGACAAGATTGTCATCCTGCGCGATGGCATCATCGAACAAATGGGAACGCCGCTGGAGGTCTATGACCATCCCGTCAATCTGTTCGTGGCCCAGTTCATCGGGTCTCCGACGATGAACATGATCAAGGGAATTGCGGAAAAGACCCATGTGATCACGGCAGATGGCGTGAAGCTGCCGTTGCCAAAATCCCACAAGGCCAAGGCGGGACAGGAAGTCATCTACGGCATTCGCCCCGAGGATCTGGATGTTGGAACGGGCTTTCCGGCCAAGATCTCGGTGACTGAGCCGACAGGACCTGAAATCCATATCTATGCTGACCTGGGAGACGACGAGATTTGCGCCATTGTGCGCGAACGCCAGGAATTCAAGCGTGACAGCATCGTAGAATTCGCGCCGCGGCTCGACAAGGTTCACCTGTTCGATGCCAAAACGACAATGGCGATAAGATGAAAACTGTCACCATCCTGGGCGCCGGAGTCATGGGATCGGCCATGACGCTGCCCTTTGCCGATCGTGGGTTCGAGGTGCGGCTGGTGGGCACGCATCTGGATGGTGAGATCATTGAAAGCGTAAGAGCGAGCCTGCTTCATCCCAAGCTCAATGTGACGCTGCCGGTGCAGGTCAAAAGCTTCACCTACGACCAGTTTGCCCAGGCGGTGGGAACTGACACAGACCTGATTCTGCTTGGCGTATCCTCGGCCGGGGTCAGGTGGGCAATTGAACGGCTCTCTGAAACGCTGGGGAAGCCCATACCCGTATTGATGATTACCAAGGGCATGCACCCGGAGGCTGCGAGCCTTGCAACATTGCCGGATCTGGTCGCCAAATCGCTTAAGCAGAATTTGGGATTTGATGTGCCCGTGGCTGCCATCGGCGGCCCCTGCATTGCCGGCGAACTCGCGGTGCGCCGCCTGACGGGCACGGTCATCGTTTCGCATGACGCAGCATTGGCAGCGCAGCTCTGTGCCGCCCTTGAAACGGATTATTATCACCCACGGCCCTCGCTGGACATGGTGGGGGTTGAAACCTGTGCGGCCTTCAAGAACTTCTTTGCCATTGCGGTGGGCTGGGCCCATGGCGCCTTGGCGCGCATGCAGCCTGCGGAAAACAAGGCGCAAAACAACAATGCCGCAGCGGTGATTTTTGACCAGTCGGTGCGGGAGATGATGGCGCTTACCAGGGCGCTGGGCGGCAGTGCGGAAAGCGTTTGGGGCATGCCGGGGGTTGGCGACCTCTATGTCACCTGCCAGGCGGGGCGCAATTCCCGGCTCGGCAACAATCTGGGACGCGGCCTCACCTACAGCGAAGCCCGGAATGGGCCGATGAAAGGCGACACCATCGAAGGCGCGGAACTTGGCGTGGCAACGGCCAGTTCGCTCCGCGCCATGATGGCCGACGGGGTGCTGGATGATAGCGCCATGCCGCTGGCAAGCGCCCTGTTGAAGACGCTGGTTTCGGACGCGCCGCTTGAAATTCCGTGGAAGGTTCTACACCGGGCAGGAAACACATGAGATCAGGAGTCGTGGAAATCGATCTGCCGAGTACGGAGGACCTTTCAGGATTCGATCCTGAGGAGCAGCTCGCCACGCGGGCAGCCTGGCTCTATTTTGTTGGCAGCAATACGCAGGCGGAAATCGGCAAGAAACTGGGGCTCACCCGGGTGCGCATCAACCGCCTGCTAGCCCTGGCGCGCGAACAGGGCCTGGTCCAGGTCAATGTCACAGGCCGGCTGGCGGACTGCGTCGCCCTGGAGGAAATGCTCAAGGAGCGGTTCAAGCTGCAACACGCCGTCGTCGTTCCCACGCCGCTTAACCGAAGCCAGCTTCCCTATGTCATTGGAAATGCGGCGGGGCACTATCTGGGATCGCAGCTCAAGGACGGCATGTCGGTGGGGGTGGGCTGGGGGCGCACGCTGCGCTATTCGCTGCGTTCGGTTCCACGGCGGCTGTACAGCAATCTATCCGTCGTTTCGCTGATGGGCGGACTCACGCAGGCCTCGCTGGTCAATCCGCATGAAACAGCCTCGCATCTGGCCGATATCGTTGGCGCGCAATGCTATTACATTGCCGCTCCGGCGCTCACGGATTCAGAGGCAACGCGGGACATATTCCTGGAACAGTCCATGGTCCGGGATGTGTTCGAACGCGGCTCAAAGGTCGACCTGGCGCTTCTCTCGGTTGGCGAACTCACCCATCCCAATACGGTGACGCAGGTTGGCCTGATCTCCAATGCGGAAGCGACCAGCCTGATGAAAGCAGGTGCAGTCGGCGACATCAGCTTGCACTGGATCGATGCGGCCGGCGAAGTCATTGACCACCCGCTCAACCAGCGCGTCATTGCCCTGTCGCCCAGCAAGCTGAAGAATATTCCCTGCGTGGTCCTTGCTTCCGGCGGCCGCAGCAAGGTCACGGTCCTGCATGGCGCGCTGTATGCGGGATTTGCGAATGTCCTGGTGACCGATGAACAGACGGCGCGGGGCGTTCTGGACCGGGCCGATGGCCGGCGCCAGCCGCTTCAGGCGCGCACGCCGCGCAAGCTGATGCCTTGAGCTTAACCCTGTTGCGGGCTGCCTAAGGGACCTGCAACTGGGAAGCCACATCAATCGAGCGCGAAACAACGCGCCGCAGCCAAGGAACGTCGGGCGCCTCCCAATTGGGATCCTGGCCGCAGACAAGGTCGAAAAACGCCACGGCCATGGTCGGGCTTTCCAGGGCGTTTTCGCGGAAGGAATCCCAGAAGCGGGGATCGTCGGTCTTTTCGGCCAGAACCGGCTCCGCATCGCCCATTTCCTTGAGGATGGCGGCGGCGACGGAAAGGCAAAAACTGGTATAGGCATAGCCTTCCGGCCAGCGCTTCAGCCGGTGATCGATCCCGATCGGCAGGACGGAAAGCTCCCCCTCTTTTCCTTCGACAGCCTTCAGCGGCGAAGCGGCAATGAGCTCCTTGAGCATGAGGCCTGCCGCATAGATGACGAAGTCGCGGCGGTCGGCGCTGGCCAGGTATTTGGAATTGTCAAAGGCCAGGCGCCAGCGGGAAAAGGCCTCGGCCAGCGCCACGTGGTCAACCTGGGCGGTGAGCCCCGTGTCCTTGAATAACAGGTCCATGTTGCGTTCGAAGGACCACAGGATGGTCCGGAAGCGGCGCGCCTCGTGGCTCAGGTCGTCGACTTTGAGAATTTCGGATTTCAGGGGTGTCAGCATTTCAGTTCCGCCTTAGCAGCAGTTCGCGCGCCGTTGCCTCGTTGGTGATCAGGACATTGCAGTTCACCAGCTTTATGGCGCCGAGGATCGGCTCGACTTTTTCGTGGCCGCCGGAGGCGATGACGCGCAAGGGCACGCCGCGCAACTGCTCTAGAGGGATGGACATCACGCGCTGGTTAATCGGATGGTCAACAAGCGTTCCGGCACTGTCATAGAAATTGTAAAGCAGGTCGCCTACGGCGCCCAGGCGGATCAAAGCGGTGCGTTCCTCCTCGGAACTGAAGCCAAAGCGGAAGGCGGTTGAATCCGGCGCCATGGTGCCGACGCTGAGCAGCGCCATATCTATTCTTTCGGCGCGGCGCAGCACATCGCGCAAGCCGCAGCGCTCGATCAGCGCTTCCTTGGTTTCGGGTGAGTCGACAACGGCGGGGGCCGCAAGAAGATAGCAGTCGGCGCCAACGATCCGGGCAAACTGCCAGGCGAATTCCGAGGGGTTATAGCGCCTGGCCTGCACGATGCCGCCCAGGAGTGAGACGACCTGAACGTTTTCCAGCTCGCGGGGCGTCAGGGTTTGAAGCGATTCATAGAGAGTGGCGCCCCAGCCCACGCCAATCGACATGTCGTCGGTGAGGCTGTCAGTGATGTACATGCCGGCCGCCACGCCAATGGCCTTGGTCACATTGGCCGGACTGGTGGGCTCGGGCACAACGATGGCTTCGCGCAGGCCAAAGGCCTTCTTCAACTGCACCTCAAGCTCAAAGCATTCGGCAATTTCGCCCTCGATCCAGATTTTCACTTCGCGTTGCTTGAGCGCCTCGTTGATATTGCGCACCACGGTCACCCGGCCGATGCCAAGCTTGTCGGCAATCTCGTTCTGGGTCAGGCCTTCGACATAATACATCCAGGCAATGCGCAGCCGGTTGCGCGCCACGCGCCCGGCACCGCGGTCGCCTTCACCGGCGGATTTGCCTTTCCTAGATGTGGTCTTTTCTAGCATCCTGACATCTGGCCTCGCTAAACTGCGGGTTGGTCAATCGACTCTCTATATCGGTCGCCGATAGATACAAAAATAGAAAACAGGCAACTTTTGTACATTTCACCTCGACGGTAGAAAATAGGCATAAAATCGGAACCAATCAAGAATATTATGTTCGTGCGACGAGCCAACTCGCAAACATGTGACTTCAAACAGTTAATTTTGCTATTCTATAACGAAACATTTGCATTTTTAAAATGAATTAAGTACTATAATCCCTACTCTGCAATTGAATCCGGTTGGCGAACCAGACCAACGATAACACCGGGCAAGGGAGAAGCAGGAGTTGAGTGAAAAAACGCCAGATTTCCATTCTTCGATGCGCGCCTTGCGCCGTGCCAGCCTTTCCGCAACCGATCATCACACCAGCAAAAAAGACACAAAGAACTTGCGTGCATTCAGGCCTGACGGCATGCAAAACCCAATTATGAGCAGGCCAACCAATGGAGGAAACGACAGATGCTGAAGAAAAAATCCGGCCTTATCACGCGCAGGTCGCTGCTGAAATCAAGTGCCGCGGCAAGCGCCGCCCTGGTTTCGGGCGTGGGCGGCGTATCACTGTTCAACGTCACCGGCGCCCTAGCCGCGATGGCGAACCCGGCCGATGTTTTGGCTGGCATCAATGTCGGAAAATACGTGAAGAAGGAATACCGCGACCAGTACAAGCTGGGCGACAATGATGAATTGTGGGATCCGAACAAGGACTGGATCCGCACCGTGGACTGGGAAGCGGTGCGCAAGGAACATGCGGGCAAGACGGTTCGCTTCGCCATTGGCGCCGCAGACCGTGAATCGGCCCAGGATGGCATCAAGCCGTTCCTTGAACTCTCCGGCATCAATGTTGAACTGGTGGCCATTCCCGATGACTCGATGTACGACAAGGTCGTGGCCGAGTTCCTCTCGGGCAATGCCAGCTTCGATGCGCTGCAGTTCTTCTCGCCATGGCTTGGCGATTTCGCGGCCCAGGGCTTCCTCAAGCCGCTGGATGAATATGCCGCCAAGTGGAAATTGCCGGTCGATGATTTCTACGAAACCTATCTGATGAATTACGGCCATTGGGGCGACAAGGGCCTGATGGGCATTCCGTTCGATTGCGATATCCAGATGGTTCACATCCGGCCGTCGATCTTCAAGAAAGTCCTTGGCGGGGATGTGGACCGGGTAAAGTCCATTCCAACCTATGATGAAATGATCCGCCTTGCGCCGGAACTGAACAAGGCAGAACCCGGGGTGAATGCCATCGGCATGATGTGCGGCCGCGGCTTCTGGGCAACATATACCTGGCAGCATGTCGCGGCCCAGTATGGCCTCGAGCTGTTCGACGACAAGTGGGAACCCATTTTCAACGGCGATGCCGGCGTCAAGGGCCTCGAGACCATCGTGGCACTATCGAAGCACGCTATTGAAGGCGTGGCCGCGGCCGACTGGCCGACCAACCGCGCCGCCTGGCTCGGCGGCCAGGTCGCCTGCAACATCTCGTGGCAGGATTCGGGCACCCAAGCCACGCGTCCCGACCAGAGCAAGGTCGGCGATGACGTCCTGACGATCTATGAACCACGCGTTGAAGGCGGCCGCTTTGCCCCGCCCAACATCGCAGGCTCAACGTCTTGCGTCACCTCCACCTCGCCGGAGCCGGAAGCCGCATTTCTCATGCTGGCCTTCCTGACCTCAGCTTCGATCATGGCGATGAACGAAGCCAACGCCAATGGCGTTGCTCCGGGCTACAAGTCAGTGCTGACCAATGAAAAGCTGCGTGCGGTTTCACAGCCGGCCAAAATCTGGTCTGAAGAGCTGGAGCACGCCTGGTGCGCGCCGCGCTTGCCAAACGCCTTCCAGATGGACCAGGAAATCGGCTTCCTGATCAACAAGGTGGTTGTGGGCGAAATGCAGCCGAAAGCCGCCCTTGATGAAGCGGCGGCCAAGGTCAAGGCGATCATGGAGAAGAGCGGCTTCTACAAGGGCGCCGACCCGGTATCCTATGCTTCGATGGCCCCTGGCACGTGGGTTGGCAAGGACAAGAAGCTGCCGTTCTAAACTCTGCAGCGCGAAAATGGCCGGGGCGACCCGGCCATTTTTTCATTCCTTAACGATGCGAGGCATGTAAACACTTTCCATGGCTGACGTGGCGCTCCCCCTACATCCAGCGAAGCGGACCCTGGTCCGCCGCAGCCCTTTCATGCGCAAGGCATTTCCTTATCTGCTATTAGGCCCGGCCGTCGTTTATCTGCTGGGCATCACGCTTTATCCCGGCATTTACGCGGTTTACCGCAGCCTGATGACCGGCAAGTTCAAACTTGAATATGCCGGTTTGCAGAATTACCGCGAGCTTCTGGTCGACAATGCCTTCTGGACCAGCCTGAGCAATACACTCATTCTTGGCGTGATCACCCTGGCGCTTGAATTCGTCATCGCCCTGTCGCTGGCGGCGCTGGTTTACCGTGACCGCTGGGTGAAGGCCTGGCGCATCCTGTTCCTGCTGCCGATGCTGTTCATGCCGTCTGCCGTTTCATTTCTGTGGAAACTCCTGTTCAACGATGGCCGGGTGATCAGCGACCTGCTGACCCGCGTTGGATTCGGCGCTGGCAATATCGACTTCATGGGTTCCACCGCCCTCGCCCGCCTTGTTCTGGTGGTGACCGACGTATGGCAATGGACGCCCTTCCTGTTCATCATTTTTGTGGCCGCGCTGCAGGGCATGGACAAGGAAGTGGAGGAAGCCGCCCGTCTTGACGGGGCTTCCTGGCGCAAGATTTTCTTCAATATTTCGCTGCCGATGATGCGGCCGGTGATTGCCATAGCGCTGGTGCTGCGCGGCATCGACATTCTCACCATGTTCGCCTCGGTGCATATCATCACCCAGGGCACGCCGGGCGGAAACACCGAAACCCTGAGCTACTTCATTTACCGAACAGCCTTCAAGAGTTTTGAACAGGGCTATGCCTCGGCGGCCTCTGTCCTGCTGCTGATCGCCACGATCATCCTGGCGCAGACGCTGGTGCGGCGCTTCTTCAAGTCAGGGGTTGAGTGATGGCAGCGAAACCTGAGAAAGGCATCTGGCTCCGCAAGCTGGTCCTCGCGATCTGGGGGATCCTGTGCTTTCTTCCCATCCTGTTCTTTGCGACAATCGCGTTACGGCCGCGCAACGAGATCATTGCTCCTCAGCCCATCTATTTTCCCACGCTGACAATCGAGACATGGGCCAAGATTTTGGAGGAATGGCCCCTCCTCACCTATTTCAAGAACTCCGTGATGGCGATCGGCGGCAGCGTATTCATCTGCCTGCTGCTTGGAATCCCCGCAGCCTACGCGCTGGCGCGCTACAAATTCAGGGGCCGCGAAGACATCGGGTTCTACATCCTCTCGACCAAGATGATGGCGCCGGCCGCGGTTGCCATTCCAATCTTTGTCCTGTTCGGGCAATTCCGCATTCTCGATACGGTCTGGGCCCTCATGCTGGTTTACGCGGCGATGAACCTGTCCATCGTGGTGTGGATCATCCGCTCCTACATGCTCGATATCCCGCCGGAAATTGAGGACGCGGCACGCACCGATGGCGCCTCTGACCTCCGCATCCTGTGGTCTATCATCATTCCCATGTGCCTGCCGGGCATTGTAACCGCTGCCGTCATCGCCGCCATTTTTGCCATGAACGAATACCTCTTCACGCTCATCATTGCCTCCAGGAATGCCTATCCCCTGTCCGTTGCGCTTGCCAATTTCTCCGGCGGGTCGGACGGCATCATCTACAACGCCATTGCGCTGGTTTCCTTCATGGCTTTCTTCCCGATTCTGCTTCTGGTAATCCTGATTCAGAATCACCTGTCACGCGGCTTGACGATGGGCGCGGTTAAGGGTTGAATTGGCCGATGAAGATTGAATTCCAGACCGCCAATACCCTGGCCGCCCACGCCGTATGCGTTGCCGCCGGCACGCGCGATGGCTTGCGGACAGCCCAGTTCTATGTGCGTGACATGTCGCGCGCCGACAGCGGCAATGGCAGGCGGAATGTTGCCTTCCTGTCGGCGCTTGTTGCCCGCGGCGCGCGCCTGGCGGACCGCTTCATGACCTGGAGCGCAAATCTGGCAATTGCGCTTTTCCTTCCGAGCTGGCGCAAGCTGCCGTCGCCATTCGCGCCGGGCATGATGAATGAAGTGGCTGATGCCATCCGGAAGAACAGCCTGGTTCACAACCCGCTGTTCAACGCCTATTTTTTCCGCGCCGCAATCCACATCATCAAGCGCTATTCTGAGCCGCCCTATCTGCTGCTTGAGCACCGGGTTGACGCGGCGCGGCGGCAACTGGCCACCAGCGAAGAAAGTGCCCTGCCCGTGACCGAAACGGGTTTTCTGGCGCGCACACTTTTGGCCTTGGTTGAAACCGCGCCAGTGGCGCGCGTCGGAAAGGCCCTGGGGCCGGTGCGCCTGTTTGAGGACAGCGAACCCAACATCGCGGTGTTCGCAATTGCCTGCGTCACGCTTCTGTTCGCCGAGGAAGGCAAGCCCATTGCCATCCAGGACGAGGATGAATTCTTCACCATTGTCGGGGCCCTTATACTGCCAAGGCTGAAGGCCATCTCACTGCTCATCGCAAGTCGTGATGTGGCCGGGCTTTCCAGGGAACTGGCAGAGATCAAGGCGATGTACTGAGCCCTAGGCTCTAACCTTCGTCGTCTTCATGAAGTTCAGCGTGTGCTCGAAGGACTCGACGCCGGCCTGCGAGCCGAGACCGGTTGCGTTAAGGGCTGAAGTCGCCTGGGCAAAGCGCACGGTTGTTTCGGGATCAAAACCCTTGTTGAGCCCAACGGCAAAGCCCGCATTGAAGGCATCGCCGCAGCCGCAGGTGCATTTCACCGCGATATCGAAGGCCGGAATCCTGAAAACGGTGCCATCGGCATGATGATAATAGGCGCCCTCGCCGCCCAGCGTAAACACGCAGCACTTCACGCCGAGATCAATAAAATGCCTGGCGATGTCCCCCATGTCCGCAAGGCCGGTCAGGGCCTGGGCTTCCTCTATGGAGGGAATGAAATAGTCGGTGTAAGGCAGCACCATGGCCACGGCGGGCATGTCGTCCTTCGAACCGGCAAAGATATCCACCGTCGTCACCGCGCCATTCTTCTTGGCGAGCTTCATCAGCTCGGCATTGCGGCCCTGGTCCATTTTCCGCATCAGGCCAATGCCGCCGATATGCACCACCTTGGCGCCGGTTACCTGGCCCATCATGGCGTCATCGACATAGAAGTCCGCGGTTGCTCCTCTCATGTGCAGCGCGGGGCGCGAGCCATCCCGGCGTGTGGTGACGATTGACGAAGAGGTTTTCCAGCCCTGCTGCTGTTGCATGGTGGAGGTATCGACGCCGAAGTGCTGCAGGCGCTTCAGCACCCAGTCGCCCATCAGGTCATGGCCCACCCCACCAACGGCCAGGGTTTTCAGACCCATCTTCGAAGCGGC
>Ga0154020_10004089_pt1 | contig 17420 bp, 12 predicted proteins | sample Klosneuvirus_201_FD_109709 | JGI IMG/M metagenome (GOLD analysis project Ga0154020, IMG submission 109709) | Active sludge microbial communities from wastewater, Klosterneuburg, Austria - Klosneuvirus_20160825_MG | ecosystem: Engineered > WWTP > Aerobic digester > Activated sludge | place...
CGGTCAGCCCGTACACCTGGTCACAACCGACCAGCGCGAGCATCAGCCCGACGAGCCACTTCATCGCGTATTAGCGTATCAGCGATAGCCCTGCGCCTGCAGGTGGAACAGCTTCGCGTACCGGCCGTCCTTCGCCACGAGCTCGTCGTGCGTGCCGCGCTCGATGATCGAGCCGCGATCGAGGACGATGATCTGATCCGCCATGCGCACCGTCGAGAACCGGTGCGAGATCACGATCGCGATCTTGTCGTCGGTGACTTCGCGAAAGCGCTCGAAGATCTTCACTTCGGCCTCCGCGTCCATCGACGCGGTCGGTTCGTCGAGCACGAGGATGTCCGCTTCGCGCCGCATGAACGAGCGCGCGAGCGCGACCTTCTGCCACTGGCCGAGCGAGAGCTCGCGTCCGTTGCGGAACCACTTGCCGAGTTGCGTGTCGTACTGCGCCGGCAGCTGCTCGATCACCGGCTTCGCGAGGCCGCGCTCGGCGGCATCGTCCCAGCGATCGCGATCCTCGTACGCGCGATCGTCGCCGGCACCGATGTTCTCGCCCACGGTGAGCTGGTAGCGCACGAAGTCCTGGAAGATGACGCCGATCCGGCGATGCAGCACCGCTGGATTCCACTCGCGCAGGTCCGTGCCGTCGAGGAGGATGCGGCCACGCGTGGGCTCGTACAGGCGCGTGAGCAGCTTGATCAGCGTGGTCTTCCCCGAGCCGTTCTCGCCGACGATCGCGAGCTTGCTGCCCGGCGGGATGTGAAGCGTCACGTGCGTGAGCGCGGCTTCCTGCGAGCCGGGGTACGCGAACTCGACATCCTCGAAGCGCACGCCATCGCCGGGCTTCGCGCCGACGGTCACGCTGCCTTCGATCGCGACGGTCGGCGTATCGAGGAACTCGTAGAGGTTCGACAGGTAGAGGTTGTCCTCGTACATGCCGCCGACATCGCCGAGCGTCGATGCCATCGTCGATTGCGACTGCTTGAACACGACGAGGTACATCGTCATCGCGCCGATCGAGATCCCGCCGTCGATCGTCGACAGCGCGATCCACAGGTACATCCCGTAGAACGCCGTGGTGCCGATCGTGCCGAGGATCAACGACCACACGGCGCGCTTGATGGTGATCGCTCGATCACCTGCGTACAGCTTGTCGTAGATCGCCTTGTAGCGCGCGAGGAAGCGCGGCCCGAGGCCGAACAGCTTCACTTCCTTCGCGTGATCCTCGCGTGCGATGACGGTCTCCACGTAGACCTGCTCGCGCGTCTCGGGCGTGCGCCACCGCGATAGCCGGAACGCGTCGCCGGAGAACTTGAGCTCGGCGATGAACGGTGGGATCGCCGCCGCGACGAGCACCGCGAGCGCGATCGGCGAGAACGCGGCGAGCAATGCACCGAGGCTGACGAGCGTGATCATGCCTTGCGCGAGCTCGAACGTCTGGCTCACGAGCGAGAGTGGTCGCGACGAGGCTTCGCGCCGCGCTCGCGTGAGGCTGTCGTACAGCTCGCTATCTTCGAACTGCGTGAGGTCGAGCGTCAGCGCCTTCTCGAGGATCTCGACGTTGATGCGATGCCCGAGCTGCTGTCGCAGCAAGCTCCGCATCATGCCGAGCAGGCGCGATGTCACCGCGAGACCGATCACGAGCCCGAGCTCGATCGCGACCCACTCCATCGCGGCCCACCGGTGCTCGCCATCCTGCGTGCGCGCGGCGAGGACGATCGCATCGATCAGGTGCTTGCCGACCCACGCGATCGCACCCGGGAACAGACCCGCGAGCAAGCTACCGAGCGCGAGGCCGATCGTCAGCGTGCGATTCGTCGACCACACGAGCGCGATCGCGCGTCGCGTGTACTTGAACACGCCGAGGTAGTTCTTCCACTGGATCGACTCGGGCGGCGGCGGCCCGATCGACTTGCCGCCATGGGCGGTCGTCTTGACGCCCGCTTTCCCACCGGTGCCACCACCGCCGCCGGCTCCCGCGCCACCACCGGCTCCGCCACCACCACCGCCGCCACCGCCGCCACTCATGGCGACGTCCCGGCAGAGATGGTCAGCGCGTTCACGCTGCCACTGTAGTGTGCATTCGAGCCCTTCGCCCACTCGCCAGACGGGCAGATCGGTCCGAACTCATTTACCATCGGAGCGATGGTGGAGCGCAGCGAGAGCCTCGGGCACTACGAGATGCTGTGGGACTGCGAGTATTGCGGCACTACGGGCCTCCTCGCGAAGTCTCAGCGGCACTGTGCGAACTGCGGCGGCAAGCAGAACCCCGACAAGCGCTACTTCCCCAAAGAAGGCGAAGAGAAGAAGGTCGACGGCCACCGCTTCGAAGGCTCCGATCGCTATTGCCCCGCGTGCGCGGCTCCGATGGGGGCGACCGCGCTCAACTGCACGCAGTGCGGTTCGCCGCTCGATGGTGCGCAGACGGTGCACGGCATCGCATCGCCGCAGAAGCCCGTCGAGAAGAAGCCGACGAACTGGAAGAAGATCCTCATCGTCGTCGGGATCATCGTGCTGGTGATCGTCCTCATCTGGTACTTCTTCATCCGCACGAAGGAAGCGACGATGACGGTCACCGCGCACACCTGGTCGCGCGCGATCGCCGTCGAGGAGTTCGGCGAGCAGCGCGATGCCGACTGGCGCGATCGCGTTCCGTCGGACGCGCGGTTCCCGTCGTGTGTTCGCAAGCAGCGCTCGACGCGTCAGGTGGACACCGGCCGCGAGGACTGTCACGTCGAGAAGAAGGACAACAAGGACGGGACGTTCGAGCAGGTCAAGAAGTGCAAGAAGATCTATCGCAGCGAGGGCGTCGACGACGATTGGTGCTCGTACACGGTGCTGCGATGGAAAGAGGTCACCGCGGTGAAGACGTCGGGCAGCGACATGAATCCCGTGTGGCCCACGCAAGGCTTGCCCGCTGCGACCGCAGCGTCGTCGGTCGGTGCACGCCGGCAGGGCAAGAAGTCCGAGACACTCACGCTCCAGTTCGGCACGCAGTCGTGTGATGTGTCCGATGCGGTGTGGCGCAAGTACTCCAACAACCAGAAGGTGAAGCTCGAGGTGCGCGCCCGGTCGGGCGACATCGTCTGCTCGTCGCTCTAAAGATGAGCTCGTGAGGCTCGATCGGCTTCGCGCCCGCATCGAGGTGAGAGGGGAGCTACTCGCAGCACACGAGTAGCTCCTCCACCCTATGGCGATCAGCGCTTGCGACGCGATGGCGTCGACTGCACTTTGCGCCGGCGCAACCGGGTGGCTTCTTTGAGTCGGCGCTCGGTGCGCTCGATCAGCTGCGCCTGGCTGTGCTTCGCGCCCATGCCGGTTCGCTGGAGGTAGCTGCCGTCGCCCTGCATGTCCCACGCGCCGCGCTGATCCGAGAGCTGCGTGTCGAGCACGTGGCGAAGCTCGGCCTGAAGTCGCGAATCCTCGACGGGAATCAGCACCTCGACGCGCTTCTCGAGGTTGCGCTGCATCGCATCTGCCGAGCCGAGGTAGTACTCGGGCTTTCCGTTGTTGTGGAAGTAGTAGATGCGGCCGTGCTCGAGGAAGCGGCCGATCACGCTGACCACTTTGATCGTGCTCGACACGCCATCGAGCCCCGGACGCAGGCGACACGTATCGCGCACGATCAGATCGATCGCCACGCCGCGCTGCGATGCGCGATACAGCGCGCGCACGATGTCGACGTCCTCGAGCGCGTTGAGCTTCCACTGGATGTGGCCGCGACCACCGCCGCCCTGGATCGCGATCTCGCGCTCGATCTTCTCGAGCAGCGCTTGCTTGAGCATCTTCGGCGCGACGAGCACCTTCTGGTACTTGCGGCGCGGCTTGTAGCCGGTCGTGAGGTAGTTGAACAGCTCGGTGAGATCGCGGCCGATGCCGTCGTCGCTCGTGAACATCCCGAGGTCGGTGTAGAGGCGCGCGGTGCCCGCGTGATAGTTGCCCGTCGCGACGTGGGCGTAGCGGCGCAGGCCATCGAAGTCCTGGCGAACGACGAGCGTGATCTTCGTGTGCGTCTTGAGACCGACGACGCCGTACGTGACGTGAATGCCGGCGCGCTCCATTCGCGTGGCCCACTTGATGTTCGCTTCTTCGTCGAACCGCGCCTTGAGCTCGAGCACGACGGCGACCTGCTTGCCGTTGCGCGCTGCACGTACGAGATGCTTGATGACCTCGCTGTCCTTCGACGTGCGGTACAGCGTCATCTTGACGGCGCGCACCTTGGGATCGTCCGCTGCTTCGCGCAGGAACCGCTCCACGGACTGCTGGAACGATTCGTACGGATGGTGGACGAGCAGGTACTTCGCATCGCGAATCGCGTGGAAGATGTTGCCGTCGGTGAGCAGATCGATCGGCGCGCACGGCGCGTGCGGCGAATCGCGCAGCTCGGGGATGTCGAGCAACGCGATCTCCATGAGGTCGCGCTGGCCGAGCATACCTTCGGCTTCGAACACGTCGGCGTTCTCGTCGAGGCCGAGCTCGGCAGCGAGGCGACCGCGCAGCACCGGCTGCATGTTGCGATCGACCTGTAGGCGCACGACCGGCGCGAACTTTCGCTCGCGCATCTCGATCTCGATCATCTCGAGGAGATCTTCGGCTTCTTCTTCGTCGCGCTCGGTGATCGCGTTACGGGTGACCCGAAACAGTGCGTAGCTTTCGATCTCCATCCCGGGGAACAGCAGATCGAGGTTGTTCGCGATGACATCGGCGAGATCGACGAACGTGCGCGACTGACCGACGCGAACGAAGCGCGTGGTGCCACCGCCGACGGGGACCTTCACGCGCGCGAGCAGCGACTCCGCATCGTTCTCGTAGCGCAGCGAGACGAGCAGGTTCAGCGACAGGTTCGAAACGAACGGGAACGGGTGCGCCGGATCCATCGCCTGCGGCGTGACGAGCGGGAAGATGTTGCGCACGTAGTGCTCGCGCACCCACGCCTGCTGCTGTGGATCGAGCTCCTTGTACGGAGCGAGCCACACGCCGAGGTTGCGCGCCTCGACGATGACCTTGTCGAGGATCTGGATCTTCCGCTTCTCGAGGGAGGTGATGAGATCGAGGCAGTCCGCGACCTGCTGCTGCGGCGTACGACCATCGGGCGTGACCGTGTGGACCTGCGCGCCGACCTGCTGCTTGAGACCACCGATGCGCTTCTGGAAGAACTCGTCGATGTTCGAGCTGACGATCGCGATGAACTTCACACGCTCGAGCAGCGGGATCCGATCGTCATCGGCTTCCTGCAGCACGCGCCAGCAGAAGTTCAGATAGGTCAGCTCGCGGTTGAGATAGAGCTCGGCGGCGCCGAGATCGGTCGGCGTGGTCTCGCTCAGGCCCGGTGCCGCCGGCGTGCGTCCGACCTGCTCGACGAGGCGGAGCGACGGGCGCTCGCGCGTCTCGGGAGCTCCCTCGAGCGCATCGAGGCGATGCACCCCGGACACCTCGGCGGAGAAGACGGGACGTTCAGCGGACATTCGATCGAAAGTATACCGCCTGCGTGACGGGATCGTTACAGAGGCCCGCCGACGGGCACATCCATAAGTTAAGCAATTACTGCAAGTTGGATCCGCTGCCTGCAGGCCATTCGGGAGCGACTTGTGGCCGTTCTTCCCAGGGCTTGCCCCGCTTTTCGACCGACGCGTCTTCTTTCCCGGTGAACACGTTAAACCAGCGCTTCCCGAACTTGGTTCCGGCCTGTTCGAGCACGAGCTGTCCCCCCTCGATCGCGCCGCCCGTGACCGGGGTCGGGCCGAGCTCCTTCTTCCACAGCGCGGTGCCGAGCTTGAGATCGATCGCGACGATCTGATTCCAGCCCTCGCCCTCGACCAGCTCGTACGAGCGAGCGTGATCGCTGAACGACAGAGGTCCACGCGCGTTCATCTTGATCTTGTCGTGTTCGGCCGCGAGGTGAATGCCACCGAGCTTGGTGCCGTTCGCACGTGCGAGCGAGAACACCTCGGCCTTCTCGCCGCGGATCACGCGCACCGAAACGGCGACGTCGCTCCACGTCACCCCGATGCGACCGGGACCACCGGCGTACGGAGGAACCATCGCTTGCCACGTGACGTTGCCGTCCTGCTGCAGCTCGACGAACGCACGGGGACCACCGGCTTCGGCGCGGATCACGATCTTCGTCGTGTCGTCGACGACAAGCGTGTCGATCACACCACCTGTCTCGGGCTTGTTCTTGTAGATCATCCACGCGCCGAAGCCGCCGATGATCAACCCCGCGATCACGATGCCGGGACCGAGGAAGCCGAGACGAGTCTTCCGAGCCATGCGCGCGCTATAGCACCGCTCTGCCCGCGGAAGGGTGCGGCTAGTTGCCGTCGACGGGCTTGCCACCCGCAGACGGCTTCGAGTGATCGAACGGCTTGGGGCGCACGAGCTTCTCGCCGCTACCACCGCCAGCCCCCGCACCACCGCCGCCATCCTTGGCTTGGACGAGCACGCGGCGTCCGGTCGCGAAGAACACGGTGACCTTGCCTGGCTCGCTGAGCTCGATCACGCCTTGGCCGAAGGTCGGATGATCGACGCGATCTCCGACGGCGTAGCTCGCGCTCGCACGATACGGCGTCGATGGCTTGCTGAGATCCGCGGCCACGGCAGGCTTCTCGAAGCGTTCGCTGACGGTCGCGCGCGGCTCTTTGGGGGGACGCTTGTTCGCGGGCAGCTTCGCCGCAGCGGTGGCACCGTGCGGAGACTTGTAGCGGTGGTAGCCACCGCACTGCTTGCACTGAACCTTGACGATCTTCTCGCCCTCTTTTGCGACGACGACGTGCCAGACATCGCCGCACTTCGAGCACAGCGATTCGACGTCAGCTCCAACAGCAGCGCTCATCGAGAGCGAGCATAGCTCACGGCAGGTCGCGAGTCGCCACGTTGAGGGCGAACACTCCAGCCGACGTGCCACCTGCGCGAAGAGGGAGGACGAATCCGTTGGGAACGTTCTGATCGTCGAAGCCAACGAACAGCATCAAACGCCCATTGCCATTCGCCGCGACATCGACACCGGTCAGAAGGCCGAGGCCTTCCCCGGGCTCCGCTTGCATCCACGCGAGGTCTCGACTGAACGCGAAGTTGACATTCCACGACAATCCGTCCGTGGACTCGGCCTTGTACACGCCGGCCATGTTGTTGAACGCGACGGGCTGATTCGTCACGTCGGCATCGGCGTCACTCTTGAGCCACATCTCCCATTTGCAGTGGACCGCGTCGTAGATCACCGACGGCTGCGCACCACCCGACGTGAGCGCCGACGAGCGCAACAAGCTCCGGATCGGTGCCGCGACGATCGTCCAATGAATGCCGTCGGTCGACGTCGCGTGCGAGACGCCGTAGCTATCGATCGTGGCGCAGCTCGCGCCGTGACACGTGAAGCTCGAGAAGAACAGGTGATACGTGTCGCCGACGAGCACGAGCTCGGGATCCGCGACGATTCCATCGGAGCCCACGGGATGGATCTGCGATGCGTCGAGCACCAACCCGGCCTTGCCGTGTGGTGATTCGCTCGCGGACACGCGCGTGAACGTCTTGCCGTCGGCGGAGAACGCCGCCCCGATCGCGTAGTCGGCGAACGAGTATCCCGGAAACGTCCCGTTGGCGCCCGAGTACATCATCAAGTAGCGACGATCCGCCGGCGCGCTCGGGTTGTAGACCACCGTCGGTGTTTCGGTGTTGGCGTGATCCCACGCGCTCGTGTCCGCCGGTGCGGACAGCACGGGTGCGTCGTCGATCGTCCAGGTCATGCGATCCATGCTCGTCGCGCGGCGGATCACCGGAACGAGATCCGACGCCAGGTACGACGTGGCGTGGCCCGCGGCCCAATACGCCTGCCAGGTCGAGGTCGCGGCATCCCAGCGCACGTCCGGATCCGCGATGTGAATGTCGAGCTTCCCGTCGAGGAACGTCGTTCCCGGCAGCACGCGGGGATTGCCCGCACGCCGGATGAACTGGCCGATCGCACCTTGGTTCTCGCACTGCATCTGCGGCCCATCGATCGGCGGCGCATCGGGCGTAGCCGCATCGACGGGGCTCGCGCCATCATCGCCACAGGCAGAGGCTGCGAGAATCGTCACGAACGTGATGACGCGGCGCACGGGGCGCGCACCTTGCCACAAAGCCTTTGGCTGCTTCCACCAAACCTCGCCCGCGCGACGAAGATTCCCACCCACCGCTACCGCGGAACGGCAGTTCGCCCTTGGCAGGCCCCTCGGGGCGTGAAATATACCGAGGCATATGAGAACGCTTCGGGTCTCGCTCATCCTCTGCCTCGCAGCAGCCGTCGGCGCCGGTTGCGAGAACACTCGCTCCAAGCTCGACAACCTCCCCGCGGCACCGCCGACCACCACGGGTGGCGCGCAGCCGGGCGCCGCCGAGATGGTCCCCGGTGACCACAGCGGCTCCGTCGAGGAGCGCCTGCGCCGCCTCGAGGATCAGTACGCGAAGAACGCCGAAGCGCTCGACTTCCTCAACAAGGTCTACGCGCAGCAGAAGCAGCAGATGCAGGCGCAGGAGCGCGAAGAGCACGCGCCCGACGCCGTGTTCGCGGTCAACGTCGCCGACGACGTCAAGGCCGGCAAGGTCGATGGTCCGGCGAACGCGCCCGTCACGATCGTCAAGGCGTTCGACTTCGCGTGCCCGTACTGCCAGCGCACCTCGGCGACGATGGACGAGCTCGTGCAGGACTATCAGGGCAAGGTCCGCGTCGTTTACAAGGATCTCGTCGTTCACCCGCAGGTCGCCACCGAAGCACACCTCGCGGCGTGCGCCGGTGCGAAGCAGGGCAAGTACAAGGCGTACAAGAACGCGATCTGGGAGAAGGGCTTCCTGCCCTACGCGCAGGAGCGCAACCCGGCCAAGCTCGGCAAGGACAACCTCCTCGCGATCGCGAAGGAAGCCGGCCTCGACGCCGATAAGGTCGCCGCCGACATGGCGGGTCCGGAGTGCAAGACCCTCATCGACAACGACATGGCCGAGCTGCAGAAGTTCAAGGTCAACGCGACCCCGGGCTTCTTCATCAACGGCATCTTCATCGGTGGTGCGATGGACAAGGCCGGCTTCAAGAAGGTCATCGACGAGCGCCTCAAGATCGCCGAGGCCTCGGGCAACGCGGGCAACTACTACGACGCCGAAATCATGACCAAGGGCGAGAAGCAGTTCCGCTCGAAGGTCGATCAGAAGCCGCAGTGATCTAGGCGGCCTGCGCCAACGGCTCGCTGCTCGCGACAACGGGCAGCTCGAGCCGGAAGCAGGTTCCCACACCGACCTCCGAGTCGACGGTGATCGTGCCGCCATGAGCGCTCACGATGCCGTAGACGACCGAGAGACCGAGGCCGGTGCCTTTACCGACGTCTTTGGTCGTGAAGAACGGCTGGAACACGTGGTCCATCACCTCGCGTGACATGCCGGCGCCGTTATCGCGCACGGTGACGACGGCGCGATCCTCGACGAGCGCGCTCGTGATCTGGATCGAGCCGCTCGGTCGATCGCCGATCGCGTGGGCGGCATTTACGATGAGGTTCACCATCACCTGCGTCATCTGGCGCGGCTTGCCGTGCAGCGTTGGAAGCGTGCCGAGCGAGAGCTCGAGGCGAGCACGATCCTTGACCTGATTGTTCGAGATGCGCGCCGCTGTGGCGATCTCCGCGTTGAGATCGAAGTCCGTCGTGACGTCGACGTCGCCGCGCGCGAACTGTTGGAGGTCGCGCACGATCGTGTTGACGCGTTGGATGCCGTCGATCGTCGCGGGCAACAGCTCGTCGAGATACACGCGAAGATCCTCGGGGAGCTTGTCGGCGGGAATGTCGCGCAGATCCTCGAGGAGCGTGTGCACGTTCATCGTGACGAACGCCATCGGATTATTGATCTCGTGCGCGACACCGGCCGCGAGCAAGCCGAGGTTCGACAACTTCTCCTTCGCGATCAGCTCGTGATGCAACTTCTCGAGCTGCTGGTGCGCGTCTGCGAGAGCGGCGTTGTCGCGCTCCGAGGTCGACAACGCTTCCGCGAGGCGGCGTGATCGCGCGCGCAACTGCCACACCGCGCGTCCCCACGCGAATACCGCGACGACGAGGAACAGCGACGCGAAAACGACCTCGAGCACGATGCGACGACCGTGCGCGTCGAGGGCGTCTTGCATCGACGCGCTGAGCGCGGTCATCGTCGATGCCATGCCCGCCGCGTAGATCTTCTTCTGTCGCGCGTACTCCGTGCCGAACAGGATCTCGGATCCGCGAGCCGCTTCACCCCCGCGAACCAACGCGAACGCACTGGTCTCCATCGCGACGAGCGCGCGATTCGCGGCATCGGTCTGCGCGGAGAACGTCTCGATCTGCGCATCCGGGGCGAGCGCGAGCATGTCCTTGATCGCCGCATCGAGCTCGGGTTCTGCGCGGTGGTAGCGCGTCTCCCACACGAGTTGCTCGGTAGCCGCAGCCATCCGCGCCGACATCGTCAGCACCTCGTCGAGGTGGATGACCACGCCCTGCAGCTGCCCGAGTCGCAGTTGCCTCGCGGTGAGCTCGCGCGTGCTCGAGTACGAGCGCCACGTCTCGAGTCCGCCCGCCACGATCAAGACGAGCGTCACGCTCATCCCGATGACGAACGATCTGCCGACGCGGCTGTCCACCGAACATGCATCGACCGCCTACGGGCGCAGTCGCTGACCGCTACCGGGCTGGTAGTCCATGATCAGCATCTTCACGTCGCCGTAGTCCGTGCGAGCGGTGATCTGGAGGGGAACGCGCCCGTCATCGTCGCTGATCCACACCGAGAATCGGCGCTCCTCGGATGCCATATCGCGCTTGCCGGCGCGGTCGAGCTTGTACGTGTGCGCGTCGAAGCGCAGGGCAGGCAGCTCGCCGAGCTCCGTGACGAGATTGTCTTTCCCACCGATCGCCACCTCGATGTGCCACAGCCACCGGCTGCGCAGGACCTCGAGCGACTTCGACGTCCCCTTCGGCGCCTCCCACGCACGTAGCGCGACGAGGAACGCGTTGTAGTCCCACGCATCCGGATACGCGAGCTTCTGCGGCTCGGGAACGGGCGTCGCCTCGTTGAGCGCGAACGTGATCGGCAGCCGATCGCCGCTCCGGGCGGCGAGGTCCGCGATCGTGTGCTCGATGTTGGTCTTGCTGTTCGTCTCGTATTCGTCGACGGCAAAGCGCAGCGAACGACCGCTCTCGACATCGATCCACGACGTGAAGGTGTCGTCGATCGCCGCGATGCGATCCGCGAGCCCCACGGACTTCGCGTGGCCCTGCACGACGACGGTCTTCTTGCCCGCGAGATCGACTAGGTCTCCGACGGCGAGCGTCATTTGCGCGAGCTCGAACCCACCGAGCTCCACGCGATACATCATCCGCTCCCCCGGTGTGACGAGCGGGGGGCCCGCGCCAAACGCCGGCTGCTCGGTCGCTGGCGTGGGCTGCGAAATCGGCTCCGTCGAGCCACCACATCCGACGACGAGGGCGAAGCCGATCGACAAGAGCGCTCGCATCCCCCGTGAGCCTAGCGCAGTTGTAGAGTGAGGCTGATGCGGGGTGTGTGGATCGTCGTCGTGGCAACGCTCACGGGCTGTGACGTTGTCTACGGTCTGTCAGGCCGCACCGACGCCGCTGTCGACGGTGCGCCGTCGATCGACGCGCTCGAACCCGAGCAGTGCTCGTTCGGTTCGCCGATCCAGGTCGCCTTCGCGCCGAACGTCGAGACGCTGCACGACTTCGCCGACGACGGCGCCGGCCACGCCTTCGTGTCGGCCTTCGTCACCGAGATGAGCACCACCACCTCGCGGACCACCGCCATCCTTCCCCTCAAGGGCAGCTGGATTCACGACCTGACCCCACGCGACAGCGTCGGTGGCTTCACCGGCGTGCGACCCGATCCCGATCCGAGCCAGATGTACGGACTCGTCAACATCACGACGACGAACTTCCTCGCTCGATTCCAGCTGGATACCTTCGGGTGGTCGATGATCGACATGAACGCGATCGATCAGCGCGAGCGCGTCGGCAACTACCGCGTCCTCGACGGGAAGCGCGTCTACGTGATGACGCAGCGGCCGGTGATCGGCGATCCGACCACTCGCCTCGTCCTCCGCGTACGCGACGGCGCGTCGTGGAACGAGGAGGACAAGATGGCCGCGATCAACGCCGCGCAGATCCCCGACCTCGGCGTGATCACGAGGGACGGGCTCACGCTGATCTACAGCGCACGCAAGCGCACGGAGCTGCAGTTCGACCTGTACATCTCGGTGCGCGCCACGCTCGACGACCAGTTTCCCGTCGGGACGGTCATCGACCAGCTCAGCACCGACGCGAGCGAGGTCGAGCCGTGGATGTCCGGCGCGTGCGATCGGCTCTACTTCCGGCGCGGGCGGACGTTCTTCGACGAGGTCGGCGAGAGGTCGTCGATCTTCGTCGCGACGGCCCCGTCTGCCGTCGGTCCTTGAGGCGGCGCTCTATCGACGCCGAGCGTACGCAGCTCAGTTCGTCAGGCCCGGGGTGGGTGTCGTGCGCAGCGCCCAATCCGCCATCGCGTGGTTCGTGTCCGCGCCATTCGGGAAGCGACCGAGAGAGCCGCTCGTCGTGTCACCGGTCGTGAACGCCGGCGCTTCGATGAAGTCCACCGCAGCAGCGAAGCCCATGATCGTCATCATCGAGGTCGTGGTTCCCGTCAGTGTGCCGTAGAACAGCGAGTCGACGAGCGTGTTCGTGCTCGTGTTGATGAGACCGACGCCGTCGGGACCGTTCTGCAACAAGTCACCCGTGCCGACGTCGATCTTCAGCGCACCGCCGAGGACCGCAACGGCCGTGTTCGCGATGACGAGATAGCCGCCGGCGGGTAGCTCTGTCGCCGCCGTCGATAGCATCACGCGGCTCGACGTCGTCGGATAGATCACGCCGCCGTTGCCATTTCCGTAAACGACCGCGAAGTCTGCGAGTGGGATCGGCGCGCTCGTCGGGTTGTAGATCTCGATGAACGAGTTGGCGTCTGCGCCGGTCTGGTCGTAGTCGACCTCGTTGATCACGAGGTGGTTCACGGGAGCAGCCGGCGTGAAGCCGAGGAACACCGCCGACAGCGGTGCACCGACGGGCGTACCGATCGTGTCCGTGACGCTGTTCACGACCGTCACCCTGTACATCGTGCCCGGCGTCTGCGCCGCGGTGGTCAGCGTCACGACCATGCCGGACACCGTCGCCGCGGTCACGTCGAGCATGTTCGCGGGCGTCAGCTCCTCGACGATCGTGAACTGCGAGCCGTTCGCCATGACGGAGGCCATGTCGATGTTGCGCGTGAACGTCACGTTGACCGTCGTCGCGGCTGTGGCGGCGGCCATCATCACGGTCGGGATCACGATGGCGTAGCCGGGGAACGTCGCGAAGTCCGGCGTGCCGATCGCGCCGCCGACGGTGTCCTTCACCGTGTTCAGGACGGTGACCTTGTACTGCATTGGCGTTGCCTGCGTGGCCGTCGTCAGCGTGATCGTACGGGGACCGGTGACGGCGGCGGCGCTGACCCCGAGCGTGTTCGCGGGCGTCGCGTCTTCGACGATCGTGAACTGGGAGCCGTTCGCCAAGACCGTGGCCATGTCGATGTTGCGCGTGAACGTGACGGTCACGTGGGTGGCGTCGGTCGCGGCGGCGGCCATCACCGTCGGCGCGGGGCACGAGGTGATCGTGAGGTCCGTCGTGTTGAACGCGGAGACCTGGAACTGCGCGGCGAAGCGATTGACCGGCGTGCGGTGGACAGCGACGACGCAGCCGACCTCGAGATCGAGCGTGTCCTTGAACACCGTCGGAAGGCGGAGCTGGAAGTTGTTGTCGAGGGCGGTGACGCCGGCGGTGGTGATGCGGGCGCGAGAGAACGCGTTGCCGCTCGCGCCGAAGGCTTCGACGATCGTGGCAGCGGTGACGTCGACGAGCTCGCTGTCGAAGTCAGCGATCATGCCGACGATGCCGGTGACGGCAGTGATGTCTTGGACCAGCGGCGCGACGTCGGTGGCCGTGGCGGTGCGGGTGACGTCGGAGATCATCGTCGCGCGTGGCGACGAGCCCGAGGCGGCCTTCTCGGTAACCGTGAAGCTGAGGACATCGCCGACGGCGAGCGCGGGCGTGAGCGTGAGCGTCGTCGGATCGACCGCGACGAACAGCGCGGGGCCGGTGTTGCCGACCTGCACCGTGAACCCAGCCGGATCGTTCGCGGGCGTCGCGCCCGTGATCAGCGGCTTGAGGTACGTGACCGTCACGTCGACGAGGTCGATGTCGACGGCGCCGTTCGAGGCGGCGCGCACCATCTCGACGCGCTCGGCCGGCGTCGGCATCGCATCGATCGGAGCGTCGACGTCGGGCGAATCGATCATCGCCGTGTCCATGGGCGGCGAGTCGATGCGCGCGTCGGTAGCGCCACCGCGGATGTTGTCGCCGCAGGCAGCGAGGATGAGCGAGAGGATAACGAGTCGCTTCATGGCCAGCGACATAGCTCATTCACGAGGTCAGCGCCGCCGCGCTCGCGTGACATCGCACAACTATAGATCTCCAAGGATCTCCGACTGATGAGTCGGATTCGCGGATGCGCCCGTAACCCTTGGGTTCCTCGGGGAGCGCTGGTAAGGTCCGCGCCACGATGGAAACCAAGCAGCTCGAGCGGGTTGTGATCCGCTTTGTCGGTGACTCGGGCGACGGCATGCAGCTCACGGGCAGCGAGTTCACCAAGGCCGCCGCCGAAGCAGGCAACGACATCTCGACGTTCCCCGACTTTCCCGCAGAAATTCGCGCTCCCGCCGGCAGCTTGTTCGGCGTGTCCGGATTTCAGCTGCACTTCTCCTCGTCGGAGATTCACACGCCGGGTGATGCGCCCGACGTGCTGGTCGCGATGAACCCCGCGGGGCTCAAGACGAACCTCAAGGATCTCGTCGACGGTGGAACGCTGATCGTCAATGTCGGCGCGTTCGTCGAAGCGAACCTCAAGAAGGCCGCGTACAAGACGAACCCGCTCGAGGACGGATCGCTCGCGAAGTACAAGGTGCACTCGGTCGACATCTCGCAACTGACCATGGCCGCGCTCGACGGCAGCGAGCTGTCGACGAAGGAGAAGGGTCGCGCGAAGAACTTCTTCGCCCTCGGCCTCGTGTTCTGGATGTACGGCCGCGAGCCCGAGCCGGAAGTTCGCCGCATCATGCAGCAGTTCGCGAAGAAGCCGGGTTACGGCGAAGCGAACGTGAAGGTGTTCAAGGCGGGCTATCACTACGGCGAGACCGCCGAGGTGTTCCAGACGGTCTACAAGGTCCCGCCCGCGCAGTTCAAGCCGGGCATGTACCGCAACATCACGGGCAACGAAGCGATCGCGCTGGGCCTCGTCGTCGGTGCGGAGCTCGCGGGCAAGAAGCTGTTCTACTCGGGCTATCCGATCACGCCCGCGTCGTCGATCCTGCACTCGCTCGCGAAGTACAAGAACTTCGGCACGCTGACGTTCCAGGCCGAAGACGAGATCGCGGCGATGGGCGCGGCGCTCGGTGCGGCGTTCGGTGGCAGCGTCGCGGTGACCGCGTCGTCGGGCCCGGGGATCGCGCTCAAGGGTGAAGCGATGGGCCTCGGCGTGATGACCGAGCTGCCGGTGGTGATCCTGAACATCCAGCGCGGCGGTCCGTCGACGGGCTTGCCGACGAAGACCGAGCAGAGCGATCTCTCGCAGTCGCTGTTCGGCCGCAACGGCGAGTCGCCGCTGCCCGTGCTCGCGGCGAAGTCGCCGGGCGACACGTTCTACTGCGCCATCGAAGCGGTGAAGATCGCCACGCGCTACATGGTGCCGGTGATCCTGCTCAGCGACGGCTACATCGCGAACGGCTCGGAGCCGTGGATGCTGCCGAACCTCGCCGCGCTGCCGCGCTTCGACGTGCATCACCGCACCGATCCGAACAACTACTTCGTGTACGAGCGCGATCCGAAGACACTCGCGCGCGCGTGGGTCGTGCCGGGAACGCCGGGCCTCGAGCACCGCATCGGCGGCATCGAGAAGGACGCGCTGACGGGCAACATCTCGTACGCACCGGACAACCACGAGAAGCAGACGCACCTTCGCCAGGAGAAGGTCGATCGCATCGCGCAGGATGTCGGCGAGCTCGATCTCGCGGGAGCCGAGTCCGGCGACGTGCTCGTCATCGGATGGGGCGGCACGTACGGTGCGCTCCGTCAGGCGCAGCAGCAGTTCGCCGCGCAGGGCAAGAGCGTCTCGCACGCGCACCTGCGCTGGCTCGCGCCGCTCGAGCCCGGCCTCGAGAAGATCATCCACAACTTCAAGAAGGTCATCGTCGCCGAGCTCAACATGGGCCAGCTGCGGCAGGTGATTCGCGCGAAGTTCCTGATCGACGTGATCGGGCTCAACAAGATCCAGGGCCTCCCGTTCAAGGTGGTCGAGGTGACGGAAGCGGTCGAGAAGCAGCTCGGCGCATCCGCGACCGCGCCGACGACGAGCGCCCATCAACCGCAGGTCAACGCGTAAGGACGTATGAGCGAAGCAATCAAGATCAAGCTGTCGAAGAAGGATCTCGAGACCGACCAGGACGTCCGCTGGTGTCCGGGGTGCGGTGACTACGCGATTCTCGCCGTCGTCCAGCGCACGCTCGCGAACCTCGGCATCCAGCGCGAGAACACGGTGTTCATCTCGGGCATCGGCTGCTCGAGCCGCTTCCCGTACTACATGAACACGTACGGCTTCCACACGATCCACGGCCGCGCGCCGGCGATCGCGAGTGGTCTCAAGATCACGCGCCCCGAGCTCGACATCTGGGTGATCACCGGCGACGGCGATGGCCTGTCGATCGGCGGCAACCACATGATCCACGCGCTCCGTCGCAACATGGATCTCAAGATCATCCTGTTCAACAACCAGATCTATGGCCTCACGAAGGGCCAGTACTCGCCGACCTCGGCGATCGGAACGCGCGCTCCGTCAACGCCGACGGGCTCGATCGATCACCCGCTGAACCCGATCTCGCTCGTGCTCGGCGCGGGCGGAACGTTCGTCGCTCGTGCGACCGACACCGACGCGAAGCTGACGGCATCGATCCTCGAGGCCGCGTATCGCCACAAGGGCGCGGTCTTGATCGAGATGCTCCAGAACTGCCCCGTGTTCAACGACGGCGTCTGGGACAAGGTGAAGGACAACCCGGCCGATCAGCAGATCGTGCTGCAGGACGGAAAGCCGCTCCTGTTCGCCGGCGGCACCAAGGGCATTCGCCTGACGAAGGATCTGCGGCCGGAGATCGTCGACGTGGGCGAGGGCGCGGGCAAGGTGCCCGTGTCCGACCTCGTCGTGCACACCGAGCAAGGCTCGCCGCTGTACGGGCACCTGCTCGCGCAGCTCGTCCAGCCGGACTTCCCGATGCCGGTCGGCATCCTCTATCGCGAGACGAAGCCGACGTACGACGCGCTCGC
>Ga0154020_10004090_pt1 | contig 17418 bp, 15 predicted proteins | sample Klosneuvirus_201_FD_109709 | JGI IMG/M metagenome (GOLD analysis project Ga0154020, IMG submission 109709) | Active sludge microbial communities from wastewater, Klosterneuburg, Austria - Klosneuvirus_20160825_MG | ecosystem: Engineered > WWTP > Aerobic digester > Activated sludge | place...
CGAGGACGAGGACGAAGAGACTGCGAGCGAAGACGGCCGGGAAGTTCATGCAGGTCGGGCACGCCGTTGCGAAGGCAACCGCGTGCGTATCAACGCTCACCATCGACATTATCTGATGGCAGAGAAGCGAATACCTCCGAAATGGGGGGAGGTCCTTGCGCCGTGGGCGCGGGTTCCCCTAGGTGCTTTTCTCAGCTGCGGAGGAGCCCTCGGGACGACCGGGGTTAAGGCGCTTTGGCCAGGGCCTGCAGGTCAGCCGGGAGAAAATCGAATGAAACCGCCTTTTCCAAGGGAAGGGGAGCGGACAGCATCTTGAGTTCGACCAGCGACTTCATTTGATCCTCGAGCCGTTTGCGGGTCAGCAGGCCCGTGCGTTCACCCTGGTCAGGTCGGCCGGAAATGAGCTGACTCTCGCGCAGCGACCGGATGGTGAAGTCCATGAACTCACTCGTCATTTTTTCGTTTCGCTCGCCGATGATTTTTTTGCCAGGGGCAGGATCGCCGCTGAGAAAGTCGTCCCATCCCCGGATCGAAGCAGCGACAAAAGCGCGGACGAGGTCCGGCTTTTCGCGCGCGAGTTTGTGATTGGTGAAGATGATCCGGTAGGGATCGTAGCCGGACGAGGCGAGCAGCAGGGTGCGGGGTTTGCCCCCGGCCTGTGCCACGTAGAACGGCTCGTTGGTGACGAAGCACTGCTGGATAAAGGTCTTGTCCGACATGAACTGGGCGAGGCCGTAGTTGAGGGGAATGACGTTGAATTTTACCTGATAGCGTGCCTGCACATAGCTGATCCAGGCGGACCCGGGCACGGCCATGATCGTGCGACCATTGAGGTCGGTGAAGGTCTTCACCGGATCGTCGTCATGGAGGAGCAGGGCCTGGGGATCGCGCTGCATCAAGGCGCTGACCATGAGCAGGGGAATGCCTTCCGCCACGGCCAGCATGTGGTCGTCACTCCGCCCCATGCCAAACTCGGCCTGTCCCGTCGCCACCTTTTGTCCGACAAAGGCACCGGGGCCCCCGGGGAGGATTTCGACATCGAGACCCACCTCGCGATAGAACCCCTTGGCCAGCGCCTGATAGTAGCCGCCATGTTCAGCCTGTGGATACCAGTCAGTCTGGAAGCGCACTTTCGTCAGTCCGGAGCCGGCGGCCCCGGTGGCCGGCGCGGGGCCGGACGGGCCGCAGGCCGAGAGCAGGATCGAGAGGGCGGCGCCGAGACCGGCGAGAACGGAACGGAAGGCAAAGCGATGAGGCGTGGACATGAGAGAAACGGTTCAGCTGTCGGCCCGGCTGTAGGAATCGTGCCACTTGTGCATGCTCAGCCAGCTCAGCGCGATGACAGCCGAGGCGAAGAGAAACCCGAGCGCGCAGCTGGTCACCGCCGTGGCAAAGAGAGCGGGCATCTTGAATTGCGAGCTGTAGATGATGGTGAGGAAACCGAGTCCCCCCTGGCCTCCGGCGGAGTTGCCGGCGTAGAAGTCGCCCACAATGGCCCCGATCGGAGCGAGCGTGGCCGCAATGCGCAGTCCCGTGAAAAAATAGGGCAGTGCGGCGGGCACGCGCAGCAGGAAGATCTCCTGGCGTTTGGTCGCTTTGCACATGCGGAACAGGTCGACCAGGTTGCGATCCGTGGAGATCAATCCCTGCGTGGTGTTCACGACCATGGGGAAGAAGCAGATGAGAAACGTGATGACCGTGACGCTGACCAGACCCGGCCCTGCCCACAGGATAAGAATCGGAGCGATCACGATGATGGGCGTCATCTGCATGATCATGAGGTAGGGGTAGAGACTCGCCCGCACCAGGGGCGTGAGTGAGAGAATCAGGGCGACCACAAAACTGCCGCTCACCGCCAGCCCGAAACCGAGAAACGCACCGCGCAGCGTGTTCAGGGCGGCGCTCCACAAGGACGGACCCTGATCATGAAACGCCTGCAGAATGAGATGGGGTTGTGGCAGGAGGAACTTACGTTCGCTCGACAGCAAAAAATTCGCGAGGTACCACAGGGCGATGAAGAGCACCCCGGTGAACAGGGGCAGCGCGCGGGTGAGGGTTTGCTTGGACATGGCGGGGAGCGGAGGCGGGGGACTCAGAGCTGGTTCCGTTCGACGGAGCGCAGCAGTTTGGAGACCTCGGCCACGAGGCTCTGGTAGCGGGCGGACTGCCGGGTTTCCTCCGTGCGCGGGTAGGGCAGGTCCACCGCCACTTCACGGTGGAGGCGTCCAGGATTGGCGCTGAGCACGAAGATCCGATTGGAGAGGAACACCGCCTCGGCGACGGAGTGGGTGACAAAAAAAGCGGTCCACGCCTTCTGCTCCCGGATCGCCAGCAATTCCTCGTTCAAGTGATCGCGGGTCATCTCGTCGAGGGCGCCGAACGGTTCGTCGAGCAGCAGGATCTTCGGCGAGAGCGACAGGGCCCGGGCGATCGACACCCGCATTTTCTGGCCACCGGACAGCTGTCTCGGGTAGTAGCCCGCCCGTTCCGACAAACCGACCAGAGCGAGCGACTTCGTGGCGAGATCCGAGCGCCGGTCCGCCCGAGTTGACCGCAGTCGCAATGGCACCTCCACGTTTTTCTGTACGGTGAGCCACGGCAGCAGGGTGGGTTCCTGGAAGACGAAGGCCAGTTCTTCCAGGGCATTGTCCGGCTCCATCCCATCCACGGCCACACTGCCGCCGGAAAGAGGACTCAAGCCGGAGATCAGTTTGAGGATGGTGGACTTACCGCAGCCGCTCGGGCCGATCAGGGCGATGAAATCGCCGCGTTCAGCTGTGAAGCTGATGCGGTCAAGGATGACCGGACCTTCCCCGTAGCGTTTCTCGACCTGCTTGAACTCGACAATGGGCGGCATGAGTAGGGGGCGACGTTAGGCGGGAATCACGGGCAAGTGCAACTGAGACGGTTTTGCCGCGTGATGATAGACGATTTGCAGCGCGCGCCGAAAGTCGGCCGGGCTCGTCAGTGACGCAGGATCCGCGCTCGTGTTCGGATGACGCACGAGCAACGGGAATGCCGAACTGGCGACATCGATTCGAATGCGATCCCCGACGGCGAAGCGCACGGCGATGGGATCCAGTTTCACGTCCACCGTGCCATGGGAACCGAGGTCCATCGGACAAGCCCCGAGGCTGAGGAACTGCGCGCGGCCATCGGGTGTGACCCGGGACAGCCGCACGACCCAGAGCGTATGGGTCGCGGAGGAGTCCACGTGCAGACGCACCGTGGGCGAGCCCGCCACCACCCATGCGGCAGTCTGGGGAGGTGACGTGTAGACCAGCAGGTTCAGGCTCTGCTGTTGTGCGGAGAGGTCGTGGGGACCGAAACCCGCCGAGCCTCCCAGGTTGCCTCCGGGCGCCTGAACCGGCACCTCGGGGTCATAGTTAAAGAGGTCGTCCGGACCGGCCGCTCCCTCGTGGGCGAGTCGACCATCACCGAAGCGCGAGTTGGCCCGACCGTCGCTTTGCAGGTACCAGGTTTGCGTCGAACCGCCGTCCGGCGGCCAGCTCGAGGCCTGCCGCCACTGGTTTTCCCCGAGCACAAAGTAACGACAGCCCTGTTCGGGCGGCGATCCGGCGGGCGTCTCGGTGTCGAGCCAGTGGTGAAACCAGCGGGCCATGCGTTCGTCAACGTCGGGAATCGCGGCCGGACCAAGATCGGCGCCGCCGACCAGATTACCCCAGGGCAGATGGACCCAGGGTCCGGCGAGCAGGACCTGGTTCGGGTGGGCACGGGCCATGGCCGTATAGCCGTCCACCGAGCCGCGCAAGTAGAGGTCGTACCAGCCGCTGAGGTGGAACATCGGCAAGTTCAGCTCGGAGACCCGCCGCAGGAGGTCAAACTCCTGCCAATAGGCGTCGTAGGCCGGATGCCGCAGCCAGTCCCGGGCGTAGCTGGGAAGGTCCTCCGCCACGAGAGGCCGGGCGTCACGGAGCGGGAACTGCGTCGAGAGCCTTCCCGTCGCGAGATAACTCTCCTCCAGGGCCGCATAGGCGGGGGAACCGAGCCGGCGGGCGTCCTCCCGCAGCATCTGGTTCGCCCATGCCAGGGTGGTCGATAGCTGCAGCACACCCTGGCGGTAAAACCATCCTGAATACAAATCGAAGGCCGTCATGTGCGGCGCCAGAGCGCGTAGCGCCGGTGGCCGGCCGAGCGCAGCGAGCAGCTGGGTCGAGGCCTGATAGCTGAACCCGTACATGCCCACGCGCCCATTGCTGCCCGGCAAGGCGGCGGCCCACTGGACGGAGTCGAAGCCATCCTCGATCTCGTGCCGGAAGGCGTAGAACGAACCCTCGCTGTCGCCCCGGCCGCGCACATCCTGGATGACCACCATGAATCCTCGACGCGCCCACCAGGTGGGATGGGCGTAAACGACGGTGGACGCGATGTCCCTTCCGTAAGGCTGGCGCATCAGGAGCACAGGCCAGGGCCCCTTGCCCTGCGGGCGGTAGACATCCGCCACCAACGCGACTCCGTCGCGGAGCTTGCAGGTCTGCGCGGGAAGAAAGTCGACGCCTTCGAAGGCCTGGTGGAGCCCCGTTCCGATCATGCTTTGCCCCGTGTGCCGCGCTTCGGGCGCGTGCGCAGTCCGGAATGGGTGCCGGCGAGGCGGGAGCCGAAGGACAACGAGGCTCGGGCCGGGGATTCGAACTGCTGACAGAAGACGGCGGGCGCGGGATCCGCGCTGCCGGACGGACCCGGCCGGATGGACGAGGGTGTGGGAGTCAGGTTCATGCGAAAAGGAAGTGTGGCATTGAGCCGGGAACCACAAACGGGTTGACCGGGTGCGTCTTCATCTTGCCGGGATTGAGCAGGCCCTTGGGATCGACCTTGAGTTTGAGGGCGCGCTGCCGCTCGAAGTCATTCGCGCGACCGGCCTCATCGACGTAGCAGGTGTGGGGATTGGCGGTGAAGACGCCGATCTCCGTGCAATACTGGATGATCTCCTTGAGACGCTCCTCGCTCTGAAAGACGACGAGCGGAATGCTGCCGATGGACACCCGGTTCATGGGTCCGTTGCGCGGGGCGCCGCGCACGAACTCGAGGTGAAACATCATCTCACCGGGAAAACGCTGGTGCAGCAGACGAATCTGCTCACGGTAATTCTCACTGAATCCGCTCTGGAGATACGTGATGCGTTCGTCCGCCTTGATCGCCCAGAGGGTGGTGTGATTCCAGGTGTAGTCCGAAAGCATCGGCGCACGCCGGGGTTCATGGTGCGGAATCTGGTGCGACACCGTCAACCCCGCCGCCTCCGCCCGCGCCTTGACCTCGGCGGCCTTCGGCGTCGCAACTTCGAGGAACGTCAGGTGGTGCTCCGCCGGGTAAAATTTTTTGATCGGCTTGAAGTACGACGGAATCGGATCCTCCAACACCGTCACCAGCCGTTTGGGAATGAGCGGGTCCTCCGCGATCCCCTGGGTGAAGTCGAGCAGGGCATCCCAGGAGGTTGAGGCGACGATCATCTGTTCCCATGGCACCGCGGGGGCGAGGCGCAGCTGGAGTTCAACCATGATGCCGTTGGTGCCGTAGGCGTGAAAGGCGAGCAGGCTGTCCGCCTCGTCGAGCACGATGATCCGAGGCGACTCCTCCACCGTGAGGAGTTTGATCTGCTTGATATTACCGTCATCGCGGAGCCCTCCCCAGGTGATCGAGCCGATGCCACCCGAGCCTCCGCTGATGAACCCGCCCAGCGAGGCCTTGATCCAGGTCGAAGGGTAACAGCGCAACTCCCATCCCTTGGCGCGTGCCTCGTTTTCAATCGAGCTGAGCCGCGCTCCCGGCTCAGCCGTGACGACTCCGTCGGCGATCGAGACGATCGCATCGAGTCCACTGAGATCGAGCACCAGACCGCCGTAGAGGGGAATGCACTGACCGTAGTTGCCCGTGGCCGCGCCGCGGGGCGTGATCGGCACGCCGGCCTTAACCGCGAGAGAGACCACGTCGCGCAGCACGTCGAGCGACGAGACCTTGACCACGGCAGAGGCCCGCCGCTCTTCCAACCGCTTGCGCAGGACCGGTGAGTACCAGTAGTAGTCCTTGGAGAGCGTCTCCACCCCGGCCGGATCGGTGATCACATTCTCGGTGCCGGCGACCGCGCTCAGCGCGTCCAGCAAATCGGGCGAGACGGTGACGAATCCAGGACTGCTCATGCCGGGGTAGAAGCAGCCCCCTTGCCAAGCTGGCGCCGGGCCCGCGCAGAATTCGTCTAAAACTGGTACACGACGGTTGACGGCTGGTATTTGTTCATTTCATGCGGTCGAGGGCGGTCCGGGCGGGGCGATGGTTGGGATCGGCCTCGATCACCTGGCGATACTCCTCCTTTGCGCCGGCGAGGTCGCCTTCCCATTCGAGGAGCGTACCGAGGCGAAAGTGCGCCTGGACCCGGCTGGTTTCGCCCGGGGTGGGGGAGGCGGCGAGAAAGCGGCGGAGGAAAACGATGCCCCGGTCGCGGTGCAGGCCGGAAAGCGAGGCAAGTCGACCGAACTGGTAGTGGAATTCGCCGTGGTCGGGATAGGCGGCGAGCAAGGGCTCGAGGACCGCAAATGCTTCCGGCCATGCCTTGTCGCTCACATGAAGATTGATCAGGCTGAGCCCACCCTGGATCGGATCGAGCCGCTGGATCTCCCGGACCGTGGCCAGTGCCTTGTCGCGTCCGCCACCGGCGATGCCGGGTGCCTGGGCGTAGTAGGCCAGGAGACAAAGGCGGTAGGCGACCACGTCGGGCGCGAGTGACACCGCTGTTTCGTAGGACGCGAGGCACTTCTTCGCCCACCCGAGTTTGGAGAGCAGACCCGCTTTTTGCGCCGACACGCCATACGCGTCGCCGAGGGCCTGATGGGCACGGGCGGAGTCGGGCGCGAGACGGACGGCCTGTTCGAGCAGGGGCACGGCGGCGGTCACATCGTTGCGGCGGAGGGCGAGGGCGCCGCGGTAGTAGGCGATATCGGCCTTGCGTTCGGAGTGTTCGGCCAGGGCGGAGAATGCGGACTCCGCCTCGGCGAACCGTCGGGACTCGAAATGAGCGACGGCGGTCTCAAAGTCGCCTGCGTTCAAAACCACGGCGGGAAGGAAGAGCGCCAGGGCCATCCTGAAACGCCTGAGCACACGAGGCAATTCGCCACGAGCCGAGACAAGGGCCGGCGGGAGGCCGGGAACGGTCGCAAGAGGAGTCGGTGGCATGGGAGAAGAGAAGGCGACCCTTGTGAATTGCACCCGCTCATACCGCAAATGCCGGGAGGAATAGTGACGCGGGACGTGGGGTGGGTTTCTTCACGGGAATGTCAGGCCCCAGGTGCGTCGGGCGTACCCGTAGGTGACGGGTTTGACCGTGCTCAGACGCGCGAGCGCTTCCGCCACCGTGCCGCCCTCGTAGCGGGTCACGAACGCGGCCACCCGCCGTTCATAGTCCTGGAGGAGCGCAGCCTTCACTTCGGGTTGGGCGAAACTGTAGGTGAGGGAGTGTCGGCCGAGGGTGACGATTTCATCCCACGAGAGTTGGAACGTGGTCACGGCCGTGAAGTATTCATCGGTCATCGAACTGTCCCACATGCCGCGGTCATCCGTGTTCAAGCACACGGGCACGCCGGTCCGCAGCAGCTCAGGAAACGGATGTACGCTCAGGTCCGGCGTGTAGTCGAGCAGTCGGTTGGAAATGAGGTTCACTTCCACGAGCACGCGCCTGCCTTGCTGGAGCAAGAGCAGTGTCGCCGGATCCTGAAGGAGGTTGACGCCGTGCCCGATGCGGCTTGCTCCGAGCAAAAGCGTGTCGCGGATGTGGTGGTCGGGCCCGTCCATTTCACCGGCGTGGATCGACAGCGGCAGCGTGGGAAAACGCCGCCGGAGAGTGCGGTAGGTGTCGAGGAAGCGCAGCGGGTAGCCTTTGCCGTTTTCCTCGATGCCGGCCATGTTCAGCCCCACCCAGAGGTCGCGGTGGGCGGAGACCCAGGCGTAGGTCTCCGCCAGCGCTTCCTCGGCCTTGGGCGAGAAACGCAGGACGCCTTCCTGGAAGCGCACGATCAGTCCGGTGGCGAGCACGTCCGGTTGGGCCAGACGCCGGCGCAGCAGCTCGAGTCCTTGGTCCCGGGTCAACGCCGAGCCATCGAGCTGCTGGAGACCGTCGATTCCGAACTGCAGTTCGAGGTAACGAAGACCCTCGGCGGCGAAGGCCTTGATGTTCTCGGCGAGCAGCTCGAAGCGCACGTGGGGATTGCGCAGGAGGTCGGCCTGCCGGGGCCAGATGTGTTGGAAGAACTCCACCCGACCCTCATCGGCCTGGTCGAGGCGGAAGGCATCGCACCAGGCGGCTTGTTCCACGGCGGACAGGGCATTTACTTCCACGTAGTCCCGGCGCACCTCGGGCGAAAACTGCTCGTAGGTCACCCGGCGGACGGTGCGAAATCTCGCCTGCGGAGCGATGGCGTCGGGTGCGCTGCTGAACCGCAGACGCGTGAAAAACCGATCACCGCCGTTGCGCTCCGGATCATTCAACACGGCGAGCGTCCACTCAGGAATATTGGCGCCGCCGGCGTGGTTGTGCAAGTCACCGCCTTTGGGCAGGTCGTACAGCAGCGTGTAGAGCTGACGGGGCGTCGCCTCCCGTTTGAGCTCGTCGAACCGTGGGGAGAAATCCGCCGCCGACAGGGCCGTCAACAGGCCCGTGCACAGTCCCCATCCAAGAAATACCCGAAACGCGCGCATGAAGCCGGAAACAGGCTAAGCGCCCGGACGGCAACCGAAAATCGCCCACGCAGGAAGCTCGCCAGTCAGGCATGAACACTGCTCATTGGGGGCATGGCTTTGACCCGCTTTTCTGTCGCCCCCTTGCACACCCTGACGCGTTCCCTCGCTGCCGTGGCGATGGGTCGCGAAGCGCCGGACCTCGTCATCACCGGCGTCCGCATCGCCTCGCCATACACCGAGCGCATCCACGCCGAGCGGGAGGTGTGGATCAAGGGTGGCCGCATTGCCTGCGTGAAGCCGGCCGGGGCGGCGCGCATGCAATTTGCGACTTTATCTCCGGCCAAGACCCGCGGTCCGCGGGTGCGCGCCGGAGCGGCAGGTCCGGTGGTGTATGACGGCCGGGGAGGACTTTTGGGGCCGGGATTGGTCGATCCCCACATTCACATTGAAAGCTCGATGATGACAGCCTGTGCGTATGCCGAAGGAGCGTTGCGCAATGGCACCACGACGATCTTTTGTGACAGCCATGAAATCGGCAATGTCTGCGACGTCCGCGGCATCGAGTGGATGCTGGCCGACGCGCGGCGCGCGCCGTTGTCGATCTACCTCACGGTGCCAAGCACGGTGCCCGCGACGTCGGCCGCTTTCGAAACGGCGGGCGGCGATCTAACGGCGAAGAAGATTGGACGACTCTTCGACAAATGGCCGGAGGCGGCGTTTCTCGGTGAAAAAATGGATTTTGTGCAGGTGGCGATGGGCGATGCCCGCAGCCATGCGGTCCTGGGCGAGGCGATCAAGCGCGGTCTGCCGATCAGCGGCCACATTTATGGCCGCGAATTTGTGGCCGCCGGAGCCGCGAGCGGGATTACTGACACCCATGAGTCGATCGACCGCGACATCGCCGATGACTTTCTCGAGAACGGGTTGTGGATCTTCCTCCGCGGAGGCCCGCCGACCACGCCCTGGCACTCGCTGCCCCTTGCGATCAAGACGGTAACCGAACTAGGTGCGAATCCGAAGCGCGTCTGCGTCTGCACCGATGATCGTGATGCGGACGACCTGTTTCTCTTTGGCCTCGACTGGGTCATGCGCGAGGCCGTCCGCGCCGGCGTGCCGCCGATCACCGCCCTCAGCATGGCGTCTCTGCATCCGGCGACCCGGTACCACCTCGACCATGAGTTTGGCGGAGTCGCCCCGGCGCGCCGGGCTGACCTCGTGCTCTTCAACGACGCGCTCGAACCCCAGTGCACCTGGTATGGAGGCGAACTGGTGGTCGAGGATCGCAAGGTCACGCCGCTGCTGGAGAAGAGCCTTGCGCGGCCCTATCGGTATCCGGCTGCCGCTTACCGCACGGTCAAGCTGCCGCCGGCCAAGGCGATGCAACTGGTGCCGCCGGCGCCCAAGAAACCGGTGGTGGCCAATGTCATCCGCACCGAGCTACCGGGCATCATCCTGTTTCACGATCGGCTCACCTTGACCCCGGATCCGGCGAAGGGCTGGGCGGGCTTGTTGACGACCCATCGGCTCTGCCATGTCGCGGTCATTGAGCGCCACGGCAAGAACGGCCGCGTGGCCCACGGCCTCCTGCGGAACTTTGGTCTGCAAGACGGGGCTGTGGCCAGCACGGTGGGGCACGATGCGCACAACCTGATCGTGGCTGGCAGTAACGAGGCCGACATGCAGCTCGCCGTGTCGACGCTGCGCCGCCTGCGTGGCGGGGTGTGTGTGGTCCAGAACGGCAAGGTCCGGGCCCAGGTGGCATTGCCGATCGCCGGACTCATCTCTGACCGCCGGGCGCGGGTGGTGGCGGCCGAGACCACCGCCCTTAAAAAGGCGTGGCTGGAAATGGGCTGCACGCTGCCCTACATGGGATTCAACCTGATTCCCCTTTCCGTGATTCCGGAGATCCGGATCACGGACAAAGGACTCGTGACGGTGCCCGGGATGAAGATCCTGCCCCTCTTTGAGCCCGTGGTTTGATCGAACCGCAGACGGTCCGTGGCCGCCGCGCGGGACGTCAGATGACGCCCAGCCCCTTGAGGACCGAGAGCATGATGGCGGCGGCCATGACGGAGCCGATTTGACCGCCCGTGTTTGCCCCCATGGCGTGCATGAGGAGGAAGTTCTGTTTGTTCCAACGCTGACCCTCCGCCTGGACCAGACGGGCCGCCATGGGATAGGCCGAGATCCCGGCCGCGCCGACCAGCGGGTTCACCTTCCCGCCCGAAAGCAGGTACCAAAGCTTGCCGAGCAGGACCCCGCCAGCGGTGTCGACCACGATCGCGAGCAATCCGAGACCAAAGACCATCAACGTCTCCGTCTTGAGGAAGTCGGGACCATTCATGGTGCCGCCGATTGCGAGACCGAGGAAGAGCGTGGAGATGTTGGCGATCTCATTCTCGCTGGCCTTGGTCAGACGCGTGACCACGCCAGTTTCCTTCATGAAATTACCCAGCATGATCATGCCCATCAAGGGCAGACCCTTGGGTGCGATGATGCCCGTGATGATCGTCACCACGATGGGAAACGCGATGCGCGCGGCGGGGGAGACCGTGCCCTTGACACTCGGCATCGGGGTGGCCCGCTCCTTTTTCGTCGTGAGCAGTCGCATGATCGGCGGTTGGAGGATGGGGACCAGCGCCATGTAGGAGTACGCCGCGACGGCGAGGGCGCCGACCATGGCCGTTGGAATTTTCTCCAGCCCGGCGAACATGTTGGCGACGTAGATCACCGTCGGACCGTCGCAGGCGCCGATCATGGCGACGGAGACGGCTTCTTCCTTGGTGAATCCCAGCGCCAGTGCGACGATCAAGGTCAGGAAGATGCCCAGCTGTCCCGCCGCGCCGAAGAGCAGCAGTTTCGGGTTCGCCAGCAACGGCGTGAAGTCGGTCATGGATCCAATGCCGACGAAGATCAGCAGCGGGAACAGTTCATTGCCGATGCCGAAGTTGTAGAGCGTGCGGAGCACGCCGTCTGCATCCATGACATCGCTCAGCGGCAGGTTGGCCAGCAGACAGCCAAATCCGATCGGCAGGAGCAGCAACGGCTCCACCCCTTTCGCGATCGCGAGGTAAAACATGGTCGCGGCGATCGCGATCATGATGAGATTGGGCCCGCCGGCGCTAGCCAGGTGCCGGGCGCCTTCCGCAAGGGCGGAAAGGCCAGAAAGGAGAGCGTCGACCATGGGAACGAAGGGTCAGGACTTGGGAGAAGGCGCCGCCCGACGGCCGGGCAGGAGCCGGGTCTGGCCGCGAATGACCAACGTCAGCAAATAGAGCGTGAGCAACGTGCCGCCCATGCCCACGACCAGCATGGTGGCGCCAAACGTAAAGGTGGACATAAACAGAAAGAGAGGTTCAAGACGACGACGGGTCGTTTTCCGGAAATTGCCGGCGATGCCAGATGGAGAGCAAGATGGAGCAGGCGAGCACGGCGCCGATGACCAGGAGCGAAACGTAGGTGTGAGCCTTGAACCAGTGCTCGATCGGCGTGTAGATGCCGGCGATCATCTTGGCCCCGATGAAGAACAGGATCAGACCGACGCCGTGCTTGAGGAACTTAAAGAGCCCCATGATCCCACGGATGGCGAAGAACAGGGAATTCAGCCCGAGCACGGCGAACACATTGGAGGTGATGACCACAAACGGGTCCTGGCTGATCCCCATGATGGCCGGGATCGAGTCGAGGGCGAAGAGGATGTCGGTGCTGCCGATGACGAGGAAAACAAGAAACAACGGGGTGATGTGCAGTCGCCCTTCGTGCCGGATGGTCAACCGCCGAGAATCGGGCACATCCCGGTGCAGCGGAAACAACTTGGTGGCGATCCGGTAGAGCAGGTTGTTCTCCGGATGGACCTGTTCGTCCTCCTCCGTGGCCACCATCTTCCATGCGGTCCAGACCAGCAGGGCTCCGAAAACATAGAGCAGGGCATGGAAGCGCTCCACCAGGGCGATGCCGAAGAGGATGAAAAGAATGCGCAGGAAGATCGAAAGGAAGATGCCGAGCTTGATCAGTTTCGGCTGGGCCGCCTCGTGCACGCCCATCATCGAAAAGATGAGGATGAAGACGAACAGGTTGTCGACCGACAGGGAATACTCGGTCAGGTAGCCCGTGACGTAGAGCGCGGCGAGTTCGTGACCTTGCGGATGAAACCAGTAGATGCCCACACCGTAAAGAAGGGCGAGAGACACCCAGACCGCAGTCCAGCCCAAGGCAGATCGCACTCCAACCTGTGAGTGGCGGTGCGTGATGACGAAAAGGTCGAGCGCCGACACCCCCACCGACAGGGCGATGAAGACGATCCAAAGAACTTGAGTGGCAGTCATGGATTGGGCTAGCGAACCTGGTGAGACTGGAAGACTTGCCGACGGCCCTCCAGGGACCAACCGGCATCGTGGGTGGATTGAGCCACGGCCACGATCCGATAGGGTTGGTCCGCCATGGTGGTATGGACCGCGGCGGCGATGACCGCCCGGAGCGTGGAATCGATTTCATCCTGGGGCCCGGTGGTGACGGGGGATGCGTGTTCCAGGGGCGAAGGAGGCCGAGCCGTGAGCCGTTCCCGCAGGTCTTCCACCTCGGTTCGCAGGTCGGCGATGGCCTTGGCGACAAAAACAAGCAGCCCGACCGCAATGAGCAGCAGAGCAGTGGAGACACTGATCGCCGGAGTGGAGGTCGGAGCGTCCGTCAGGGCGAGAAAGGTGAGGAATAAACTCATGGGGCGGAATGGGGTGCACCGGTGACCGGTGTAACCACGTCACGATGGGCTTCGATCGGAGGATGGACGGCACGTTCCTTTTCTACAAGCACGGCCATCACTCCCAAGGCCGCCCAGGCGACCAGTTGCCCGGAGGCTCCCAAAATGGCCTGCGAGCGGGCGCTCAGGTTGGGCCAGAGCAGTTTTCCCAGCCCGACACCACTGACGAGCATCACTAGCAATGCGGCGATCGCCCAGGAACGAACAGGGATGGTTTTCATGACCGCTTCTCCTTGGTCGAAGCGTGCGATCGCATGCAGGGAGCGGAACGCAGGCCTCGACGTGGGTGGAGTATCGCACGCTGGCCGGCGGGGAGCTACGCATCGCTTGCTAAATGTGCGCGTTTTTTTCCTGCCGCCGCAAACGCGCGGCAAGGTAAGCGCGAACCAAGGTCTGTGTCTGTTGGAGGTGGGGTCGCCGACCCCGCGCGGTTCAGCGTCGCGTCTAGCGGTACGCGACGCGGGTGCCCGGCCCGGCCTCAGCGAGGCCAGCTCCAACGAGGCTTGTGCGCGAATTCAGGGAATTTGGCTGGCGTTGGATGCTCTTACGATCTTCCCATCCTCATTAACTCCGTGCATGCGATGGCACATCGCCTGCTGCGGGGTGAGCACCAACACCCACCATGAATAAACGCTTTTTGATTGCGGTTGCCTCCCTGCCAGCCCTGGCCGTGGTTCAACCCGTTGCGGCCCAAACCGCCCCCAAACCACCGGAAGAGGAAACGGTGAAGATGGAAAAATTTGAGGTGAGCGATGTTCCGATTGAGCAGAACGTCATTCCGACCTCCCGGCCGATCAGTTCGATCTACGGCAGCGAACGTTCGCTGCTCGATACGCCGCGGTCCGCGACGATCATTTCGCGCGAACAATTGACCGCGGTCTCGATCCAGGATGTGCGCGATTTCTCAAAGCTGACGGCGAGCTCGTACACGCGCTCGAACTTCGGCGCGCCCACCACGCCCGACCTGCGCGGCCAGATTGCCGACATGTTCCTCAACGGCATGCGCATCGGCCTCTCCTCCAATGGCAACGGTCTGCCGATCAACTTCAATTCGGTCGAGTCGGTCACCATCCTGAAGGGCCCCGCCACCGCCGTGTATGGAGCCTCTCAATACGTGGGTGGCTACGCCGACCTCGCCTCGAAGCAGCCCACCTTCGACGGTCGCAAGGGTTCCTTCGCCTTCACCGTGGGCAGCTACGATGTCTACCGCTGGACCGCGGACTACAATGTGCCGGTCGATGAAAAAACCGCCTACCGCATTTCCTACTCGGGTGAACAATCGAAGGGCTACTACGAGAACGGCAAGAAGAACACCCAGGCTCTCTACGCGGCGGTTCTGCATCGCAAGAGCGACTCCTACCGTGTCTTCGCCAACGCGGAGATTTTCGGCGCCGACTACACGGAGAACTTCGGCATCAACCGGCCGACGCAGGAGTTGATCGACCGGGGCATTTATCAGACGGGCATCAACAACAACCCCGCCCCGGACTTCAGCGGCGGTGCGTTCCTTGGGTACAAGGACGCCACCGGCGCCCCCATCACCTTCACCAACATCAATGTGGTGGGCGGCACGGCGGCGGCGGTCTCCGATGCGCAGAACTCGCGCTGGGTGGTCTCGGGGTTCCCGGCGGTCAATCGCATCGTGCTCGGACCCAAGGTCACAATCAACCGCAAGCAGCGTTTGCTGCGTCCGGGGGATGACTCCGAGGGTGTGGCGATCAACGCCCAGGTCATCCAGACCTTCACCCCCAAGCCGGACCTGACGATCAGCAACAACTCCTTCTTCCGCTACGTCAGCCGCAACACGCTTTCGAGCTACTCCTATTCGGAAATCATTGATCCGAGCTTCAGCTTCGAGAACCGCACGGAGTTCCAGCAGAAGTTCGACAAGCTGTTCGTCAACAGCGGCCTCTCCCTGCGCTACCAGCAGGTCAAGGCCTACAACGATTTCTTCAATGAACCGGCGAACGTCTGGGATCTGACGCGGGATCTGCGCTTCGCGAACTACTTCAACTCGGTCAATTCGCCGAGTCCGTTCACGCAGGTGCCGGTGCCGGGCTGGTCCGGACGCTACTACACCCCGGACAACGGTGACTCGGGTATCTCGAAGGCGATGTACTTTTCACCGTTTGCCCAGGTGGAGTGGCAGATCAACGACGCGCTTTCCTTCCTCGGCGGTGCCCGTGTCGACCTGCTGAGTATCAGCTACAGCGATCCGGCCGGTTTCCTGCCGGGCGACAAGACCACGGTCGGGCTGCCCAACTACAATGGCAGTGTGAACTACAAGATCACTCCCACGCTCAGCGCCTACGCGACCTACAACTGGAGTCAGAATCCCGTGGGATCGACCGGCAATGGCGGTGGTCTCACGACCGCGGGCGCCGCGAACTTCGCGGTGGCCAACCTGCGCAACGAATCCGAGCTGATGGAAGTCGGTCTGAAAAAGACCTCGGCCGACGGCAAGTTCTACGTCTCCACGTCGCTCTTCAGCCAGAACCGCGCCGACCTGCAGCAGGATCGGTCGGTGGTCAAACTCAAGGGCACGGGCATTGAGGTCGAGGCGAACTATCAGCCCAGTCGCAACTTCTATCTGATCGCGGGTTACTCCTACATCGACGCCACGGTGAACGCCCCCGCGTTCGACGTGGGCAATACGTCCCTGACCTCGCCGCTCGAACGCTACTTCCTGCAGCCGGCCAACACCTGGCTCCGTCGTCAGGGTGTGCCCCGCAACTCGGTCAATCTCCTCGCCACCTACAAGCTGGACAGCGGCTTTGGCGTCTCCGGCAGTGCGGTCTGGGCGAGCAATATCAACAACAATGTCGCCGGCACGATCGTCATTCCTGACCAATACACGATCGACCTCACGTTGTTCTACTCGGCGAAGAGCTACGAGTTCCGTCTCGCCGTGCTGAACGCCACCGATGAGGAAAACTGGAGCGCTCCGAACGCGGTTTACGGCAACGAGTCCATCGTGGCCGAAATGCCCGTGCGACTGGAATTCACGGCGAAGTTCAAGTTCTGATTTTCGGACTACACAGACTACACACCAACAGAGAGGCCGCCGGGCAACCGGCGGCCTTTTTCTTTTCCAGCGGCGCGATGCCGCGACCTGTGGGCGACCACGCTCCGATGGAGGTGGCCTCGCTGAGGCCGCGACGGGACCCTTAGGTCCCGCCCCTCGCTCGGCCTCCCTTACCAGTGGGCGTAGTCGCCCTTTTCCAGGCCGAGTGCGAACTCGACGAGGAGCTGGACGCAGCGCTCCACGTCCACCAAGTCGACCATTTCGCTTGGCGTGTGCATGTACCGGAGCGGCACGCTGATCAATCCGGTGGCGACGCCGGCCCGGCCTACCTGGATCGCGCGTGCGTCGGTGCCGGTCGGACGCGGGTCCGCCTCGATCTGGTAGGGAATCTCGAGTCGTTTGGCGGCGGCGAGCAGGCGGTCAAACACCTTGGGATTGATGTTGGCGCCGCGGCACAACATCGGACCGCCGCCGAGCTTGGTTTCGCCGAACTTGCGGTTGTCGCAATCAGGATGATCGGTGGCGTGCCCCACGTCGACCGCGACGGCGATGTGTGGATTCACTCCATACACGGCGGTGGTAGCGCCGCGCACGCCGATCTCCTCCTGGGTGGTGGCGACACTGACGACCTTGGCCGCCAATTTCTTTTTCTGCTTGGCGAGGCGGATGAGGGTTTCGCCGACGATGTAGGCGCCGACCTTGTCATCAAACGCCCGCGCCGCGCCGATGCTGCCATAGATCAGCTCGAACCCGTGGTCGAGGGTGGCGACATCACCGATGCCGACGCGCTCCAGCGCCTCTTTCTTCGACTTGGCGCCGATGTCCATCCAGAGCTCATGCAGCTCCGGCACCTTCTTGCGGTCCGCCTCGTCCATGAGATGCAACGCCCGTTTGCCGGTCACGCCCTTGACCGGGCCTTGGGCCGTCTGGATGATCACGCGCCGGCCGGGGA